>OLVY01002056.1_pt1 | contig 11678 bp, 10 predicted proteins | sample 1674261 | NCBI WGS metagenome assembly OLVY01 (sample SAMEA103958155, study PRJEB25191) | human gut metagenome | biome: human-associated habitat [ENVO:00009003]; feature: intestine environment [ENVO:2100002]; material: feces | place: Germany | collected 2013/2015
AGCACTGGCACGGTGCTGCACCCGATTGCTGGTTCTCTCATCTGGCAGTGGAAGTGCCCGGTGAGGGCACCTCTAACGAGTGGTGCGAGCCGATGCCAGATGAAACCTATAAGGAGTTGCGGTGATAAACACAGGATCATCTCAGCAGGGAGGCTTTTATATGAACTATATCACATTGAATAACGGCGTAAAAATGCCCCAGCTTGGCTATGGGGTCTATCAGGTCTCACAGGAGGAATGCGAGCGCTGTGTACTGGATGCTTTGCAGGTGGGCTACCGCTCCATCGACACGGCACAATCCTACTTCAACGAAGAGCAGGTGGGCACAGCAATCGAAAAATCCCGTGTGGATCGCAAAGATATTTTTCTGACCACCAAGGTCTGGGTCGAGCATTACGGTTATAAGGAGGCCAAGGCATCTGTGCTGGAATCCCTGCGTAAGCTGCGAACGGATTATCTGGACCTTTGTTTGTTGCACCAGCCGTTTGCTGATTACTACGGCGCATGGCACGCCTTGGAGGAGCTATATGAGGCAGGCAAGATTCGGGCCATTGGCGTGTCCAATTTTTATCCTGACCGCCTCGTTGATCTGTGCAGCTTTGCTCGTATCAAACCCATGGTGAATCAGGTAGAGGTACATCCGCTGCACCAGCAGGGCAAGGCAAAGGAATGGATGGAAAAGTACGGCGTTCAGATGGAGGCATGGGCTCCCTTTGGCGAAGGTCGGAGTCAGATGTTCACAAACCCTGTGCTGGCAGAAATCGGCGCAAAATACGGCAAAACCGTGGCACAGGTCATTCTCCGCTGGCATTTGCAGCGGGGCGTGGTGGTCATCCCAAAATCCACCCACAGGGAGCGGATGCAGGAAAATCTGGAAGTGTTCGACTTTACGCTGTCCTCTGAGGACATGGAAAGGATCGCCGCACTGGATACCAAAACCAGTGCCTTCTTTGCTCACGACGACCCTGCAATGGTGGAATGGTTCGCCCAGATGGTGGAACAGCGCAAAACCAACCACGATGCAGCCAAGGAGAAAAAGAACCGGTAAATGCGTTTTGACGTACACCCAACCATGATGAAACAAAAATAGGGTGCGTCCATCCGGACGCACCCTGCCAAAAGCCACAGACGATAGCGATATGTACAGCAGGGCGTTCCCCGTCGGGAACGCTCTGTTTTTCTTTGTTGGTAGTGTGGTGAGCCTGTTCCGCCTGCCATACTGAGGCATTTTTATGCGTTATTTTTTCATGGAGCTGTTTTGCAGCAGCCCCTCTCTGCCGTTAGCGGTTCTTATAAAGTTTCAGGTGCGGTCAACGCGCTTTTTGCCGAGGTATGCGGCTTTGACCTGTTCATTGGTCAGCAGTTCAGCACCCGTGCCGGAAAGGGTCAGGGTACCGGTCTCCAGCACATAGGCGTAATCGGCCACCTTCAGGGCCATGTTGGCGTTCTGTTCGTTCAGCAGCACGGTGATGCCCTGCTGGTTCACGGTGCGGATGATATCAAAAATCTCCCGCACCACGATGGGTGCAAGGCCGAGGCTTGGCTCGTCCAGCATGAGCAGCTTCGGCTTGCTCATCAGGGCGCGGCCCACGGCCAGCATCTGTTGCTCACCGCCGGAAAGGGTGCCGGCGCTCTGCCAGCTGCGCTCCCTCAGGCGGGGGAACAGACTGTACACCCACTCAAGGTCTTTCTCGGTTTCGGCCTTATCCTTGCGCAGGTATGCGCCGATCTTCAGATTTTCCAGCACAGTCAGGTCGGCAAACACCCGGCGGCCCTCCGGCGACATGGCAATGCCGCTGGCCACGATCTGGTCGATGGGCTTGCCCAGCAGTTCCTGCCCGTTCCACAAAATGGAGCCGCTCTGTGCCTTTACAAGGCCGGAAATGGTGCGCATCAGGGTGGACTTGCCTGCGCCGTTGGCACCGATCAGGGTAACGATCTTGCCGTCCGGTACGTTCAGCGACACACCGCGCAAGGCCTGAATGCCGCCATAGGAAACATGTAAATCCTTGATCTCAAGCATCTTCGTCCACCCCCAGATAAGCGTCGATCACCCGCGGGTCGTTCTGCACCTCGGCGGGCGTACCCTCGGCGATCAAGCGGCCAAAGTCCAGCACATAGACCCGGTCGGAAATATCCATCACCAGATCCATGTGGTGCTCGATCATGAACACGGTCAGTCTGAAATCGGTGCGGATGCGGTCAATAAAGGCGGTCAGTTCTTCGGTCTCCTGCGGGTTCATACCGGCAGCAGGCTCATCCAGCAGCAGCAGCTTCGGCTCGGTGGCAAGTGCGCGCGCGATCTCCACCCGGCGCTGCAGGCCGTAGGGCAGGCCAGTAGCCAGTTCATTGCGCACATCCTCAAGTCCCAGCACATGCAGCAGGTTTTCGCACTCCTCGCGCTGGCGCTTTTCCTCGTCTGCATTCAGCCGGAAGGTAGCGCTCAGCAGGTTGGCCGAGCGGCGGCAGTGCTTGGCGATGAGCACGTTCTCAAACACGGTCTGGCTCTTCCATAGACGGATATTCTGGAAGGTGCGGGCAATACCCATCTGTGTGATCTTATCGGGCGTGGGGGCGATCATGTGGGAATACTTGCTCGCGTTCTGGCCCTTATAGAGCTTTTTCATCTTGCCGTGGGGCGTGTTCTCAATGATCTTGCGCCCCTCAAACCACACCGCGCCGTTGGTGGGCGCATACACGCCGGTGACAACGTTGAACGCGGTGGTCTTGCCGGCACCGTTGGGGCCGATGAGGGAGACGATCTGATCTTTATCCACCTTCAGGTTCAGATTGTCCACAGCCACAACGCCGCCAAACTGCATCGTGGCGTTTTCAATGGTCAATACGTTTTCACTCATTTGGAACGCGCCTCCTTTTTGGCAGCTTTTGCAGTGGATGCGGGCTTTTTCTGGAACAATTCACGGTCGCCCATGATGCCCTTGCGGAAGAACAGCACCACCGCCATAATGATGATGCTGAACACCACCATGCGGAAGCCGGAACGCAGCAGCGGCACACGGAAGCCGCCGATCCAGGTCTCGTTGTCGAGGAAGCGCAGCAGCCATTCGGAGCTGGCGATGAACAGGAAGGACGCGATGATGGAACCGGACACCGAGCCAATGCCGCCAATGACCACGATCAGCAGGATCTCGTAGGTCATGCTGGATTTGAAGGTGGTGGCCTGCACGCTGGCCTGATACATGGCAAGCATTGCGCCGGAGATACCGGCAAAGAAGCTGCTGATGATAAAGCTCATGCGCTTGTGGCTGGCAAGGTTGATGCCCATGGCTTCGGCAGCGATCTCGTCATCACGGATGGCTTTGAAGGCACGGCCATAGGTGGAGTTGATGAGCAGCAGAATGATGGCGATGCAGATGCCGGAGAAGAGGAAGGGCATCACGGTTTCCAGATGCAGGGTCGTGCCGCCCAGCGAAAGGTTGAAGCTGGCAAAGCTGGTAAAGCCGTACAGAAGGTTGGAGCCGTTGGTCAGCGGGCCAAAGCCCTCGTAAACCACGGCGGCACGGATGATCTCGGCAAAGCCCAGTGTAGCAATGGCAAGATAGTCGCTCTTGAGCTTCAGCACCGGCAGGCCGATGAGGAAGGCGAACAGCGCTGCGATAAAACCGGCCAGGATCAGGCAGAACACAACACCCAGCAGCAGGCCGAAGCCGCCCAGAGGTTTGGAGAGCAGTTCCGGGATGGAGAAGCCGATGCCGCCGTTTGCATAGCGCTGATAGATGGACTTCTGCGAAGCGGCGGGAATGGTGAGGATGGCGTAGGTGTAGGCACCCAGCAGCATAAAACCTGCCTGACCCAGACTGAACAGGCCGGTAAAGCCGTTCAGCAGGTTCATGGAGACAGCCACCAGTGCATAGATGGCACCCTTGCGCAGCACGGTGAGCAGCATGGAGGGCACAAAGCTCAGGTTATCCAGTGCCAGCAGCACCACCAGCAGAGCGGCCAGCGCCAGTGCGGCCCGGAGATAGATGCGTTTTTTCTCTTGTTTCATGGTCATCACACTTTCTCGGTCAGGTTTTCACTGAACAGGCCGGTAGGCTTGACGGCCAGCACCACGATCAGCAGTGCAAAGGTGAACGCATCACTGAAGGTGGTAGCGCCTGCACCTTTAATAAGGCTCTCGCAGATGCCGATGATGAAGCCGCCGATCACCGCACCGGGAATGGAGCCGATGCCGCCGAACACCGCAGCCACAAAGGCTTTCAGGCCGGGCATCGCACCCACAGTGGGGGTGACTGCCGTGTAGTTGGAAAAATACATCATGGAGCCGATGGCCGCAAGAAAGCTGCCCACCGCAAAGGTAAAGGAGATGACATTGTTGATCTTGATGCCCATCAGCTGGGCGGTCTCAAAATCGCGGGAAGCGGCGCGCATGGCCATGCCGATCTTGGTCTTCTGGATCAAGGTAACAAGTGCTGCCACCAGCACAATGACGAGGAACGGCGTTACCACCGTCACCCGCTTGGTCTGGCAGCCCAGCACCGTGACGGTGTCGCTGATCCACGGCAGGGCAGGGTACTGCTTGGCCAGACCGCCGGTGACATACCACATTGAGTTCTGCAAAAGGTAGGACATGCCGATCGCGGAGATCATTACCGACATACGCGGCGCAGTGCGCAGGGGCTTGTAGGCGATCTTTTCCACTGCGATGCCCAGCAGTACCGTTGCCACCACCACCAGCGGGATGGAAATGGTCAGCGGAAGGGAAGCAGTAGCGTACACCATCAGAAAACCGGCTACGGTAAAGATATCGCCGTGGGCAAAGTTGATCAGGCGCAGGATGCCGTACACCATCGTGTAGCCAATGGCGATCAATGCATACTGGCCGCCCACCGAGATACCTGCCAGCAAATAGGGCAGAAACTTTGCAGCCATAAGGGGGACCCTCCATTTCTTACAACTTTTAATAAAATAAACTCCTCCAGTCACCTCCGATGACAGCCCCCTCCCAGAGGGGGCCAAACCTGCCGGAAGGCTACAAAAAGGCTCCCTCGTTGAGGGAGCTGGCAACGCCGTCAGGCGTTGACTGAAGGAGTTTACAGGTTCAAATCAGCCTTCCACGCTCTGAGTCTTGACGAACTCAAATGCGCCGTCGGCAGCTTTCTTGATGTAAGCCATATCCTTGTTGGCATCACCGGTGGTCTGGTCAAAGGTGATGTTGCCGGTCACGCCGTCGTAGTTTACGCCGTACAGAGCATCGCGGATGGCGGTGCCGTCGGTGCTGCCTGCTGCCTTGATGGCTTCCAGAGCCACCATGTAGCCGTCGTAGCCCAGTGCAGAAACAGCTGCCACGATGTCATTGCCGCCGTTGTTGGTCAGCTTCTGGCTGTCGGCGTTCAGCCACTCCTTAAAGCCGGTCACGAACTCCTTGGCTGCGCCGGAATCATCGTTCTCATCAAAGAAGGTGGAGCAATACACCTGCACGCTGGTGCCCTTCTGGGCATCCAGAATAACGCTGGACTCCCATGTGTCGCCTGCGGTAATGGGTTTGTCGAAGCCTGCAGAAGCAGCCTGTGTGATGATCTGGGCTGCGTAGGTGGTAGCGCAGGGAGCAAAGATCACATCTGCACCGGCGTTGATGGCGTTCTGGATGTAGGCGGAGAAGTCCGAGGTGCCCTCGGGGAACTGCTCGCTGGTAACAGTGCCGCCCAGATCCTCAAAAGCGTTGACGAAGTAGGTGGCCAGACCGGAGCCGTAGTCCTCGCCCAGCATGCTCAGCACGTAGGCGTTGGCAGCACTGAACTCATCCTTTGCAAAGTTTGCCATGACCGAGCCCTGGAACGGGTCAAGAAAGCAGACACGGAAGTAGTAGGGGTTGGCCTCAGTCACGGCGGGGTTGGTGCAGGAGCAGCCAATGGCCGGGATGGAAGCGGACTGGAAGGTGGGAGCGGCTGCAATGGAAACACCGGAGCCGTAGCTGCCCAGCACGATGGAGACTTTCTTGGAGACCAGCTCCTGTGCAGCAGTCACGGCCTTATCGGTGCTGGACTGGTTATCCACTTCCACCAGCTCCACGTTATAGGTCTCACCGCCGATCTCCACGGTGGGAGCAAGGCTGTTGGCATACTCGACACCCAGCACTTCCTGCTTGCCGCCTGCGCCGTTATCACCGGAAGCCGGTTCAAACACGCCGATCTTAATGGTCTTGCCGCCTGCAGAAGAGCCGCTTGCGGAACCGCCAGAAGAAGAGCAGCCTGCCAAAGCTGCTGCTGCGGCGGTGATGCCTGCCGCTTTCAGGAAATCACGACGCGAAATGAATGCTTTCATAAGAATTGCCCCCTCTATTATTTCTTGACACTTTCCCAGATAAAACAAGAAAAACCCGCAACGACGCAGTGATCCTCAGATCCTGCATCGTTGCGGGTTTCTTAACATTGTTTTAGCACATGAAAAGGAACTTGTCTAGGCTGAATTTGAATTTTTTTAAATTTTCGTCAGATGATAAAAAGAAACTGTACTTGAACAGCGTGCATTTTGGGCGGGTTTGATACAGACTGTCTTTTGACCAAATACAGATTTGCCGTAAGGGTCATACTTTAATCCGCTGCACGTCCCAGCCGCATCTTGAAATCGCTGTAGCCGAACTTCACCAGCTCCCGGCAGGTGCCGTTTTCGTCCATTGCCCAGATGGGCGGCAGCGGCATCCCGTTGAAGGTGTTGTTCTTGCAGGTGGTGTAGATGGCCATATCGCCGAAGATGAGCTTATCCCCCTCAGCAAGAGGTGCATCAAAGCTGTAATCCCCGATGATATCCCCCGCAAGGCAGGTAGGGCCGCCCAGCCGGACAGTGTGTGCCTTCTCCCCTGCCTCACCGGCATCCAGCAGCGGCGGGCGGTAGGGCATCTCGATGACGTCCGGGGTGTGGCAGGCTGCGGACATATCCAGAATGGCAAGACGGGTATCCCCGTTGCGCAGGGTGTCCAGCACGGTGGTGACCAGATAGCCCGCGTTCAGCGCCCAAGCCTCGCCGGGCTCCAGATACACCTGTACGCCGTACTTCTGCCGCACCGACAGGATGCAGCTTTCCAGCGTAGCAAGGGCATAGCCCGGGCGGGTGATGTGGTGTCCCCCGCCGAAGTTGAGCCACTTCATTCTGGGCAGCAGGTCTGCAAACTTTTTCTCCACTGCGGCCAGCGTTACCGCCAGCGCGTCTGCGTCCTGCTCGCAGAGGGTGTGGAAGTGCAGACCGTCCAGCAGGGAGGGCAGCTCCGGGTGCGCTGCCACAGCGGCGTCCCACTGAGCACGGGTGGTGCCCAGACGGCTGCCGGGTGCGCAGGGGTCGTAAATTTCGTGTCCCTCCTGCGTGGAGCACTCCGGGTTGATGCGCAGACCGATGCTTTTGCCCGCCGCCTTTGCCGCCGGGCCGAACTTTGCCAGCTGGCTGGGTGAGTTGAACACGATGTGGTCGGCGTATTGCAGCAGCTGGGCAAACTCGTCTACCCGGTAGGCCGCGCAGAACACATGGTTTTCCTTCTCCGGCAGCTCTTCCCTGCCCAAGCGGCTCTCGTACAGGCCGCTGGCCTCGGTACCTGCCAGATAGGGTGCCAGCACCGGGTAGACGTTAAAGTTGGAAAAAGCCTTCTGCGCCAGCAGAATGCGGCAGCCGGTGCGCTGCTGCACACCCAGCAGGATCTCGCCGTTGCGGCGCAGCTGGGCTTCGTCCAGCAGATAGCAGGGGGTGGGCAGGCGGTGCAGCTGCTCCTCGGACAGGTTTGCCAGCCCCGCAAAGGGCGGGCGGCTGTCGCGCACCCGCATCAGTCCACCAGAGCCGGGTTGTGGCTCTCGGAGCGGGGCAGGCCGTACTTATCCAGTGCATCCAGATACGGATCAGGATCAAACTCCTCGACAGTGTGCACGCCCTTGGTGGTCCACTTGCCGGTGAGCAGCATCAGGGCGCCGCACATAGCCGGCACGCCGGTGGTGTAGCTGATGGCCTGACTGCCCACCTCTTTGTAGCACTCCTGATGGTCGCAGACGTTGTAGATGTAGTAGGTCTTATCCTTGCCGTCCTTTTTGCCGGTAAAGATGCAGCCGATATTGGTCTTGCCCTTGGTGCGGGGGCCAAGGCTGGCAGGATCCGGCAGCAGCGCCTTGAGGAACTGGATGGGCACGATCTCCTGTCCGTTGAAATTGACCGGGGTGGTGGACAGCATGCCCACGTCCTCCAGACAGCGCATGTGATCCAGATAGCTCTGGCCAAAGGTCATGAAGAAGCGGATGCGTTTTGCCTCCGGGATGTTCTTTGCCAGAGACTCGATCTCCTCGTGGTGCAGCAGGTACATATCCTTGTCGCCCACCTGATCGAAGTTGTACTCCCGCTTGATGCTCATAGCCGGAATTTCTACCCAGTGGCCGTTCTCCCAGTAGCTGCCGGGGGCGGACACCTCGCGCAGATTGATCTCGGGGTTGAAGTTGGTGGCGAAGGCGTAGCCGTGGTCACCGCCGTTGCAGTCCAGAATGTCGATCGTGTCAATGGTATCAAACTCGTGCTTTTTGGCGTAGGCGCAGTATGCCTGGGTCACACCCGGGTCAAAGCCGCTGCCCAGCAGGGCAGTCAGACCGGCTTCCTCGAACTTTTTGGCGTAAGCCCACTGCCAGCTGTAATCAAAGTAGGCAGAGAAACCGGCCTCCTTGCAACGCTTTTCGTAGATGGCGCGCCACTCCGGGTCGTCGGTGTTCTCGGGCTCGTAGTTGGCGGTGTCCATGTAGTTGACGCCGCAGGCAAGGCAGGCGTCCATGATGGTCAGATCCTGATAAGGCAGGGCGATGTTCATTACCAGATCGGGCTGGTACGCCTTGATCAGGGCGATGACCTCTTCCACCTTGTCTGCGTCCACCTGTGCGGTGGTGATCTTGGTAGCGGTGGTGGGAGCCAGCTCGGCAGCCAGCTTATCGCACTTTGCCTTGGTACGGCTGGCGATGCAGATCTCGGTGAACACCTCGGGCACTTGGCAACACTTATGGATGGCAACGGAGGCAACGCCGCCGCAGCCGATGATCAGAACTTTGCTCATGTCGGTTTACTCCTTTATCTGTAAATGGTAGGTTCGTATTTATACCTGAAATCCCGGCCAGCCCTTGTCCAGCGCGATCAGGGTCTCGCGCAGCACCTTGCAGGCGGTGGCGGTGGAAACGCCGGTGGTGTCCAGTGTGGGAGCCAGCTCGTTCAGGTCTGCGCCGATGATGTTGGCCTTGGTCACAGTGCGGATGGCATCCAACAGCTGCAAAAAGCTTACGCCGCCAGCCTCCGGGGTGCCGGTGCCCGGGAAGCAGGAAGGGTCAAGGCAGTCCAGATCGATGGTCAGGTACACCGGCACCTTGCTCTCGCACAGCTGTGCTGTCAACTCTGCAAGGCCGGTAAAATCAAACTTGTGCATCTCGGTGTGCTGGGCAGCAAACTCAAATTCTGCCCGGTCTCCGCTGCGGATGCAGAACTGATGGATGCGACCGTCCCCTACCAGTTCGTGGCAGCGGCGCAGCACGCAGGCGTGGCTCAGCTTTGCGCCCAGATAGTCGTCCCGCAGGTCGGCGTGGGCATCGAAGTGGACGATATGCAGGTCGGGGTATTTCTTCACCGCAGCCCGCACCGCGCCCAGCGTGACCAGATGCTCGCCGCCCAGCAGCAGCGGGAACTTGCCGTCCTTCAAGATCTCCTCTGCCCGGGCCTCGATATCGGCCAGTGCCAGCTCGCTGGAGCCGAAGCAGAGCTCCAGATCGCCGCTGTCGAACACGTCAAAATCGGTCAAGTCGGCGTTCTGGTAGGGGCTGTAGGTCTCCAGACCGTAGCTCTCGTGCCGGATAGCCGCTGGGCCGAACCGTGCGCCGGGGCGGTAGCTGGTGGTGGAATCGTAAGGCGCACCGTACAGCACGATGCTGGCGGCGCGGTAGCTGCTGTCGCAGCCGATAAAGGTCTCAACGTTGGGGTGCATCAGTGTTCCTCCACTTCCCGTAGCATCTCCTCCAGAAAAGCCGGCAGGTAGAATGCTCCGATATGCAGTTTGGTGGTGTAGTAGCGGGTGCGCATATTCAGCGCCTTCCACGACTCTGCGTCAAGATCATCGATGGGATGATATTTTTTACTTGCAAAGCCGAACAGCCAGTACCCTGCCGCAAAGGTGGGGATATGCGCCTGATACACACGGCTGATGGGGAAGGTGGATGCGATGCGCTTATGGCTGCGCTGCATGGCGCTGGCGTCCTCGGCGTAGAAGGGACTGCCCTGCTGGTTGACCATGATGCCGTCCTCTTTCAGGGCGTTGAAGCAACTGCCGTAGAACTCGCGGGTGAACAGACCCTCAGAGGGGCCGAAGGGGTCGGAGGAGTCCACGATGATGAGGTCGTACTCCTCCTCGCAGCGGCGGATATACTTCAGGGCGTTCTCAAAGTAGATATGCACCCGGCGGTCATCCATACGGCAGGCATTGCCGGGCAGATAGGCGCGGCAGGCTTCCACCACCTGCGGGTCCATCTCCACAAGGTCGATGCGCTCCACCCGGTCGTAGCGGGTCAGCTCCCGCACCACGCCGCCGTCACCGGCACCGATGAGCTGAGCACCGGCAACCTGCTGGTGCGCACCGTCACCATCCGGGTCAACAATGCCGGCGGTCTGACCACCGCCCAGGCCGCTACCGCCAGCGTCAACGGCGTCAGCTCCATCGCCTCTGCCACCTTTGCCTATCAGGCAGAGCGCACCCTGACCGCTCAGGCCAGCGGCACCGTTTCCGCCATCAATGTGCAGGAGGGCGGCGCGGTCTCCAAGGGTGACATCATCATCGAGCTGACCGGCGACGATCTGACCGAATCCATCCAGTCTGCTTCCGAGTCCCTGCGCAGCGCTGAGATCTCGATGCAGAATCAGCAGGACAATATGTCTAACTACACCATTACCTCGCCCATTAGCGGCACCATCATTGAGAAGGACGCCAAGCAGGGCGACGCCCTGACCTCCGGCAGCACCCTCTGCGTCATCTACGACCTGAGCTATCTGGAGATGGTCATCAATGTGGATGAGCTGCAGATCGGCGCACTGTCCGTGGGCCAGATAGTCCAGCTCACCGCTGACGCTGTGACGGACAAGACCTATGTCGGCACAGTCACCCGTGTGTCCATGAAGGGCAGCTCCAGCGGCGGCACCACGACTTACCCTATCACCATCCGCATTGACAACACCGACGGCCTGCGCCCCGGCATGAACGCCAACGCTGAGATCGTCGTGGCCGAGGCCGGCAACGCTCTCGTCGTGCCGAATGCTGCCGTTATCCGCGGCGGCTATGTGCTGGTGAGCAAGAAGTCTCCCAGCGCAGCCAATGCGGTGGAAGACATGGACGCACCGGACGGCTATGTCTACGTCAAGGTCGAGACCGGCGTCAGCGACGACAGCTACACCGAGATCAAGAGCGGCCTGCAGGAGGACGACACGGTGGCCTACGACCCCAGCTCCGTGATGGATGACTATTACAGCGACAGTTACAGCGACAATTACAGCGACAGTATCTGGTAAGGAGGTGCCCCATGAGCGCTCTGATCGAATTTGACCAGGTATGCAAGTATTATCAGATGGGTGATACTCTGGTAAAGGCCGCCGACCACATCACGATGAAGATCGAGAAGGGGGAGTTCGTGGCCATCGTGGGCCAGTCCGGCTCCGGCAAGTCCACCTGC
>OLVY01002062.1_pt1 | contig 11659 bp, 9 predicted proteins | sample 1674261 | NCBI WGS metagenome assembly OLVY01 (sample SAMEA103958155, study PRJEB25191) | human gut metagenome | biome: human-associated habitat [ENVO:00009003]; feature: intestine environment [ENVO:2100002]; material: feces | place: Germany | collected 2013/2015
CGAAAATAGGTTCCGTTACAAGTTTTTCGATATTGTTCAATTTTCAAGGTCCTGTGCGCCTCAGCCTTAGCGGCTGACGACTTGATTATTTTACCACAGAAGCGGTTTTTTGTCAAGCTTTATTTTTTCGAGGCTTTTGAACGTTCTGAACTTGGATCATTCTCAACATCTCAGTGTCAGCTGGTGTTTTTGAACGTCTATTGGTTCTTTTCAAAGGCTTCGTGCTGAGGCTTCAGAAGTCATTCTTTTGTCTCAGCGCTTGGCGCTCAAGTATAATACCACACCTCCCGCCTTCTGTCAACACTTTTCGGCAAGTTTTTTCCTGTTTTTTCAAATTCTTTTTTCTCCGGGATCTGTCAGGCTGTTTTTTCAACCATTCCGTTCGTAGAAACCGGCAGGCGCAAACGCCGGAGCTGCCTTCGTCAGCTCCGGCCCCCCTGGGGCAGACCTTGCAGTTTGCTTCCGACTGCGCTATTATTATACATACATTATACTGTGCTGCAAAGGAGGCCCCTTTTCATGATCCTCACCGTCAACATCGGCAACACCCATATCACTGTGGGCGGCTACGACCACGACACACTCCGGTTCTGCGGTCGGCTGCATTCTGACCCGGCCGCCACCATCGACGAATACGCCATCCGGCTGGTCAATCTGCTTTCGCTGCACGGCGCATCCCCGGATCAGATCGAGGGCGGCATTCTGGGCAGTGTGGTGCCGGCGCTGAGCGGCCGGGTGCTGGCGGCCTTGCGCATCCTGTGCAGTGCGCGCATCCTGACCGTGGGGCCGGGGCTGAAAAGCGGCATCAAGCTGCGGCTGGACAATCCTGCCCAACTGGGTGCCGAACTGCTGTGCGGTGCCGTTGCCGCTCTGGCAGAGAGTGCCGGACCGCTGGTGGTCATTTCGGCCGACACGGCCATCTCCATGATGGCGGTCAACGAGAAGCAGGAGCTGGTGGGCGGCGTGATCCTGCCCGGGCCGCAGCTCTCTTTGGAGACGCTGGTGAAGAGCACCGCCCAGTTGCCCCAGATCGACCTGGCTGCCGGCACTCCGGCCTCCATCCTGGGCAAAAGCACCTCTGCCTGCCTGCAGAACGGCTTTGTGCTGGGCACCGCCAGCCAGCTGGACGGTCTGGCCGCGCGGTTCTGCGCCGAGCTTAGCCCGCAGACTGCCTTTTACGCCACCGGCAACCTGCCCCGCGCCATCCGGGACGCCTGCCGCACCCCCATCCGCTACCGCGAGACTCTGATCACAGATGGCCTGTACCGCATCTGGCAGAAAAACCGCAAAGGATAAAATGGATTGCTCACCCTGCTGCGCAGGGCCGTGCTGTTCGAATCCTCCCGGATCGCACCCACAGCAGCTTCTTACGGCTTTCCGGGCAGAGCACAGCCTGTTGGTAGACATTCCTACTGGTTGGGAACCGCGCACTGAGCAACAGCCCACTGGGCTGATTGCTCACCCTGCTGCGCAGGGCCGTGCTGTTCGAATCCTCCCAGTCGCACAAAAAAAAAGAAAAGCCCAGGCACATTGTGCCTGGGCTTTTCTTGGTGCGACCGGGAGGATTCGAACCTCTGGCCTTCCGGGTCGGAGCCGAACGCTCTATCCAGCTGAGCTACGATCGCACGAGGGCTGATACATTCATCAGTATAGAGTAGTATAGCACAGCCGCGCAAAAAATGCAAACAGAAATGTTCGCCCTGTTTTTCTGTATTTTTCATCTTGCAAAAGCGCCGCCGGGCTTTATAATAGAGCTTGTGCCCCGGTGTGCGCGGGCATGGTGTCTGGAAGCGGAAAAGGAAAAAGAGACTATGAAATCAACCACCAAAACCCTGACGGAAGGCCCGCTGGCCAAGCAGATTTTGCTGGTCAGCCTGCCGCTGGCCCTGTCCAACCTGCTGCAGGTACTGTTCAACATGTCGGACGTGGCCGTCGTGGGCCGGTTTGCCGGGTCCACGGCGCTGGGTGCCGTGGGCTCCACCAGCATTCTGGTCACCCTGTTCACCGGTTTCCTTATCGGCCTGAGCAACGGCATCAACGTGCTGGTGGCACGCTTTTACGGGGCCCGGCACACCGCCGATGTGCAAAAGACGGTGCACTCGGCCGCCATCGTCAGCCTGATCGCCGGTGTGGCGCTGCTGTTCATCGGCCTGCTTGGTTCGCCCTTCATGCTGCGGCTGCTCAACACCAAGGACGACCTGCTGCCCGGTGCCATCCTGTACCTGCGGGTGTATTTTCTGGGCATGCCGGCGCTGGCACTGTACAACTTCGGCAATGCGGTGTTCAGCTCCATCGGCGACACCAAAAAGCCCCTGATCTATCTGTCCCTTGCGGGCGCGCTGAACATCGTGCTGAACCTGTTCTTCGTCATCGTCTGCCGCCTGAGCGTGGTGGGCGTGGCGCTGGCCAGTGCCATCTCCCAGTGCGTCTCGGCCGCGCTGATCCTGCGGGCACTGACCCGCGCACAGGACTGCTACGCGCTGGATGTACACCAGCTGCACCTGGACCCTGCCACCACCAAGAGCATCCTGGCCCTGGGGGTGCCTGCCGGGTTCCAGAACGCCATTTTTGCCATCGCCAACCTGTTCATCCAGGCCGGCGTCAACTCCTTTGACTCCCTCATGGTCAAGGGCAACAGCGCTGCCGCCAACGCCGACAACATGATCTACGACTGCATGGCCGCCTTCTACATGGCCTGCGCCAGCTTCATGAGCCAGAACTACGGTGCCGGCAAACCCGACCGTGTCAAGAAAAGCTACTTCATCAGTCTGGGCTACTCCTTCGGCGTGGGGCTTGCACTGGGCAGTGCCCTGTTCTTCTTCGGCCGCACCTTCCTGGCGCTGTTCACCACCGAGAGCGCTGTCATCGACGCCGGCATGAAGCGCGTGGCCGTGATGGCCTTTGCCTACTGCATCTCCGCCTTCATGGACTGCACCATTGCCGCCTCCCGCGGGCTGGGCAAGACCGTGGTGCCCACCATCATCGTGGTGATGGGCTCCTGCGTGTTCCGTGTGATCTGGGTGTACACCATCTTTGCCCACTTCCACACCATCCCGGCGCTGTACCTGCTGTACCCCTGCAGCTGGACCCTGACCGCCTTTGCCGAGATCCTGTACTTTGTGCACTGCTACAAGCAGTCCATGGCTCTCTTCAAAGAGCCGCAGGCGGCCTGACCGCATCAAACGCAGAGCGCCCCGTGTGAAGTTTCACACGGGGCGCTTTTTGCTTGCCTTATACTTTTACTTCTCCGGCCAGGACCCGCTTGTAGTCCTCGTAATTGCGGGCCAGCAGAGCGGGCGTATCCAGACCGTAGGGACATTTTGCCTTGCACTGGTTGCAGTGCAGGCAGCCCTCGATCTTTTTCATTTTGGCCTGACCCGCCGGGCTCAGGTGCTCGGCCGAGGGCGAACGCCGCAGCAGCAGGCTCATGCGGGCACAGTTGTTGATCTCAATGCCCGCCGGGCAGGGCATGCAGTAACCGCAGCCCCGGCAGAACTCGCCGCACAGCTCAGCGCGGTCATGGTCGATGACCGCCTTGATTTCTCCGGTCATGCGGGGCGGGTTGTCGATGTAGGAGAGGAACTCGTCCAGCTCCTTTTCCCGCTGCACGCCCCAGATGGGCAGCACCCCGTCGTACTGGGCCTCAAAGGCGTAGGCAGCGGCACTGTTGGTGATGAGCCCGCCGGAAAGGCCCTTCATGGCGATAAAGCCCATGTTGGCGGCCTTGCACTTGTTGACCAGTTCCAGCTCCTGCTCACCGGAAATGTAGCTGAACGGGAACTGCAGCGTCTCATACAGGCCGCTGTCAATGGCCTCGTGGGCCACCGCCAGCCGATGGTTCGTGATGCCGATGTGCCGGATCATGCCCTTGGCTTTGGCCTCCTGCATGGCCTCGTACAGGCCGCTGCCGTCACCGGGCTTCGGGCAGAAGGCCGGGTTGTGGAACTGATACAGGTCGATGTAATCGGTGCGCAGGTTGGTCAGGGAGGTGTGCAGGTCCTTCCAGAAGTCCTCTGCATTCTGCGCTGCCGTCTTGGTGGCGATGTACACCTCCGTGCGGATGCCGTCAAAGGCCTCGCCCAGCTTGACCTCGCTGTCGGTGTAGGCGCGGGCGGTATCAAAAAAGCGGATGCCCGCCCGGTAGGCCTTGCGGGCCAGATAGACCGCATCCTCCTGCGAGATGCGCTGGATCGGCAGTGCGCCGAAGCCGTTTTTGTTCACCGTGATGCCGGTGCTGCCAAGGGTGACCATATCCATAGCTGTTTCCTCCATCCGGGGTAATTTGCATTCCTGTTTTTATTATAGGCCGCCGCTGTCGGCCGCGCAAGAAGTTAGCCTCAACAAAAAGGACGGCCGCATCAACCATGCAGCCGTCCCTTAAAAGATTTCACTGATAGTCGTGGTTCAGGAACATGGCCTTGATGACCACCACTTCGTCGTATTCCTCCTGCTCCACCTGCACGTCCGCGTTCAGGGATTTCAGGCGAGCTTCCACGGCGTCCAGTGCTTCGGGCACGGTCACGGCACGGCCCTCTTCAATGGCGTCGGTCATCTGCTTGAGCACGATGGGATGGGCGTAGCAGCTGGGCACCGGGAAAGCACCATTGGGGTAGTGCTTTACATACTCCGCCATGGCCGCTTCCGCCTTGTCGGCGCGCTTCATAATGGCATTGTTGTTGTTGCGGGCCGTGGGCAGCATGTTGTAGCTGGAGAACAGGAAGATGGCCGCAAAGCCAAACAAGGCAAAGTAGATGCCGTAGTTGCCTACATGATTCGTCACCGCATACAGGCCGTAGGCTGCCGACACGATGCCGAACACGAAGATGGCCAGCGCCACATAGCGGTACACCGGCTTGCTCTGCAGCTGGGCGCGCTTGCGGCGCTCGGCGGCGCTCAGCTCTTCGGCCAGCTCCGGCTTTTCCTCCAGATATTCTTTGGCCTTGCGCAGCACCGTCACGCTGTGCTTTGCCTCGTCGGTCAGCTCCGGCAGCTTGCGGGCGGCCTTTTCGGCCTCCTTTTTCTGCAGGGCCTGCTCACCGGCTTCACTCAGCAGCGGGATCTGCGGCTGCTCTTTGGCCAGCACCTCCAGCAGCTTGTCCACGTCCCGTTCATCCTTGAAATTGCACTGTTTCTGCTTGCCGCCGTCGTACTCCACCACAAGGTAGGCCATGGAGGCAAACATCCCCTTGCCGGTAAAGCCGCCGGAACTCATGGCCACCCGCTTGAACACGCGGGAGATGCTGCCATAGGGCAGATAATAGCGGCGGTCGATGTAAAAGCTGTTGAGGTACAGGGCCTTTTTGCCGACACCACAGGGGCCGATCTTGCGGCAGGCTTTTTTGTCTGCCTCCAGCTCCAGCCGGTCCAGTTTTGCCATGCCCAGTTGTGCGGGTCTGAAAATCATGGGTCGTTCCCTTCTTTGCTTAGATTTGCTTCTATTTTCGCACCTTACCGGTGCAAATGCAACCCCTTTGGCCGCTAAGATTTGCCAAAAAGGTTTGTGCGTTTTCCCAAACTTTCTGCGCTGCAAAAACAACAGCGCCCGCCGCTGTTTGGTTGGGCAGCGGCGGGCGCAGATGGTTCAGTTGAGCAGTGCGGTCAAAGCCTTATGCCTTCTGAGAAGCGGTGTGCTTCTTGGTGGCATAGATGAAGATGGCCAGCATTGCAATGGCAAAGACGATGCCGATGGGGTAAGCAACGGCGGTATTGTAAGCCACCAGCTTGCCGTCTGCATAGGTGTTGATCATCTTGCCCAGGCACTCGGGAGCCAGCACGAAGTAGGTGCAGGACACAGCGCTCATAAAGGTAGCAGGCACAGCAGTGATCCAGTAGTTCTTCTTCTCCTTGAACAGGTACATGGAAGCAGCCCACAGAACGATCATGGCCAGCGTCTGGTTGGTCCAGCTGAAGTAACGCCAGATGATGGTGTAGTCGATCTTGCCGAGGGCATTGCCGATGCCGAGGAAGGCGCCGACGCCCAGCACGGGGATGCAGAGGACCAGACGGTTCTTCATGCTCTTCTGATCAAGCTTGAGCCAGTCGGCCAGCACCAGACGCGCGGAACGGAACGCGGTGTCGCCGGAGGTGATGGGGCAGGCGATGACGCCGAGCATGGCGAGCGCAGTACCGATGCCGCCCATGGTCTTGAGGCAGACGTCATAGATGGCAGCGGACTGACCGTTGGCAAGCGCCGCAGCAAGACCGGTATTCAGACCGCCGGTGACCTCATACAGGGAGCAGCCGGCAGCGGCCCAGATCAGGGCAATGATGCCCTCGGAGACCATCGCGCCATAGAAGACGAAGTGGCCCTGCTTCTCGCTCTTCATGCAGCGTGCCATCAGGGGGCTCTGCGTGGCATGGAAGCCGGAGATCGCGCCGCAGGCGACGGTGATGAACATGAAGCTCCAGATCGGTGTGCCGGAGGGATGCATGGAACCGAAGTGGCTCCAGATCTCGGGAATGGTGTAGGCGGGGTTGGCAAAAATGCCGATGGCCACGCCGACTGCCATGACGATCAGGCAGATGCCGAACAGGGGATAGATCTTACCGATGATCTTATCAATGGAAAGGAAGGTTGCGATGAAATAGTAGAGCAGAACGATGATCAGCCAGAACAGCGTCGTGGCAACGATGCCCGTATGGCCGCCCTGCTTGAACAGCGTCACGATCAGGCCGGCGGGGCCGACGGCAAACACGGTGCCGACCATGACCAGAAGAACGACGCTGAACACGCGCATGACGTTCTTCATCGCGCCGCCGAGGTAAATGCCGGCGATCTCGGAGATGGACGCGCCTTCGTTACGCTCGCTCATCATACCAGAGAAATAGTCGTGGACCGCACCGGCGAAGATGGTGCCGAAGGTAATCCACAGGAAAACGATGGGGCCCCACAGAGCGCCCTGAAGCGCGCCGAAGATTGGGCCAAGGCCGGCAATGTTCAGAAGCTGGATCATAAAGAGCTTCCATTCCGGCAGGACAACATAGTCCACACCGTCGTTGATCTTGACGGCAGGGGTCTCACGGTCATCCGGCCCGAAGGTGTTTTCGACGACCTTACCGTAGACAAGATAGCCGCCGATCAGCAGTGCCAGACACAGCAGAAAGCTAATCATTTGTACTCTCCTCCTTAATTTGTCCCATGATGGCATGGGTATGCATCGATTGGAAACGTTTCCGCCCGACGCCAAACATCATAGCACGAAAGAAAAAAAGTTCAAGCGACAAAAAGAACAAAAATTTGATAAAAATTTTATGCGGATTTATGTATCGATTTCACATATCTCACGCAGGTATCGCGGAAAATGATGGAAGAATATTTATATATAAATTAAATATGTATTCTCCATGTTCAGCCGAAGTATTTCCGCCGGAAGGGGACCTCATCGGCGATGAACTCGCGCTCGCGCAGGTAGTTGAGAATGCCCGCGTCGGTGGGGAAGTCGAAGCGCAGGCGGTAGGAGTAGAGCGCCTGCTGCGTCTCACCGTAGCGGCGGTTGACGCTGCCGACGCCGTATTTTCCGTCGCCGAGCAGGGGGTGGCCCATGTCGGCGAAGCTCGCGCGGATCTGGTGCGTGCGCCCCGTGAGCAGCTCGACCTCGACGAGGGAGAGACGGTCGCGCGTTTCCAGCGTTTCGTAGAGCGTGACGGCGCTGCGTCCGTCCGGCACGGGATGGTGATAGACGCGCACGGTGTTCGTTTTGCTGTCCTTGCGCAGGAAGCATTCGATGCGGCCCTTCGGCGGCTCGGGGCAGCCGAGGCAGATGCAGAGGTAGAATTTGGACAGCTCGCGTTCGCGGATCTTTTCGTTCAGGACGCGCAGCGCCTCGGCGTTTTTTGCCGCGATGACGATGCCGCCCGTGTTGCGGTCGATCCGGTTGCACAGCGCGGGGGTAAAGGCATTTTCCTCGCGCGGCTTCCACTCGCGCTTCTGGTAAAGATAGGCGAGCAGATGGTTGACGAGCGTATTGACCTTCTCCCCCTCGTCGGCGTGAACGACAAGCCCGGCTGGCTTGTCGAGCAGCAGAATGTTCTCATCCTCGTAAAGGATGTGCAGCTTTGGATTTGCGATGGTGAGGTAGACGTTCTCCTCGCTCGGCGCTTCAAAGAACTCGTCGTTGATGTAGAGCTGGAGCTTGTCGCCCTCGCGCAGACGGCAGTCTCGTTCGGCGCGCGCGCCGTTGACCTTGATGCGCTTGAGGCGGATGTACTTCTGCGCCAGCGAGGCGGGCAGCAGGGGAACGGCCTTGCCGAGAAAGCGGTCGAGCCGCTGGTCGGCGTCATTTTTTTGGATGGTAAGCTCTCGCATAATGCCGCTCCTTTCGCGCGTTAAAAGCATAGCAAGGCCATTCTACGATACCCACCGTCAAATGTAAAGAAAAGCAAAGAAAAAAGTTGTAAAAAATCCTCAAAAAATGTTTGACATTCCGGGGCGCGTCCTCTATAATACTACTCGTGTCATTGCGAGGTGTATCATGCTTTTGGATATCAAACGAATCGTTAACACCCCCGGAGGCAGAATTCCCTTTGAGTTTTCAGAGGACTTTTCTGATGTGGACTTCGGCGGCGTGTGTCCGGCCGTTCGGCCTGTCTTAGTGGTAGGGCAGGTGCGGAACATCGCGGGGATGCTTCGTTTGGAGCTGGCGCTTGATACGACCCTTGCGGCTGTGTGCGACCGCTGCGGCGAGGTCTTTGACAAGCCCTTTCATCTCGACTGCGAGTATCTGCTCGCGACTGAGCTGGAGGACGAGGAAAATGACGAGATACTGCTGCTCGAGGACGGCACAGTCGATCTGGGAGAGCTCTCCCGCGAGGTGTTTATCCTCAATATGCCCACAAAGCTGCTTTGCAGAGAGGATTGCAGGGGTCTGTGTCCCGGCTGCGGCGTGAACCTCAATTATGAGGTCTGCCGCTGCAAAAAGGAAGTGGACCCGCGGCTCGCAAAGCTGGCACAGCTGCTCGACAGGAGCGAAAACAAGTAATTTTTACTGCGTTTGCAGTTTTCAATCAAGGAGGTGTCAACATGGCAGTCCCCAAGGGGAAAGTATCCCGCGCAAGACGCGATAAGAGACGTTCTTCTCACTGGAAGCTGGAAACTCCGGGCCTCGTCGCTTGCCCGAAGTGCGGCGCTCTGCGCCTGCCTCACAGAATGTGCAAGGAGTGCGGTACCTATAACGGCCGTCAGGTCAAGGTCATCAAGTCCAACGTTGCCGCTGAGTAAGCACATCGGAAAAGATCTACCAAAAAACGAGCGGGAAGAGCGATCTTCCCGCTTGCTTTTTACGCCCTGCGGACAATGCGTGGGCTTTGCGCAAAAAGGGCACCGTTTTTCTTGCGAAACCGAAAAGGATACGCTATACTATATATGTTAAATTATGCGTTAAGGGAGGGCTGAGCGCGTGAGCACTGTCATTACATCCGTCGACGCAGGCTCTCCCGCCGAACGTGCCGGTATCCGCGCCGGCGAACAGCTGCTGATGATCAATCATCACGAGATCGTCGACGTGCTGGACTACCGCTTTTTCTGCTACGATCCGTCGGTGAGTCTCCGGCTGCGCGAGGCTGACGGGACCACACGCCACCTGACGATCGAAAAGGAGGAGGGCGAGGACCTCGGCCTCAATTTCGATACCTACCTGATGGACGAGCCGCGCCCCTGCTCGAACCACTGCCTGTTCTGCTTTGTCGATCAGATGCCGCCGAATATGCGCGACACGCTCTATTTTAAGGACGATGACGCGCGCCTGAGCTTCCTCATGGGCAACTACATCACGCTCACGAACCTCACCGAGCGCGAGGCGCAGCGCATCATCGACCTGCGCATCAGCCCCATCAACGTCTCCGTGCAGGCGACCGAGCCGCAGCTCCGGCGCACGCTGCTGGGCAACAAAGACGCCGATAAGAGCCTGGAGTATATGCGCGCCTTCGGCGAGGCCGGCATCGAGATGAACGGCCAGATCGTCGTCTGTCCCGGCTGGAACGACGGCGAGCATCTGCGCCGCAGCATCGAGGACCTGATGGACATCGGCTTCAACTCCTGCTCGATCGTGCCGGTTGGGTTGACAAAATTCCGCAAGGGCCTCGCAAGGCTCGAGCCGGTGACGAAGGAAAAGGCAGGGGAGATCATCGACCTTGTGGATGAGTACGGCGCAAAGTGCCTTGAGAAGTACGGTACGCGGATGTTCTTCTGCGCCGATGAATTCTACATCAAGGCCGAGCGTCCGCTGCCCGACGAGGAGTATTACGAGGAATACCAGCAGCTCGACAACGGCGTCGGGATGCTCCGCAGCACCATGAACGAATTTCTCAGCGGACTGGAGGACGCGGAGAGCGGCGATGTGGCGAGCTTCACCGTTGCGACCGGAAAGGCCGCCGAGCCGTTCATCGCGCGGCTCGTGGCGGAGGCGAAAAAGAAATTTCCGCAGCTTCGCGGCGAGGTCGTCGGCATCGTGAACGACTTCTTCGGCCACAGCATCACCGTCTCCGGCCTTGTGACCGCGCAGGACCTCATCGCGCAGCTCAAGGACCGGCCCACGCTCGGCGAGCGGGTGCTGATCCCCGCGAATATGCTCCGCCACAGTGAGGGCGTGTTCCTCGACGATTACACCGTCGAGCAGGTCGAGCAGGCGCTCGGACGCAGGCTGACGATCTCCGAGACCGACGGCTATTCGCTCTGCGACGCCATTTTCCGGCAGGAGCCCTGATACAAAAATCTACCCCCGACAGGAGGAAAGCAATATGTCCAAGCCCATCGTTGCCATCGTCGGCCGACCGAACGTCGGCAAGTCGATGCTGTTCAATAAGCTCATCGGCCAGCGCCTTTCCATCGTGGAGGACACGCCCGGCGTGACCCGCGACCGCATTTACGGCGAATGCGAGTGGTGCGGCCGCAAATTCACGCTCGTCGACACCGGCGGCATCGAGCCGCGCACCGACAGCCAGATCCTGACCTTCATGCGCGAGCAGGCGCAGATCGCCATTGAGAACGCGACGGTCATCATCTTCCTGACCGATATCAAGACCGGTCTGACGGCCTCCGATCAGGAGGTCGCGAATATGCTGCTGCGCTCGCGCAAGCCGATCGTGCTGGCGGTCAACAAAATGGACTCCGTCGGCGCGCCGAATCCCGATTACTACGAGTTCTACAACCTCGGCCTCGGCGACCCCGTGGCGGTCTCCGCCGTCCACGGCCACGGCACGGGCGACCTGCTCGACGCCTGCCTGGAGCATTTCCCGCCCGCGGATGCGGACGATGCGGACGCGGACTACACCCGCGTCGCCGTCATCGGCAAGCCGAACGTCGGCAAGTCCTCGCTCGTGAACCTCATCCTCGGCGAAAAGCGCGTCATCGTCAGCAACGTCGCCGGCACGACGCGCGACAGCGTCGACACCCGCTTTGAGAACAAATACGGCAAGTATATCTTTGTCGATACCGCCGGCATCCGGCGCAAGTCCCGCGTGGATGACCGCATTGAGAAATTCTCCGTCATGCGCGCCAAGCTCGCCATCGAGCGCGCGGATGTGTGCCTGATCATGATCGACGCGCGCGACGGCGTCACGGAGCAGGACACGAAGATCGCCGGCCTCGCGCACGAGGCGGGCAAGGCGTCCATCATCGTTGTGAACAAGTGGGACCTGGTCGACAAAGAGACCGGCACCATGG
>OLVY01002063.1_pt1 | contig 11656 bp, 9 predicted proteins | sample 1674261 | NCBI WGS metagenome assembly OLVY01 (sample SAMEA103958155, study PRJEB25191) | human gut metagenome | biome: human-associated habitat [ENVO:00009003]; feature: intestine environment [ENVO:2100002]; material: feces | place: Germany | collected 2013/2015
AAATTATGGCTTTCCATTTCATAATTATGAATCAGGAAAGCCATAACGATATATCAAAATACGTTTGTATCAGAAAGCGTAGCCGAAACCGACGTTCAGGTAAATCGGATACATGGCGAAAGTAATTGTATCGAAATCTTTCTGAAAGATATCATTCAATCCCCAAGTCAGGTCTGCATAGACATTCAAATGCTTAAAAGCACGCCATTCGGCACCTAACTGCGCACCCCATTGGAAGCGGCGAAGGTTTTTCGAGAAGTCATAAGGGGCATTTTTTCCATCGGCAAAAACGACCTTATTACCGGTAGGATCACCTTCGCGCAAATAACCATCATACACGTTTCCGGAAAAATCACCCTCCAACATATAGGCAAAATACGGTCCCAGATTCATACTGAAGCGACGATTAAACTGATGAGTAGCCAAAACCGGAAAAGACAGATATGTATTCTTTACATTAGTCTTCACATATCCAGTCCAATTTCCTTTTATGCGTTCACCCCCTTCACCGATGATTTCCATTCCATAATTTTTCACATTGGCATTCGTTTTCATCCCTTTGCTATCCAAACGAATACCGATTCTCATTCCCCATTTTTTTTCTTGATCGAACCACTTTGTCACATTCCCCTCTATCGCAACAGCCATAGTAGGATTATACCCCGTTATATCACGAATCTCAACGGGCAATGGTATCGGAGCCGTTCCCCCTATGTTAAAGCCGGCTTTTACCTCATACTCCAAACCGATCAATGCAGAATTGATAATTCCCTTATTCCGGTCTTCTTGTCCAAAAACCGAAAACGTTACCAGCAGCAAGGCCAGTACACAAATTGATACAATATTCTTTCTCATCACAATAATCTTTTTTAATCTGCTGCATGAATCAGTTCCACTTCATCGATATGCAATGTACTGCCGACAGCACCTCTGAAATAATCCCCTTCAATACTGGAAGAAAAGACAATAGCCACATTATATTTACCAGCTTTCAGTTTATCTTTATCTACAGTTTTTCCAGTCTTTGTCACAAATGGCAAATAAAACTCCGTCCACTCATCCGTTTCCTTCCGGTCTTTCTCATCAATGCGAGCTATGGATATCAAATTAGGATGATCAAAACGGTTCGTTGCATCCAATGTTTTTGTCTTTTCATCTGTCTCGTAAAAGATTGCATAAATATCCCACGTATCCTTTTTATCTTTTACAATATTTCCATTCTCATCTTTATAAACTTCACCTGCCTTATACTTATAATACCCCTTCAAGTAGGTCGGTATATGCTCGAACGGAACTCCGAACATTGTTGCTTTCAATGGGTCGGTCAATGCGTTCCCTACACTAAACGTACCCATAAAAAGATTACCGGCAGCAATAGGCATACCCAACTTCGAACCGAAATCCCCTGTCGACTTTGTTTCCAACTTTACGCATTTGCCCATTTTTCCTTCCGCATAAGAAGAAGTCGGAAATGATGCCGGATCTTCCGTACCTGCACCAGTCAAAGCAAAACCGGTATTTCCACTGGCCCAATCCATTACCCATTTTCCCTCAGAATCATTCTCATAGAAAATATTATAAACATATTTCAAAAGCGAACTCTTGTAATCCTTTACATTCTCAAAATGATATTCCGAGCTAATTCCGGCAATAATATAAGTAACTTGATATTCTTTCTTCCAATTTCCATCTTCAGAAGTTACCGTATAAAATTGCGGAGTCGTAAAGTCACGTTCGGTCCCGCTGGCCGGAGAAATGGTTGCACCGGGAGTCAATGTAAATTCAGGTGCCTGATGTGTCAAATCGGCATCGGCCGTTACCATCAATACTACCTTATTATTTTCTATAATTGGATCACGTTTCAAGATATCTCCCGGCACTGTACAAGTCAATATATCCGCTTCTGCATTCAACGCTTCGTCACGAATACACGAAACCAGCGTAATTCCCAGCAAAAGGCATACAATAAAATAAGTTACTCTAATCATCTTATGTCTGTTTTACAAATAATAGGTTTTCCTTAAAAAGCAAACCGGATACAAAAATACGCTCCTTTTCCCAAAAAGCCACCGTATTTATATTTTTATCACAGTTTTTATTGTATCGCTCACCTATTATTTATACATTTGGCTCAACAACTTATAATATCTAATTCATAAGACCATGACAACACGCAGAGATTTTATCCGGCAAGCGACCTTATTAGGAGCCGGACTTTCCATGAGTCCATTCTTTATCAACGCGACTCCTGGAAGTGTAGGAGCGAACGACAAAATACGCGTCGGACTAATTGGCTGTAAAGGAATGGGATTTTCAGACCTACAAGCCTTCCTCCGGAATCCGGAAGTCGAGTGTATCGCATTATGCGACATCGACGACGAAGTTCTCAACAGTCGCGCGGCTGAAACTCAAAAAATCACAGGCAAGAAAGTTAAAAACCTATATAAAGACTGGCGGAAACTGATCGATAACAAAGATATCGACGTTGTCATTGTCGGTACACCCGACCATTGGCACTGCCTGCAGATGGTAGCCGCCTGTGAAGCCGGTAAGGATGTTTATTGCGAAAAGCCGTTAGGCAACAGCATTGAAGAATGTAACATTATGGTTCGCGCCGCCGAGAAATACAACCGGGTTGTACAGGTAGGACAATGGCAACGCAGTGATCCGCACTGGCAGGATGCCATGGCATTCGTACACAGCGGGCAATTAGGCAAGATACGTACCGTCCGCGTGTTCTCGTATCAAGGTTGGTGTCCTTCCATCCCGGTCAAACCGGACGAACCCGTTCCCGCAGGAATCGACTATGACATGTGGCTGGGTCCGGCTCCCAAACGTCCGTTCAACCGTAACCGTTTCCATTTCACCTTCCGCTGGTTTTGGGATTATGCCGGCGGACTGATGACTGATTGGGGTGTGCATCTACTCGACTATGCACTATATGGAATGAACGTTACAGCCCCCAACTCTATCATGGCTTCGGGAGGCAAATTCGGATATCCGGATGACGCCTGCGAAACACCGGACTTGCTTCAAACAATTTATACATTCGATGACTTCACCGTCATGTGGGATCATGCAATCGGTATCGACGACGGAGCTTACGGGCGCAATCACGGCCTGGGATTTGTCGGAGAAAACGGAACACTGGTTGTCGATCGCAGTGGCTGGGAAGTAATCCCCGAAAAGGTAAGCGGCAAAGCCCGCATGGAAGCGGTTCCATTGAAGAAAGCATATGGTGAAGGCGGTTTGAACCTGCATGTCAAGAACCATCTGGAATGTATCAAATCGCGCAACCGCAACTGTAATGCCAGTATCGAAATCGGCGCCCATATCGCCAAGTTCTCCCAATTAGGCAACATCGCCTACCGTACCGGCAAGAAACTGACTTGGGACGGAAAGAGTTTCCATGACGCAGAAGCAGACAAATATTTATGCAAGGAATACAGGACACCTTGGGAGTTACCGAAGATTTAAACCAAAAGGGGTTGTGTCAAATACAGGCACAACCTTTTTTATACAATAACTTGCTCACGTAATGGATTATCTATACTTTTGCTTGAACGAAAAATCAGAATAGGAACAGATTATGAAGATAACAATAGAAAACGGGAAAGAAACAGTCATCAATCTTTCCGGACAATTGGATACGTTAACCTCCGTCGATCTTGAAAAAGAGATCGCTCCCATCCTGCAGGGGGAAGCGCAAACGGTAGTGCTCGACGGTGCGGAACTGACCTACATCAGCAGTGCCGGACTCCGCCTGCTCCTTACACTGCAAAAAGGGATGAAGAACAAAGGAGGCTCTTTCCGGCTGAAGAATATTCAGAATGAGATTATGGAAATCCTGAATATCACCGGATTCTCTCACATCCTCACGATCGAATAACAAGTATCTTTATTCCGGCAGATGACAAATACGCTACATATAAAGAATGAGCTGAAACAGCTAACCCGTCTATACGCGTTTCTGGACCAGCAAGCCGGTACTTATGAACTGGGAGAACTACAGTCGATGCAAATCAAACTGGCACTCGAAGAAGCCGTGACCAACGTCATCCAGTATGCCTATCCCGACAAAAAAGACCAGGACATCCGTATCGACATGAGCTACGAGAACAAACGGCTGACAATCGTCATAACCGATACCGGCATCAGTTTCAACCCTCTCGAAAGACAGGAGCCGGACCTTACTCTCTCATTGGAAGAACGCCCGACAGGCGGCCTCGGAATTTATCTGGTCAAGCAACTGATGACGGAAGTCAGCTATAGTCGTTCAGCCGGGAAAAATATACTCACAATGGCAAAAGACATTTGTTGATATGGCAGACTTCGACATTAGAGATATAGCAGCGCTCAAAGTAAAGCTGCAAATCATAGAGAAGCTCGTATTGGCCGACTGGATCTTGATTATCCTGTCGATGTATTACGACTGGGGAGGATGGATCACCTGCCTGATCGTTATTCAAATCATCCTGTATATCTACAAATCGAAACTGCGCAAACAACTGAAACAGAAAGAGTATCTCGCCAAAGTGGTAGAAGAGCGAACAATCGAACTCCGTATCCAGCGCGACCAAGTGCTGAATGAATCCAAGAAACTATCCGACGCCCTCGACGCTCTGGCGAAAGCACAGGACGAACTGGTCCGCAAGGAAAAACTGGCTACTGTCGGACAATTGACGCAAGGGTTGGTCGACCGCATCCTGAACCCGATCAACTACATCAACAACTTTGCCGGCCTTTCCGCCAATCTGATCAAAGACTTGAAAGAAAACATTACGGACCAGCAGGCGATCATGTCAAAAGAGAACTACGCCGACAGCATCGAGATTCTCGATATGATCAACAGCAACTTGCAGAAGATAAACGAACACGGCTGCAACACTGTCCGGATCGTCAAAGCAATGGAAGAATTGTTGAAAGACCGTCACGGCGACGTCACTCCAACGGACATCTGCAACCTCTGCAAAGTGAACGTAGACGTGATCCGCAAGCAGTTCAAAGAAGACATTGAGAATAAGCAGATACAGATCGAACTCGACTGTCCGGCAGAACCCACGACCGCAGAGATCAACATTGAGCAGATGAACAAAGTGATGCTCAACCTACTCAAGAACAGCCTTTACGCATTGCTGAAAAAGTTACAGAAAAAGGACTTCACGCCAATCATCAACATACACGTAGAAAAGAGACTGACGGGACAATCTTCCTCTGCATCCGCGACAACGGCATCGGCATCGAGGACAACATCAAAGCCAAGATATTCGAACCGTTCTTCACCACGAAGCCCACTGCCGAGGCTGCGGGTGTCGGTTTGTACCTCTGTCGTGAAGTCATCCTGAACCACCAAGGGTCCATCATCGTAAAAAGTGAAAAGGATAACTTTACCGAGTTTATGATTACGATTCCTATTTATCAAAAAAGCAACAACAATGAATGAGGACAGTATGAAAGAGTTAGAACGTCTGAGAAAACAGATCAGCCAACAGGAAAAGATGGCTTCACTCGGACTGTTGAGCGCAGGTATCGCACATGAGATACAGAACCCGCTCAACTTCGTGATCAACTTCAGCAAACTATCATGTAAGTTGCTGCAAGATATGGAAGACGTATTGGACGAACTGGAAAGCAAGCTCTCTGCCGAGGTGGACGAGGAGATTAGGGAAATCATGGACGACCTCAAAAGCAACATGTGCAAGATCGAGGAAAACGGCAACCGGGCATCAAGTATCGTCCGAGGCATCCTGCTCTATTCCCGCGGCAAAGACGATGAATATATAGCGACCGACCTCTGCCAGCTGACAAAAGAATATGTATGGCTTTCCTACCATGCTGTCCGCGCCAATAACAAGAGCTTCAATGTTACCATCATAGAAGAATACGACAATACACTCCCGTTGGTCAAAGTAATCCCGCAGGACTTCAGCCGCGCTGTTCTCAACCTGATGAACAACGCCTGCTATGCAGTCTTCAGCAAATCCAAAGGTGTCGCTGAAAATCCTTATAGTCCGACCATCAAGGTAAGACTGGCAAAAGACAGCGACCGGGTACGGTTGGTTATCGAAGACAACGGCCCGGGAATCACGAAGGAGGTCAAAGAGAAACTTTATACGCCGTTCTTCACCACCAAACCGGTCGGAGAAGGAACCGGTCTCGGCCTCTCTATCACCAAGTCGATCATCGAACAAAAACATAACGGAACGATCGAGATGGAATCGGAGCCGAACGAATTCACCCGTTTCACAATCACCATTCCGATTAAATAATCAGAGAAACAACGCTACTATGGCTATAAAAATATTAAGTGTAGACGACGAACTTGACCTGGAAATATTGCTGACTCAATATTTCCGGCGCAAAATAAAGAAAGGTGAATACGAATTCCATTTCGCCCACAACGGACTGGAAGCACTCCAAATGCTGCTTGCCATGCCGGACTTCGACGTGATCCTGAGCGATATCAACATGCCGGAAATGGACGGACTTACGTTACTCACAAAGATTAACGAGATGCGTAACCCAGCGCTAAAATGCATTATGGTATCGGCCTACGGCGATATGGAGAATATTCGTAGTGCCATGAATCAGGGAGCCTTCGACTTCACGACTAAGCCAATCAATCTCGAAGACCTCGAACGAACCATTGAAAAGGCAGCCGAGCAGATCGCTTTCATCAAGCAGGCACAAAGGGAACACACACAATTGGAATCCATCCAGAACGACCTGCATGTCGCCCAGGAAATCCAGCAAACAATCCTGCCCAAGACATTTCCTCCGTTTCCGGAGTTGAAATCGTTCGACTTGTATGCCTATATGAACGCTGCCAAATATGTAGGAGGGGATTTTTATGATTTCTTCCGCATCGACCAGGACCGCTTGGGCTTCGTCATTGCCGATGTGTCGGGCAAAGGTGTTCCCGCCGCAATCTTCATGGCTATCAGCCGGACTGTGATACGTGCCATCGCACTGACCGAAAACTCGGCTTCCATGTGTATGCAACGTTCCAACAACATTCTCTGCCAAGAAAGCGTAAACGACATGTTCGTGACCGTATTCTACGGTATCCTGAATATCCATACAGGTACCGTCACCTACAGCAATGCTGGTCACAACCCGCCTATCCTGATGAAAAAGGACGGTTCCATTTCCAAAGTGCCACCCACTGGCGACATGATATTGGGAGCGATCAACGATGCCTGCTATCACGAAAAGGAGCTGAAGATGTCACCCGGCGACAATCTCTTTCTCTATACCGATGGAGTAACAGAAGCGATGAATACGAAGCATGAATTATACAGCGAACAACGGCTGCTCGAAAACTGCCGGACACTTGCCGGAAAGAACCCGAAAGAGGTTGTGGAAAAGATAACCGAGACGGTTGGCGAATTTGTCGTCGGTGCTGTCCAATCAGACGATATTACATTGCTTTCGATCAGTTACAAAGGGTGACGAAAATGAATTGACCAAATTAAACGCACGAGTTGCCAACTCATGAAAATGGATTCCCCCAAAAAATAAATATCCCAGCCTCCAATAGGAAGCCGGGATACTTATCTTTTTTATGTATAGAAATCTTGCTTACTTCAGCAAAGCATCGCGGATCCCCATGATCTCGGCATTAGCAGCACGAGCGCTCTGGATAGAAGCGACCTTTTCTTTCAGCGGAGCAATCGTTTCGCCTAACTGTTTCAAATCAGGATAGTAAGCAGCCAAATCGGCAACCACCTCTTCCAACATGCTGACACGTTTTTCCATATTTGTAGAAAGACCGGCAGAAGTAGCATCACCTTCTACAACCAATGTAGGATTGGCAACCAAACAAGCATATTCAGCAGAAGCAGCACCTAACATTTCAACTTCGGCATCTACTTTGTTTTCGGCTGCCATCTTTTCGATGATCTTGTCTTCCTGTGCGTTCAAGAAAGCTTGCAATTGCTCTTTAGTTGCATCTTTCGGAGCCTGTTCTTTCAGGATATCCAAAACAAACGACACATTCAAGTCCGTAGCCAACTTGGCTATTACGCCTTCCACTTCGGCTGTCGGCTTACCGATCGCTTTCAATACATTATAATCAGCCATATACATACCCAATGCACGGGCTTTCTGCGTCGGTGTACTCAATTCGGCAGCCTTACCAACCGGCACCATATACTTGATATCACCCACATTTACTTTTACTTCACCTGTAGAAAGACGATAAGGAATATCAGAATCCGGCATATCCTTCAACAATTGAATTGTCTCTTGTTTCAACTCCTCAGTCAACAGATCTTTCGGAGCCTTACCTGCTATAACAGCAGCTTCTTCAGTCTTTTCGGCTTCTTCGCTTGTTTTCTTGGCTCCGTTGCAGGAAGTCATTCCAAACACTAATGCTGCTACGGCGAGCATGCTTAATACACTCTTTTTCATATTGTATAATTTAATAATTTATTATTTCGAGTCTTAAAATTCGTCCCGTTTCAAGAAACGTCCCGGAAACTCTGCGAATATAGCGATAATCGACAATAATGCAAAGAAACCTATAACCAATAAATTAAATTTATAAGTAGAAATATGATATCCGGCCCAATTTTTTTCATGGCTGTAGAAAGCGGCACGTCCGAAACGGTTGTCAGGCTCCACATAAACTTGCCCGATCGCTGGGTAGATACGATGGTTCGCTTCCTTATATAGATGACGTCCTCCAGTCCCCATAACCAGGTCTTCTATTGCCATATTATGATGGGCTTTCTTCATCTTCATCAGTTGCCCGGTCCCTTCTTTCCGGCCGCGTTCCTGCTGGATTTGATCGAGATAGGCAGTGAAGTTGTGCGCCCGTTCGTGCAAAGCGGCATCCACTTTGTCCAGATATGCCAGATATCCCTCTCCCTCCATGCGGGGAGCGATACGGGCTGCACGGCTCAATACGGCCAGCTCGTTCTCGACCGTTTTCCGCTTATCGGGATCATCTTTTAGCGCAATCTGTTCTACCAAGCTGCGCACCTCCGGTAAATGAACGTTCTCGTAATATTGCGCCAGATACTTTTCTTTCTCAATCGGGAAATAAGGACGGTTATAAGCGTTGTCGCAGAACTGCTCCACCATCAACGCTTCAAAAGCCCAGCGCGAAGGGATCACCTCGCCGATCAACGGCACGATGTTCTCATCCGAAGCCCGTGTATTGAGATCGTCAAACTTGATGACCAAGCCGCAAAGCAATATCTGTGGGATCAACAGAAGCGGGATCGTGATATAGATCGCAACAACCGAGCTCATCGTCTGCGAAAGGATCAGCCCGGTCAGATTCGCCAGGAACGACGTTGCCCACAGAATACTCCACCACGTGCCGAACATCTCGCTTCCCACTCCGATAATGGTATTCCCCACCCCGATGAACAAAAGCGATTGCAGCCCCGACACAGCCAATAGATACACCATCTTGGATGTCAGATAGCTGCTCCGGCTCAACCGAAGGAAATGTTCGCGCTTCAGGATCGTCCGGTCCTTTATAATCTCCTCGGCACTGATGCTCAATCCCATAAAGGAGACAACAATGACTGACATGAAGATATAAGACACGAAATTCTTGTTGGCAAGCAACGTATATTCATCCCCGTCCATATAGCGGGTCAGAAGGGCGACGATCAGCGCAAGCAAAGGGGCTTCCAATAGCGTGATAGCCAGATATTGCTTATTCGTCAGCTTCGTACGTATATTTCTTTCCAGGAAGATCAGGAATTGTTTGAACCAGGAAGGTTTCTTCTGCTGGTTCTTCGGTAATGCTTCCTCCTCGACAGGCGAAAAAGCGGGACGGGAAGCAAGATATTCGGCATGCCATTCCTCCGGTGTGAACTTTCGGATATTCGTTTGGTTTCCAGAGTCGTCGATCTTCTTAGAGTCAATGATATTCAAAATCAATTCGGGATTCACATTACCACAGACACTGCACACGCTGATATCCGGATCAGTATACTTGGCCGCCTGCTTGAAATAGGTGATTGCCTCTATCGGGTTCCCGTCATAGATCGGATAGCCTCCTCGGTCAAGTAGCCACAGGCAGTCAAACAACTTATAGATTTCGGACGAAGGCTGATGTATGTTCACCACCACCAATTTACCCCGGTGAGTCTGTTCCTTCAGGAGCATGATTACTTTTTCGGAATCGGAAGACGACAATCCCGATGTCGGCTCGTCAAGATACAGGATAGCCGGCTCACGTATCAGTTCGAGGGCGATATTCAAACGCTTTCGCTGACCTCCACTAATCGTCTTACGAATAGGGGAACCGACTTCGAGCCCCTTTATCTCTTCCAAGTCCAACTCCTTCAAAACCTTTTCCACACGTTGCCCAATCTCCTCGTCCGTCAAACGCGCGAAACAGAGTCGTGCCGTATACAAAAGGTTCTGATAAACGGTCAACTCCTCTATCAGCAAATCATCCTGCGGAACAAAACCGATCAATTGGCGTGCATCCGGAGAGTCGAGCGGATGGCCATTCACGGTGATCATTCCCTTATCGGGACGAATATTACCGTTCATGATTCCCAACAATGTCGACTTCCCGACCCCGCTCCCGCCCATAATGGCAACAAGCTGTCCGGATTCGAGATTGAAAGAGAAGTTATGCAACCCGTTATGGCTGTTCTTAAATGTAAAATCAATATCACGTCCGGCCAGATGAATGACCTCCTTGTGTTCGTTTTTATTAAAAACAGCAAGCAGGTTACTGTAATAGACCGGCAGGAACAAAGGCCCTTTCAGCACACTGCTATGTTGCCAGGCATAAAACATATCCGACGAAAGCGGAATATCATTCATAAATACCTGCCCGTTCCCATGATAGGTGAAAATATGCTTGTCGAAGCGACGGATATAGAGCACACGGATGAACCCTTCCATCCCTTTCCGCGTGATATGGTTGACCTCCGCCTCCTCCTCTCCGCTGATCGTCAGCAAAGACAAAGAAGTTTGCCCTGTGATAAAGGCAAGCGCATCATCAAATTCTTCCTGAGGGATCGAAAAAATATCAGCTACCAGGCGGAACAGAGCCAGATGTTGATCCGCCTCCTCACTGTTCGTATAGGCAAACTCCACGAAACGGATCAGCAAAAGCAATTGTTCTTCGGCTCTCAACTTTACTTTCATCTGTTCGCATATATTCCGAACAATCTGCTCTTTGTCCAGTACAAAGAGCGAATCGTCATACATATCGCGCAATGCGTTGTAAAGTTCAATATACTCTTTATGGGAACGTACCCCGAAGTGGCTGGAGAGATAAGAATGAACGGCACGACTTGCCTGCTCCCTTTCAATCCGCACGGAGGAAGCGAAAATAGCAAATAGATTTAATAAACCGTTTAATATGGTCTCATTCATTTATTTTGTCTGTGTAAGATAAATTGCCTGCAAAGATAGTAAAGATTCGAAGGAAAAAACAAAGAATATCAGAAACGTAAACAGCCAAAGTTATACATGATACCTTACCGGCACTACCTGAAACCTCTCTCAGGCAAGCAGCCAACTAACCCGTTTCATGCCATCAACTAAGTCAAAACACCCCAAGAACTAAATCAGAACATATAGTAAAGTATCTATTGGTAGTTACTACCTGTTGCTTATACGTAGTACTATCTATCATCAACTAGTAGTTACTACATATTCGCGATAGATAGTA
>OLVY01002064.1_pt1 | contig 11649 bp, 12 predicted proteins | sample 1674261 | NCBI WGS metagenome assembly OLVY01 (sample SAMEA103958155, study PRJEB25191) | human gut metagenome | biome: human-associated habitat [ENVO:00009003]; feature: intestine environment [ENVO:2100002]; material: feces | place: Germany | collected 2013/2015
GCGCTACATTCTCTGCTTCATCTATGGATTGGATCTGTTCCGCTTCGGAGAGGAACAGGTTTAGGGTCAGCTGTTGATAAGCTCCGCCATCAGGATCTCCTCTGCCTGGGCTTTGCAGGTGTTCATCAGCCCCACCCACTTCATGGGATCGCTGGCTTTCAGTTCCTCGGTGGCTCCCGCTTCTTTCGCCAGCTGGGGCATCATCTGCTCCAGTCTGCTCTGGGCGGTCTCGTCGATCTCCAGAAGGTGCGGGTACAGCTTCTCGCTCAGCAGCATCTGGTTGTAGAGGATGGGACGGTGTTCTTTCAGGTAGGCTTTCCTCATCCTTCCGTACTTGCCCAGGGGTTTCTCCGGCTGCTGGCTCAGCTTCAGGTCGGGAATCAGATAGTCTCCGTTCTGGATGTAGGTCATGGGATTGTTCATCTTGCTTGCTCCTTTCTTGGTTGGCTTCGCGCTCTGCATTTCGGACGGTAACGCCGATCTGCCGCAGCACCTGCTGGTTGATCTGGCTGACCGCTGTTCCCAGCGCCCCGATGGTGGACGGGGTGTTGAAATCAAAGATCGCCATGAAATCTTCGTGGTCGAAGTAGCGTTCCGGCTCCAGTCCGCAGCGGGACATCAAAGCGTAAGTGATGCTGACGGTGGCGGCTGCCTTGAACTGCACTCCGATGTTATACTCATCATATTCCTCCAAAAAGGAACCGTCAACGATATAGAAGAAGTCCTGCTGATGCTCCGTCCAGTATTCCTCAGCCAGTTTTCCGGCTACCTCAGTGAGCTGTCCGGCAAGGTCATCACCGGAAACATCATAGATGCGCTCCAGCATGGCCTGCACCGAATCCAGATGGCGCTCCTCCAGCTGCCACAGCCAGGGAGTGCGGGAATGTTCACGGGTTCCGGTGTCGGAAATGTCAAAGACATAGCGCAGGCGTGGTCTGTCCCCGGAATCGTCCACCAGAGCGATCCCCTTGGAACCGCGCCTTACATACCGGCCCATCTTTTCATTCCACAAATCGTACTCTGCACAGGCGGTAGCGTCCGGGCGCTGGGCATAGATCAGCAGTTGCTCATGGAACGGATACTTGTAAAGGCGGGCGGCGGTGGTCAGAAATCCCGCCCATTCCTGCCAGCTGCCTGTGAGCTGGGTCGCCACATGGTCGGCCATCTGCCGGTAAAATTCTGTTTTGGATGGCATGGTTGTTGTCCTCCCTTCGTGTTAAATGGAAATGGGGCGGCATTTTACGCCGCCCCGTTGGGTGTTTATGAAATGCTTATTCATCAAAATCCGGGTACAGTTCCAGCTGAGCAAACTCGGCATCGCTCATAGCCTGGAGCTTCATCAGGGCGCTGTCGGTCAGTTCCCTCAGTTCCGTTTCCTCCGGCGAAAGTTCGCCGCGCATCTCGGTCAGAGCCTCCATCAGCCCGGTGCGGCTGCCGGTGTTGTAGATACAAAGCAGGTTCATTTCTTCAAAAGTAAAGTTTCCCATATTAAAGCTCCCTTTCCGCGCTCTTTTTAGGCGCTGTCTTTTTGTGTTCCGTCCGGGGCTGGCTTTTCAGCTGCTCCATGACGGACTTTTTCTTGTCCCGTTCCTCCCGGTGGACAGCTTCCGCTAAATCCATGAGAGAGATTGGCTGGCCGCTGCGGGCCTGCTGTTCCAGCTGCGCCACGGTCGGCTCCTTTGGGCCGTTGTTGATGATGCCGTCGATCATGCCGTAGTCATCCTCCAGCATCATTTCCGCATTTTTCAGCGGATTGTCCGGCAGGAATCCGGGAATTTCGGTGAAACCAACGCTGTCGCAGTAATGACAGGATACTTTACCGTCCTGCTTGATGGCAACGATGTCGCTGACGCTCAGGGACGGGCTGTGAAAATCCACAGGCTTTTTCAGGTTGAACTGTTCATACAGCGTTTCCAGCTGCTCCATAGTGCTGCCGGAACCGTTCAGCGGGGCGGTGTAGATCAGGTCATAATTACTTCGGTCCACGGCCAGATTGTGCGATTGCAGCCAGTCCAGATTCATAAACCGCACATTCTGCGGATCGTCCCGGCTCACCTGATAAATGGCAAAGCAGCTGCCCTCATGGGAGAGGAACGCCTGCTCCCGTTCCAGCTGCCGGTCCTGCCGTTCCAACACCTTTTCATGGAACGCCGGACTTTGCTCCCATTCCTCGTGTTCCACACCGAAAAGTCCGCCATGCTCCATGATTTCTTCGGTGTCAAACACCATGCTCTCCGTGTTATCTTCATGGAGGACATAGACGGTCAAACCGGCAGCGTCCAGTTCCAGCGCCCGTTCTCTGGTGACAGGCAGCATCCCATCGTAAAAGTAGCCGTATTCCTGCATATCCGAAACAGATACTTCGCTGTCGGGCATGGGGTACTCGTCCAATGCCTGCTCTTGAGCATCCGGCAGCTGGGTGGCGGTTGCTTCTGCGGTCTGCTGGCTGACCTGTTCCGGCATCTGCTGGCAGGCGGCATCCTGCAAGGTCTCAATCATAGACAACGGGGCATCCTGAATCGACGGATTTTCCAGTTCCAGCCCCTCACAAATCTGCCGGACAGCGGCGGAACGGGACAGTTCCGGGGTATCCAGCTGGCCGCCGTCCAGTTCTTTCATAGTCTCTTTGTCATAGAGGGTATAGTCCCAGCCGGTATCGCACGGCTGAATATGCAGATAGGTGGCATCGTCCAGAAGAAACAGGGCTTCCTGCGGTATATCCGCCTGTTCCTGCTCCTGTTTGGCGGTCAGGTCAATGCCGCGCTCCTTACAGATTTCCTTGTAGTGGCGTTCGATGTTGTTAATCAGCTCACAGGAAGTCTTATTGATGGTCTCCAGACTGGCCCGTAATTCTTTCAGCTCCTTGCCCTTGGACCAGGAAGCGATGTAACCGAAGCTGTTTTCCCCGGTCTGGATACCAAAATACTGGCAGACTGCATAGGAAATGCTTTCTGCTTCGACTTCTTCTGTGCGACGGTCCTTTTTCTGTTCCTGCAAAAACTGCGAGAGGGTAAGCATACCGCCGTTAAAATTCAGTCCGGTCTCATCTGTAAAATACAGCCTGCCTTCTTCTGGAAATTCTAACGGAGCAGTCAAAATAACAGAACCAGCGTGATTCACCATCACTCTTTCCTCAACACAAATTGGGGAACCGGGGTCGTCATCCGAACCGCGCAGGTCATAGCAATAAACGCCTTCGGGCAGATCATCACGGGAAATACGCCCGTTGGAAAACAGGGCGGGTTTCTCAAATAACTCCACCTCCTGATATTGCTCGTCATTGTCAATCTGAATCTTTTTCTGATTATGGAGCTTACTGTGTGCAATTTCATGGACAGTGGCAGAAACGGTCTGTACCTCGCTCATGCCTTCCCGGATGGCGATGCGCTGCTGGTCGGGGGAAAAATAGCCGTCCGTGTTGGCGGCCATCGGCTCAAACTCGATGGGAACCGGGGCAGAGCGCCGCAGGGCTTCCAGAAAGGCTTCATAGTGTGGCACAGTCCCCGAAAGGCTGGAGGACAGCTCTGGCAGGGGCTTGCCATCGGTCTGGCTCACATCAAACACCTTAACCGGGCGAAACATGGGGATTTCAATTTCTTTTTCCTCCATGACCGCCTTACCGTCTGCATCCAGAATGGGGGCATGGGTGTCCGGGTCGCGCTTCATTTCCTCGATTTTCTTTTTGTAGGGCGTGGGGGCGATGATGGTGATGCCATGCTCGCCCTTTTTCACATGGCGCGCAAACTGGTTTTTCCACTTGTTGAATCCAGCCACCAGCGTAGCTTCCGGCTTCTGCATATAGATGAGCATGGTGTTGTTGACCGAATAACGGTGAAACTTGGACATGACGGACAGATAGCGCATATACTTTTCGCTCTCGAACAGCTCCTTGATGCCCTGTTCGATACCCGCCGTGATTTCCTGCAACCGTTCCCGGTTGGTGGGTTTATTCTCAGCCATGATTTTCAATCTCCTTTCCAAGTGTGTGATTTCTGCTGTGTGTTCTGCAATCCATGCCTTTTGTTCTTCTTCACTTTCATAAAGAAAAAGGTCCAGCAGGTACTCTACATAGGTTTTCTTCTGGATTGCTTCCACAAAATGGGGGTGCGGTTCTTCCTCCGGTGTGCTGGGAGAACGGTCGGCTTCCCATTTTTTCAGCAGATAGTAGTAATCGGACAGTACGCGATAACAGCGCTGCCGGTCCTCCCGAAACTTCTGTGCCTCGGTTTTCTGGCGAACATAGTTCCTGCGGGGCGGAGCCTGACTATCATAGATCAGGCCAAAATCCTGCGCCAGCTTCTCGGCGGCTTCTTTGGGGGACAGGTTGTAGAGCCGGGCGGTCAGGTCTATCACATCGCCGGTGGCTCCGCAGCCGAAACAGTAGAAATATTCTTCGTTCAACTTCATGCTGGGATTTTTGTCATCGTGGAAGGGACAGCAGGCCATGCCGCCCCTTTTGACCTCAATCCCATATCGTTCTGCGGCTTCCCGAATGGTGACAGACTGCTTGACCGTCTCAAATACATTTGCGCCCATCGTCAATCAGCTTTCAGTTTGGGGATGGGCGGCCTGTACCCGGCAGCCTTGGCCCGCTCACTGGCAGCTTTGCGGCGTTCTGCGCTGTATGGCTCCCGAACGGACACACATCGTTTGGGGACTGTAAAATGGTGCTTATCCTTTTTGCAGACCTGTTCCGGGTGCTTTTTGGAAAGGCGGGTCAGCTTCTCCATCAGTTTTCGGTCATGGGTATAAACTTCGGCGGTGTCCTCGGCCTGATTGTAGAGTAGAATGGTTTCCTGTTCATAAAGGGAGAGCTTCATTTTGCACCGCCTTTCTCCCGTTGAAATTCCAGCTTGAAGTTGGCGTACCGCCCATCGTCCTCCAGAACCACCGTGGCATCATAGGTCTTGCCGGTCTTTTCGGAATAGCAGCCGGTGATCCTTGCGCGGCCATCCTTGAGCAGCGCTGTCACCAGTGCCTTGGTAGGCTGCTTTTTCTTCATGGCCCACCATTTGTTGTTTTTCCAGATGGCAAATTTGCAGGATTCTGTCTGGCAGAAGAACCCTTTTTGCAGTTCCGCCACATCACCGCCGCAGCGGGGGCATTTGCCCACCACTTCGCGGGGCGGCGTGAACAGGTACTCAGTCCCCTTGATGACCTGATAGGTTCCCACCAACTCCCGGAGCATGGCGCAGATCCCGCCCATGAAGTCCTCCGGGGACAGCTCGCCGCGCTCGATCTCGCTTAAACGGTGTTCCCATTCAGCGGTCAGCAGGGGCGATTGCAGCTGTTCCGGCAGAACGGTGATCAGGGATACCGCATCTTTGGATGGCATGAGCTGCACAGCTTTCTTGCTCTTTTTTCGCTCCAAAAAGCCGGTAGACACCAGCTTTTCCAGAATCCCGGCGCGTGTGGCGGGAGTGCCAAGCCCTTTGCGCTCGGCATCGTCCGGCATTTCCTTTGAGCCGGCAGTTTCCATCGCAGAAAGCAGCGTATCCTCGGTGAAGTGTTTGGGCGGGCTGGTTTTGCCCTCCTTGACGGCAGCGCCGGAAAGGGGCAGCGTCTGACCCTCGGACAGTTCTGGCAGACGGCCTCCGTCCGGCAGGACCTTGTCCTCGTTTTCCTTGTCCGGCTCCGCATTTTTCAGCGCAGAACGGTAGGCAGCATCCAGCGCCCGCCAGCCGGGGTGCTTCACCGTTTTGCCCTTGGTGGTAAACTCCGCACCGGCACACTCCACAGTGACAGCAGTTTCTGAGTAAGTATGCGGTTCCGCCACCGCGCATAGCAGGCGCAAGGCTACAAGTTCCAAAATCATCCGTTCACCCACCGGCAGGCCGGACAGGTCAGCGTTTTGGAGATTGCGGGTAGGGATCACTGCATGGTGGTCGGTCACTTTTTTGTCGTTGATAACCTGAGCCGCATCACAGGAAATGGCGATCCCTTTGCGAAACGGCATGGCATTGGCAACCAGATTGACCAGCACAGGCAGGCTTTCAGCCATATCGCTCGTCAGATAGCGGCTGTCTGTGCGGGGATAGGTGCAGAGCTTCTTTTCGTACAGATTTTGGAGGTAGTCCAGGGTTTGCTGGGCCGTATATCCCAACAATCGGTTGGCATCCCGTTGGAGGGTAGTCAGGTCATAGAGGGCGGGCGGCTTTTCCGATTTGTCCCTGCGCTCCACCTTTTTCACCGTGGCAGCTGTACCCTGGCAGGCGGCTTTCAGCTGCTCGGCAGCAGCCTTGTCCGCCATGCGTTCCCCGGAAACGGAAAAACCGGGCAGCTCCAGGACTACCGTGTAAAACGGAACCGGCTTGAAGGTGTCGATCTCGGCTTCCCGTTGGACGATGAGCGCCAGCGTTGGGGACATGACGCGCCCGATGTTGAGGGTGCGGTGGTACAGCACGGAAAACAGTCTTGTGGCGTTGATCCCCACCAGCCAGTCCGCCTTGGCGCGGCAGAGAGCAGCTTGGCGCAGACCGTCATAATCGGCACCGGGGCGCAGGTTTGCAAAGCCCTCCCGAATAGCGGAATCCTCCATCGAGGAAATCCACAGCCGCTTCATGGGTTTGCTGCATCCCGCCAGCTCATAGACGCTGCGGAAAATCAGTTCGCCCTCGCGTCCGGCATCACAGGCGTTTACCACCTCAGTCACATCCGGGGCGTTCATCAGCTGTTTCAGCACAGCAAACTGTTTCTTTTTGTCTTTACCCACCACCATCTGCCAGTGTTCCGGCAGGATGGGTAGATCGTCATAACGCCACTTGGCGTAGTCCGGGTTATATACATCGGCATCGGCCAGCCCAGCCAGATGCCCCACGCACCAGCTGACACGCCAGCCGTTTCCCTCCAGATAGCCGTCCTTGCGGACAGTCGCGCCGATCACGGCGGACAGACTTTGGGCAACAGACGGTTTTTCAGCAATCACAAGTTTCATCATCTTCATCCTCCCATTCTTCCCGCACAGGCGTGTGCAGTTTTTTCTCAATGCTGTTTTCCTCATCCAGCAGCAGGTCATAGCCGAACCGGTAGTCGTAGCGGTACAGCTTTCCCAGCAAATCGTTGATAAGGATACGGCAGGCCAGAATGACACGGGTTTTGTCCACCTGCAACAATCGGTAGCGTTGATAATTGCTGTAATATTCATCATGGCGGCGGGTACGGCGGACGGTTTCCTCAAACAAAATATCCACCGGGTCCTGGCAGCCGTCCTCTTTTTCTCCCTCCATGCAGTTCAGAAGTTCCATCACCATAGGGAAGCTCCGTTCATCCATTGGGGCTTCTTCTGCCAGAAAGCCTACCAGTGCGGATAAGAGCAGGCGGGCGGCTGTCTGTTCCCGGTCTGTCAAAACTGCCATTGTCTGCGCAGCATCCGGCAGGAGCGTTTCTTCCACAAAATCCGCTGCGTCGCCTGAATAAAGCTGACGGATGGAATCTATGGACAGGGGAACCGCTGCGGCATTCAGGGAGAAATCAAAAGGTTCCTCCCGTGTGGGCTTTTTCCGAAATTTGCTCCACACAGTTGAGAGAATGTCGCTGCCAAAATAGACGGCGATCACCAGCAGGTCAAAAACCGCAAGCAGCTTAATAAATGTAATCAGAATACTCATTTTTTTCGTTTCCTTTCTTTGAGCCATCGTTCCATCTCACGATGGCAGACTCCCACACAGGGCTGACCATAATTCCCACAGCCATAGCAGGGGTGGCTTTTGGGTAAAGAGAGAGGACGGGAAGTGTCCTTCCCGCCCTCCGGCCTGCGTGTCATCATGCGTTCATAGGGGCTGTCGGTGAACCGGGTCATGGGGTGTCATCCTCACTTTCTTCACCGCCGCCCCTGTCAGCGTCCAGCTCGCCCGATTCCTCGTCCTCCAGTTCCATTTCTTCCTCATCCGGCAGTTCCTCGCCGTCCTCATAGTCATAATCGTCTGGATTGCTGCTGTTTTTGTGGTTGGCTTTACCCTTAATAAATTTGAAGTAGGCAAAGGCAGCGCCGCCCATCACAGCCAGCACCAGCAGCAGGACAGCCGGATTTACCCCTGCGGGTTCTTTTTTCTCCGGTTCCGTGGGTTCCTTTGGCGGTTCCGGTTCTTTGCCGGTACAGCCGGTCATGTCCGTACTGCACACCTCGCATTTGGTGTTGACTGCACCGGCTTCACATTTTTCCGTGCAGTTGCAGACAGCGGGCGTTTTCTCGGCGGATTGCCCGTCCTCCATCAGCGCCATCAGGTCAGCTTCATCCACCTGATTTAAGAAATGGACGGCGGTTTCCTTGTCCTCGTTGGCACGGTCAATGAGGATGTAGAAATAATTGCCGGATTTTGTGGTGACGGTGATGAGCTGCTTGTTGCCGCCGAAATCATCCACCAGGGCAGCGTTGCCCTCCGGGGTCAGGGCAGGACTGTCCTCAGTTTCTTCCACCACATTGGTATCGTTGGTGGCATCCTCCGCCGGGGGCTGCTCCGGCCCTTGAGCAAAAGCGGTGACAGAAAAACCGCCCATCAGCACCAGTGCGGCGCAGAGGGCGGAAAGGGGCTTAAAAATTCTCTTATTCTTCATGGGCGGTGTCCTCCTGTTCTTCATGAGCATCCATACCGGGGAGTGTGCCGCCGGACAGCATGGCGCTTAACTGCTCCGGGGTCATACGCATAGCGCGCACCATCTGGACGATCTCCAGATTTTCCGCTTCGGTTTTCTGCGCTTCCAGCGATTTCAGCTTTTCCTGATACTCTGCGATTTTCTCACGGGTTTTCGTAATTTCCCGGTCAATGCGTTCAATTTTCGTAGCCATAATCAATCACTCCTTATCAAAAGATTTGTCACCAGTTCATCAGACCGTAGCCCTTGATGCACTCGTAGTTCACATCGTAACTTCTGATTTTGCAGGCATCGCCGCTGTTTCCCTCTACGGTATAGACCCGGCTGCCGTCTGTACCGATGACGATGCCCACATGGTCGGCTCTGCCGTCCAGATTCCAATCGAAGAAGATGGCATCGCCAGGGGCAAGGTTGTCATAGCCGCGCGCGCCCCATTGTCCATGGGACTGGAACCACGGGATGCCCTGGGACTGGCAGGCGGCAAAGCGCGGCTCGGATAATCCCATCTGCCCATAGCACCAGGACACAAAGCAGGCGCACCATTCCACACGGGAATTGAAGCCGTACCAGCTCCAGTAGGGCTGACCACCCACATTTCCCACCTGACGTTTGGCCAGTTCCACCAGCTCCGGGTTGCCGGGGCGTGTGCCGTTTACAAACTCCACACCGTCCAAACTCTCGGATTCACTGGTATTTGTGGAGCCGCCGCCGAAGATCAGCGGCTTGTTGCCCAGCGTCTGCCGGTACACCTGATACATTTCCAGCTGCTCCGGGGTCAAAAGCTCTGTGGCAAGAGAGGAAATAGGGCGGCTCTCCAGCTTGACATGAAGAATCCGGTATTCGTATTCGTGGGTGTCGCCATCCTCGTCCGTATAGGTGCGAATCTGGATTTCCTCGGTGAGCGTCAGGGTATATTGGGCGGAAAACACGCGCTCCAGTTCGCCCTGGGCGCTGGACTGAGTGTACCCCTGCAAGACGGCGGAGAGAAACGCCGCCAGCTCATGGGGGTCATGCCCGATCATATCCAGGTCATAACGGTATTCGTCATATCCCGGATGGCTGCTTTCGATGTTGTCGATCTCGGCTTGCAGCGCCGTTTCTCTGGCGGCGTAGTCGGCCTCCACCGCAACAAGTTCCGGGTCATCCGACGGATAGGTAGAGCCGGAAATGGCAGAACCAATGCTCTGCGCCATCATGGAGCAGGAGGACATGGTGTTGAGCAACAGGCAGATGAGAAGAAAAATCGCACCTACAAGCAAAAAGCCTTTTTTGTGGCGCATAATAAATGCTCCGGCCTGCTGTACCTTTTCCTTGACCGTCTTGGCGGCCTTGCCGGTCTTTTTTGCGGTGTTGGCGGTGTTTTCGGCGCGCTTGGCGGCGGCGTATTCCTTTTTGATGGTCTGTTTCTGCTGCCAGCGTGAAAACGGATTGCTGGTAAGCTGGGGATTTTCCCGCAAAGACTTCTGGAACAGGGCGTTTACATTGGCCTTTTCCAGCTTTTGCTCCGCCTGTGCCGCCTTGCGGTAAGGTTTCAGCTTGTGGCTGCGGTAGCCCTCCCGAACAAGCCTAACGCCGGTCTCTGCGGTTTCCTCAGACTTGTGGGCGCTCTCCACGCCCACATTGTCCTGTTCCGTTTCACGGATTTCCTTGTGGAGTTTTCCCAGCGCCGCATCTCCCGGAGCATCCCGGACCGCATGGGACAGCTTGGAGGGCGGTTTTTTCTTGTCCTCCAGCACCAGTTTGGTGGTCACTTTGCCGGTCTTAGGGTCCACCGTTTTTTGCCGCACCTGCTTTTTGGGGATTTTCGCCTGCGCCCTGTCTGCTTTGGCGGCAGCCCGGTCTGCCTTGCGGATGGGCTTTTCCAGCGCCGGGTCAGAGCGTTCCTCGTCTGTAAAGTGCAGGCGCGGTTCCTTACGCATACCAGCCACCCGCCATCAGGTCATCCAGCAGCACACAGGTTTCCGCATAAACCGGAATCTGAATGGTTTCTGCCGGAAAGACCGTTGTGGACAGGAAAATCGCCATCAGGGTTCCTCTTGCCATGTCCCGATCCTGAATCGGGCTGCCAATAAACAGCTTGGGAACATCCGGTATGCCCTCTGTCCAGATATGGTGAATCCGGGTAAATCCGGCATAGCCCTTGGGTGTGAGACTTTTTGCTGTCTTTTCCTGCTCATAGCAGTAATGGACGGCGGCGCGAAGCAGTTCCACCATCTGCTCACATCCGCTGACGGCGGCCAGAAGCAGACCTGCGCCTTTTTCAATTTCTTTCTTTGTCATGCTGTTCATCCTCCTTTTTTAAGTCCAACGGTTTGGTGGTCATTATGGCATAGAGTTCGGTGTTTTTCGGGAAGTGGTCCACGAAGGGCAGGATGGTGGAGCCGTAGAACAGCAGTCCTTCACCCTCGCCGGAGTGGGTCACATAGCTAAGCTGGTGCGTAGAAATGCCCAGCTGTTTGGCAAGAATCTGCCGGTCTCCGCCCGCCTGGTTGAGCATATACACGAAGTCGGAGTTTTCAAAGATGTTCTCCACCTCGCGGCTGCTCAAAAGGTCTTTGACGTTCTGCGTGATACCGGTCGGGATGCCGCCCCATTTACGGAATCGCTTCCAGATTTCCACCGTATAAGCGGCGGTCTGTTCCTCTTTCAGCAGCAGGTGCATCTCGTCGATGTAATAACGGGTGGATTTGTGGGCGGCACGGTTGATGGTAACGCGGTTCCACACCTGATCCTGTACCACCAGCATCCCGATTTTCTTCAGCTGCTTGCCCAGTTCCTTGATGTCATAACAGACAATGCGGTTGTTGATGTCCACATTGCTCTGGTGGTTGAACACATTGAGGGAGCCGGTTACATAGATTTCAAGGGCCGTAGCGATATACTGGGCTTCCTTTTCCTCCTGTTCCCGAAGCAGGTTATACAAATCCTCCAGTATGGGCATATTCTCCGGGCGCGGGTCATTGAGGTAAGTCTGATAGACCAGACGCACACAGCGGTCGATGATGGTTTTCTGCACCGGCTGCAAGCCCTCCTTACCGCCCACGATCAGCTCACACA
>OLVY01002069.1_pt1 | contig 11641 bp, 11 predicted proteins | sample 1674261 | NCBI WGS metagenome assembly OLVY01 (sample SAMEA103958155, study PRJEB25191) | human gut metagenome | biome: human-associated habitat [ENVO:00009003]; feature: intestine environment [ENVO:2100002]; material: feces | place: Germany | collected 2013/2015
GACCGCTCCCCAGTGTTTTCTCAAGCTTTTGTTAATTTTTCACAATTCAATTTAGATTTTTACGAGTTTCGCAATCATCTAACTTAAGAAATAAGCAGGATGATCCAAAGTACCGACAGACAGATTGCTTCACACAAGATAGCCGTCGCATACAGTAACCGGTTTGCGCGCTTAATATCTTCTGTCTCCACCGCTCTTTCTGCATCCCCGATATAAGGCTTTTCCACGATTTTTCCAAAATAACTTGCGTTTCCTGCAAGCCGGATTCCAAGTGCACCTGCACACACTGCTTCCGTCTGTGCCGAATTGGGACTTGCATGGTTGTAACGGTCTCTCTTAAAAATATACCATGCACGCTTTCCGTCAAACTCTTTTCCACAGAAAAAACAGGAAATTACCATGAGCAGTGCGCTGATCCTCGCCGGAATGTAATTTACGATGTCATCCAATTTTGCCGCTGTTCTGCCAAAATACAGATATCTGTCATTCTTATATCCTACCATGGAATCCATGGTATTGACAGCTTTATAGAAGAATCCGAGAATAGGTCCGCCGATTGCTGTGCAGATCATCGGTGCAATCACGCCGTCAGAAGTATTCTCTGCCACAGTCTCGATAGCTGCCTTTGCAACGCCTGTCTCATCCAGACATTCCGTATCTCTGCCGACGATCATAGAAACCACTTTCCGTGAGGCTACAATATCACCTTTTTTCAGTTCCTGATAGACTTTCATGCTCTCTACTTGCAGGCATTTCGTGGCAAGAATCTGGTAGGTCATAATGCTCTCGATTACAACCCCAAGATACGGATGCAGTCTGTATGCGCCAAGTAAAAGCACAGCTGTCACAAACACCGTACTGCTCAAAACTGCAAGTACAAGCAGCATTCCCCTCCTTTGTTCCTGCTCCGGTGTGGTATGTTTTTCTTCTGTTTTGCTGCCGAGAAGTCTCTTTTCCAGAAAACTGATCCAGTTTCCGATCAGACGGATCGGATGCGGCAGCCAGTAAGGATCTCCAAGCAGCAGATCCATGAGAAATCCCGCCAGCATGGCGGCAATATGATAAATCATGATTTAATTTCCTTTCTTATCTATTGTAAATGTTCACTTTTTGAATCCTTACATCCTATCTTAGTCAGACTTGTTATCTTCCAACTGCCCTGGATCCATTCCAGCACAGTTTCATATCCTTCCCCGTTTTTCACCTGAAAATCAAAATATTCCCCTCCGGTAAGACTGCTTAACACCGCCATGATCGTACCGCCATGCACTATGGCCACGACCGGGATTTCTGTTCCACGATCACTGTTCAGATATCGCGGATCTTTGTCGTTTTGTCTTCCGGTGTTCTTTTCTGATCTTTTTAAAATATCAGACATCATCCGGTCAAAACCTTCCATGGAACGCCGGATAAACTGCTCTCTTGACTCTCCACCGGGAAATGGCAGTGTTCCATTGCTGTCGATCCACTTCTGATAGCAGGGATCGTCCTTTAATTCCTCATAATTTTTCCCCTCAAACTGCCCGAAATCCATCTCCTTCCATTCCGGGATCAGGATTGGATTCCTCTCAAAAAGCAGTTCCGCTGTCTGAACGCAGCGTTTCATCGGAGATGTATACAAAAATTCCGGTGGACTGGAAAAATATTCCTTCTTTTTTTCCTGCAAAAGACGGATTCCTGTTTCAGACAACGGTTCGTCTGTTTTTCCAAGATAACGGTGTTCTCCGTTCGCCTGTGTCATGCCATGTCTGATCCATGTGATTTTTACTTTTATTTTATCTTCTGTCCCATTCCACATATGATGCGCTCCACTGTCTCCGCTTCCTCTGCAAGCCGGATCAATAATCTGCCGACACGTTCCCTGTATTCCCGTTCCTGCTTATCCATCGGCACAATGCCGTTGCCGATCTCGTCGCAGATAAAGATACAATCCGGGTGCTCCTTATAATATTGCAGCACGATCTCTTCCGCCGGTTTTCCCTCCTGTAAAAGCTGTTTCACCCAGAGGTGCAGATCATTTACAACCGGTACCTCCTGCCCTTTCAGCTTTTCCTGCACATAGGCAAGCTTGCCCTGCGCATATCCTCCGATATATAATTGCATGCTTTTTCTCCCCTTCTGCCGAATACTATTTTAAAAGTTACAAGAAATATCCGGCCACCGCAACCGTAGCTGCCGCAGCCGCCTCACAGACTGTCACAAAAAATCCGGCAGTGTCACCTGTGATACCACCAAGCTCTTTGTAACTTTTCTTTTTAAAATAAAAGAAACTGAGCAGCGCCGCCCCAATTGCCGCGGCTCCATACCATCCGGATACGAGCAGCATAAGTACCACGCAAAGCGCTGCCTGAAAATATAAGGCTGCTTTTACCCTGACTTTCTGTGCACTGGATGCAAAGGTATACAAAAGTCCCTCTTTCTTTGCCGGCTGCAATGTCATAACTGCAATCCCACTAAAGCATCTCGCCAGAAAAAATACGGCTGCCAGTGCAGACACTGCCTTTTGGGTATGTATTTCTGAAATTGCTGCGATATCGATCATATAATAAAGAGCCAGCATGATCGCCGCAAATGCACCGATATGGGAATCTTCTAAAATCTCCAGCTTTTTTTCCCGGCTCTGGTACGAATGAAATGCGTCCATCGTGTCCATGTACCCATCCACATGAAATCCACCGGAGATCATTAACGGAATTGCCGCACCGATCAGTGCATAGCAGACATTTCCTACCGCAAATTTCTCACATAACACCGCCCATCCGAAAAAAAACAGTCCGATCACCCCGCCGATCCACGGAAAAAAGCACATCATATACTCCATGTCCTCTTCCTTCCACTCGAACTGCGGCACTGGGATTTTAGAATAAATGGAAAATGCGATTGCCATCGCTTTTAATAATTTCATAACTTCATCCTTTCAGCTCCACCGGAATTCCAACCACGACCTCTGCCACCCGGTCTGCCAGATGCGCAAGTGCTGCATTGATCCTGCCAAGTGCTCTCAAATACTCCATTGTTCCGGCGTCATAGATTACACCATCCTCAAATACATTGTTCGTGACGATCACAAGGTTGTCGAGTTTCTGTGAAAGAGTCTGTATCTCAGATACAATTTTTTCAACTACTTCCTCCTCGGATTTCATGCCGTCTTTCGTGAACATTTCATTTGCTGTGAGATTTGACATGCACTCAAGCAGCGCCGATTTCTTTTCTGAGCTGCCCTGCACTTTTCTCTCTGTCTCCTGCCTGTATTGCGCCTGCTCTGCTTCTCCTGCACATGCAAACCGGATTTTTCCTACATTCATCGGGCTTTCGATCGTAAGAAACCCTTTTCCTGCCCGCAGTTTCCGATGCCGCTCTACTTTTTTTTCGCCCTCTGCATCATAAATCTGCATGGTTGCAATATAATATCTGATTCCTTCGCAGGAAGACAGCAGGCTTTCTGCATATGCAGACTTTCCACTGCCGCTTCCCCCTGTCACCAATGTGATCATCCTGATAACTGCACCTTTCTGTCACATGAAAAAATATATTCACACTGACTTTATCAAAACCTGTGATACTCCTCAATTTTAAAATCGCCAAAAGTAGCCCCTGTCTCATATAAACTCATGGCAATATCTAACAGGGAAAACATCATGACTGCCCCCGTTCCTTCCCCTAATGCAAGTCCTGCATCCAGAACCGGAGAAAGCCCCAGCTCCCGCATCAAAAGCTCCGAAGCCGGTTCCTTTCCTTTGTGGGAGGGAATGATAAATTCTTTTGTTCCCGGACAAAGCCTCTCTGCTGTAAGCGCTGCCACCGCACTGATGACACCGTCTGCCACGATCGGCATATGGTATTTTGCACCACCTAAAAACACACCGCAAAGTCCTGCGATATCCAGCCCGCCGACTGAGCATAAAATACGCATCGGCTCAGTCTCTCTCAACTGATATTTTTCCAGTGCCGCTGCGATCACCTGTCTTTTTCTGGCAAGCCCTTCATCACTTAATCCGGCGCCCCGTCCTGCCACGATCTCCGGCGGAACGGAAATCAGAGCTGCTGCCATCGCCGCACTTGTCGTCGTATTGCCAATTCCCATCTCTCCGGTGCCAAGCAGCGTATATCCAGCTTCTTTGCACTCTTTTACAAGTTCCATCCCAACCCGGACCGCCTGCATGGCTTCTCTCTCTGACATCGCAGGTTTTAGCAGAAAATCATTTGTGCCTTTTTTTACTTTTCTGCTGATGACTCCCGGAAAAATCCGGTCGGTGTTCACACCGATATCCACCGGAAAAATCTCTGCGCCAACAGCTTTCGCCATTTTGCAGACCGAAGTATTTCTTTTTCCGAGATTCTCTGTCACCGCTGCCGTGATCTCCTGCCCGGACTGGCTGATGCCTTCCGCCACAACGCCATTATCTGCGCACATGACGATCACTGCTTTTTTCGCAATATCAATCTCTGGCGACCCAAGGATTGCTCCGATCCTTGCGAGAAGTCCCTCAAACTCCCCCAGACCATCCAGCGGTTTTGCCACACGATCCCAGTTTGCTTTGATTTCCTGCTCTATCTTTTTGTCAGGTATATCTATTTTAAATTCCATTATTTTTCCTCTTTAATCTTCAATCCAAAACAGAAAATCAAATCGCAGCTTCCCGCAGCATCGCATACACTGCTTCCATATCCATGGACTCCCGCAGACCGTCTGCAAGTTTATCATACTGCATCTGCTTAAACTGCCCGTAACTTATCATCTGCCCGGTATCCAGCACCACACCCTTCCGTTCAGCCAGGATACCAACCAGTGTCTCTGCCAGCGTTCCCTCGTCAAAGATGCCATGAACATATGTTCCGTATACGTTGCCGGAAAAGATTCCATCGTATTTTACACTGCCATCTGCTTCGTTTTGTATTCTGCATATGTAACGATTCTCATTACCTCTGCTTTCCGGATTTATGACACGCTCACTGTCTACGATGCTTCCACCGTCTACGGTGCTTCTATTGTCCACATTACTTCCACTGTATCCGGTACTGCCCATGTGGATCTCGTATCCGCGCACGCTCTTTCCGGAAAGTCCGGAGAGTGCTCCGGAAATTTTTCCAAAAGTTCCCGTTACCTGTGTTCTTGTTTTTTCCTGCTTCAGCTCCGTCACAGCCGGAAGCAGTCCCATACCTTTCATGCTTCCACCGTTTTCCACCTGATATGGATCACGGATCGTCTCACCCAGCATCTGATATCCGCCACAGATTCCAAAAACAATAGTATCCTGCGCTTTCTTTTTGATCAGCGCCTCCAGACCATTTTCCCGCATCCATTTCAGATCGGCCATTGTATTTTTACTGCCCGGAAGCACGATCATGTCCGGGTGGTGTAAGTCTCTCACACTGTCCACATAGCGCACGGAAACCTGCCCGATCTGCTCTAAGACAGACAGATCCGTAAAATTGGAAATTCTTGGATAACGGATGACTGCAATATCGATCAAACCTTCCTCCTTGCGGTCAAATCTGCTGCTTAAGCTGTCCTCATCATCAATGGATAGCTCCATATAAGGCACAACGCCCACGACCGGCACATGCCCCCGCTCCTCCAGCATCACAACGCCCGGATCTAATATGGTTTTATCCCCGCGAAATTTATTGATGATGAGCCCCTTTACACGTTCCTTTTCCGTTTTTTCGAGCAACATCAGTGTTCCGAGAAGCTGTGCAAACACGCCGCCACGGTCAATATCTCCCACAAGAAGCACCGGTGCATCCAGAAGCTCTGCCAATCCCATATTGACAATGTCATTCTCCCTCAGATTGATCTCTGCCGGACTTCCTGCGCCTTCGATCACGATAATATCGTTGTCTTTTTCTAACTCCCGGAATGCCTTTTTGATTTCCGGGATCAACTGTTTTTTATACGCAAAATAATCTCTGGCACTCATATTCCCAAGCACTTCACCGTTCACGATCACCTGTGAACCGACATGTGTGGTCGGTTTTAACAGGATCGGATTCATTGCAGCCACCGGCTCCACTCCTGCTGCCTCCGCCTGCATCACCTGTGCGCGTCCCATCTCAAGTCCTTCCTTTGTGATAAAAGAATTCAGTGCCATATTCTGGGATTTAAACGGTGCCACACGGTATCCGTCCTGTCTGAAAATCCTGCAGAGTCCTGCCACGATCAGGCTCTTTCCTGCGTTTGACATCGTGCCCTGCACCATGATCACTTTTGCCATAATTCTATCTCCATTCCACAGTCTTCTGCCTCCTGCAAAAGCTGTCTGTTCAGCCCGTTCTGTGATCCAAATACCGTCTGGCAGCAGATCACCTTTCTGCATGCGCACATCACCTGTTTTGCCGCCTCATAATGTTGCCTCTCAAAGTCCTGATACGCCTCCGCAGCGATCACCTGCACCGCAAGCGCTTCTGCCGCCGGATAATCAATATCATTTTTTCCTAAGATCCCCACTGCAAATGGAATCCCATTTCTCTGAAGCTGCCGGAACAGGAAACTTCCCGTACCATTTCCGGCGATCACAAATACCTCCGGTATGCCACCGCACTTTTTCAGTTCCACGCAACCGCTTTTCTCCTGAAACGTTCCGTCCGTGATCTCATAAAGCTGATCGACAAATCCATCGGTAAAGACTTCCTCCGGCGTGCCGTAATGCTCAATGTTTTCCCCTTTGACGCATACAATTTTGTCCGACACACGCTCTGCAAGATCAAGTTCATGCAGCGACATGAGAACACCAATTTTTTTCTTCCGTGTCATCTCCTGCAGCATGGATAAAAATTCGAGTTTGTACTTTACATCCAGATAAGATGTCGGCTCATCAAGGATCAGAATCTCCGGCTCCTGACACAGCGCCTTTGCAAGCAGTACACGCTGTTTCTGCCCATCACTCAGACTCATAAAATTGCGTTCTTTTAACGGTGAGATGCGGATCTGTTCCATGCACTGCGCCACCACCGCCTCATCTTTTGGTGTCAGGATGCCAAGTCCTCCGGTATACGGATATCTCCCCATCGCCACAACGTCTGCCACTGTCATCAGCTCCGGTGTAATGCGCTCTGTGAAAACAATGGACATTTTCTTCGCCAGTTCTTTTTCCGGCAATTCACACAGACTGGTGTTTTCCACATAAACACTGCCACAGATCTCCTGCAGCTGCTTTGCGATAGTCTTTAAAATAGTGGATTTTCCTGCCCCGTTTGGTCCGATCAATGTTACGATCTCTCCCATTTTCAGAGAGATCCCTATCTCCTTTATCAGTTCTTTTCCGTGATATCCAACGGACAGTCCGTCCGTGTGCAAAAGTTCCCGTTCTTCCATTCCGTTCCTCATTTTCCATTGTCAAGATATTTCATTACCTACCGAATGCCTGGATGCATGCTTCTCACAATTTCAATTTTTCTTCCTTAATACCGCTCCTGTCGCTGCTTCAACATGACTGCGATCATTACCGGTGCGCCAAAAATCGCCGTCACGGTACTGATACTCATCTCCGTCGGTGCGAACACCATCCGCGCCAGAAGATCACAGAACATGCAGAATACTGCCCCACCTAAAAAACATGCCGGTATCATGATGATCGGTTTTGCCGTCCTGAATAACCGCTTTACCATCTGCGGCACCGCGATCCCGACAAACGACACAGGTCCTGCAAACGCTGTTACCACTGCGGATAAGATGCTCGATAAGATCACGAGCAATACGCGGAACATTTTGATATTGACACCCATATTTTTTGCATAAGTCTCTCCTAACTGGTACGCATCCATCGGTTTTGACAAAAAGAATGTCAAAATGCCGGTAACGGCTACAACAAACACGATCGTTTTCACATTCTCCCATGTGATGCCGGAAAAGCTTCCCATCGACCAGTTATGAAGATTCACAATGTCAGAATCCTCTGCAAATGTCACAAGAAAATCTGTGACTGCAGAACAGATATAGCCGATCATCACTCCGATCAGCACTAAAAATGACATATTCTGAACTCTCGGTGACATCAGAAGCACGCAAAACATCGACAGCATAGATCCTGCGAACGCCGCCACGATCAGATCCACAGAAGATAGTGTTCTGGAATATCTTAAGAACACGATCATCACGACCGCCACAAATAATTTTGCCCCGGAAGAAATGCCAAGGACAAACGGTCCTGCGATCGGATTATGAAAAAAAGTCTGCAGCAGATACCCGGACAATGCCAGCGCACCGCCGAGCAGGATTGCCGCAAACGTTCTCGGGATACGGATCTGAAAGAGAATGGCTGCATAAAGTTCATCCTGTTCCCCTCTGAACTGTCTCCAGATATCTGAGAGCGGAATCTGCACACTTCCGGCACATACACTGACGATAAAAAAGAGTACTGATAATGTGATCAGAATGACAAAACAGACCGTATATCTTATTTTTCTATTTGAGCTTATACATGTAGGTAAGTTCATCCGTATCCTCCGAGTTCAGCATCTCATGAAAATCATGGATAATGCTTCCGGTATCCATGGTATCCTGATAAAGATTTTTCCTGATACACCATACATTTCCATTCTGGACTGCTTTAAAATCTGCAAAAAGACTGTTTTTCGCCAGCAGATCATCAATGGAAGCAAGATTGCCGTCGATCGTGCTGTTATAGACAAGATAGTCCGCATCTTTTGCCTGCGCATAAAATTCTTCCATCTGCATATTGACACTGGAAGCTGCGTTATCTTCCCCCTTTAAATTTCGGAACACATACTCCCCACCGGCAATGTCTATCATTTTCGGGACATAGTCATTGCTCTTTCGCACACTGACCGTTCCTGCTGTTGTAATATAAAAAAATGCGACTGTCTTTCCGGTAGCTTTCACATCAGAAAGCTCTTTCACATACTGTTTCTGTTCCTCAAATGCGCTCACCGCCGCATCCTCATTTCCGGTCAGCACTCCATAAAGCTTTACCCACTCGGTCCTGCCGAGCGGATCAGACTCATAGCTGGAATGATCGACTAAAACCGGAATGCCAAACGATTCCAGATTCTCCTTTACCTCCGGTGAATGTCCGATCATCGTTGACTCAATGGCAAGCCCGCACTCTTTCGAACAGATCAGTTCATAATCAGGTGCATTATACTTTCCGGCATATACGATCTGTCCGCTCTCCATTGCCGCCTTTGCCTCCGGGATCTCCCATTTTTCCTCAGGCAGTCCGGACAGGCAGATGTGATCCAGTGCACCGATACTGCAAAACATATCCATAGTCGCCGAGGCAACCAGATAAATATTGGACACCGGGGCATTTAAGACTGTGATACCCTTCTCTAAATCCTCCGGTACCTGTTCCCCTTCGGTATTCAGTAAAAATCTGCTTCCATCCGATATGGAAATCAGTGTAAAACCATTCTCATAATAATCCACTGCAAACTCTGTGGCATAATCTAAATCCATGCTCTTTTCATAAGTCAGCTCACTGCTGATCTCATGGTCCTCACTCTTCCAGGAGGTCTGGCCGTCTCCACAGCCCGATATCTGGATGCAGGCAAAAAGCAATATACACCACAGACCGATTTTTTTTATCTGCTTCATTCTTTTTTTCCTTTTCTCTTCCGATGTATCTGCCACGCTGTGATACTTACTGCGATCACGGCTGCGACGTAGACAACTGCGATTACTTCCATCGGTTTTTTCCCGGCGTTTGCAATGGAAGCACTGTCGAGCAGAATCGTATATTCAATCTCATGCGGCACGCTCATGGCTGTCGTATCTGCCGTTACCGGCACTTCTTTGTCAAACGCCGCCACAGGCAGTTCAAAAACCGAATTACCCTCTGTATTGACCGGAAGATAAGTCTCTCCGTCCAGCGTCATATAATCATAATTTGGACTGCTCCACTCAATCTCAATGACAGCTTTCTCATCCTGCACCTGCAAAATTGCCGGTGATGTGACAGACGCCCTGCCGCTTCCCCCTGTCAGCTGCACTTCAATCTCATATTCCCCATCCGGGAGATCAACCTGTATTCCTTTTTCCCATACTTCGGTTCCGTTTCCGTTGCTTTGCATTCTGTTTTTCTCTCTTTCCTGTTCGACGGTCTGTTCCAGATGATGTTCTATGGAGTCCTTCTGCCTGAATATGAAAAAAGCGTCTCTTTTTCACAAAAGAAACGCTGCACTCAAATCACAATATAAAATTTTTCCTGTCCTATCTTACAAAAATGCTCGAAAAACAGTTCAAATTTTCTCATCCGTACAGCCAGTTACTCGTGGCGTGGAAACATTTTTGTTTCCCGTACAACAATCAGGCAGGTCTCCTGACTTACAGATCATCATGCATTGCCCTCTTCCCGGCTGCCCAGTGAGTTTTTGGCATGCACTCCCTAAATACAGTGACGAGTTCGTACAGGATTCGCACCTGTTTCCCTTTTCACCAGATCCGGCAGAGTGAGGTCACCCTGCCTATCTGACACCTGTTTGTTTCATTATCAAGTTCGTTTGAACTATAACATATGCTTTAAAAAATATCAATCGTTTTCCAAAAACCTATTCAACACTGGCAAAACTATTCGCAGCGATCATCTTTTTCAATTGTGTGGCAGCCTCCTTAAATGGGTGTTTGCTGTCATAGATCAGACAGATATTCCGGGACGGTATCTTCTCACACAGGGGTATCTCTGACACCTCTCCCCTGTCAATCGCATCCTTTGCCATCGGTTTTGGTATAAAAGCCAGCCCCAGTCCGCTTCTTACCAGTGGAAGGATCTGATCCGCCGTTGCAGTCTCTGTATCCGGCTCAAAGTCCAGACCATAAGAAGCAAATAACTGCCTGTAAAACTGAAAGGTCACCGTCTCCTTTCCAAGACAGATGAGCGGATATTGCATAATCTCCTCAAATGTTGTTTGCTTTCCTGCCAGATGCCCGAACTCTGTTCCACCGATCAGTATTTCCTGATATGAATGAAGCATTGTCATGTGGAGCGGTGCATCCGCTTTTACAGGTGTGGAAACGACTGCAAAATCAACCGTTCCCATTCTCACCGCTTCCACCGCCTGCGGTGTGGAATGATTGTAGATCTTCAGCCGGATTCCCGGGTATGTATTGTGAAACTCTTTTAACTTATCCAGAAGAAACAAATTTAACGCGGTCTCACTGGCTCCGATTGCAATACTCCCATGGGACAGTCCCACACATTCTGCCAGTTCCTCCTCTGCCGTAAAAAGCTGTTCCATGGCCGCTGCTACATGTGTATACAGCTTTTCCCCTTCCGTAGTCAGAAAAACTCCACGGTTCGTCCGCACCAGAAGCGTACAATGAAGCTGCTGTTCCAGACAGTTCATTGCCCTTGTCACATTCGGCTGGCTGTTTCCCAACACCCTTGCAGCCCTCGTAAAATTATTATATTTCGCAACGTAATAAAAAATTTTATAATACTCAAAATTCACATCCATAGCTCGCCCTCAATCATATCAAATTATTATTTCTGCTATATCAATTATAGCTTTTACTTATTCCCAATGCAATAGTATAATCAAGCCGAAATTAAGGGAAACAACCCCTTTACATTTCTCCACCCAAACCCTACGAGGAGCTGCCACCGGCAGCTCTTTACGAATGCTATAAAGCAGAAAGGAAGCGCATATTTTCTATGAAAAATTCAACATTTTTCCCTCGTGA
>OLVY01002070.1_pt1 | contig 11638 bp, 7 predicted proteins | sample 1674261 | NCBI WGS metagenome assembly OLVY01 (sample SAMEA103958155, study PRJEB25191) | human gut metagenome | biome: human-associated habitat [ENVO:00009003]; feature: intestine environment [ENVO:2100002]; material: feces | place: Germany | collected 2013/2015
AGAAGGCGATTCAGACGCCAGGGGTCCTACGGCGGAAGCATTGCAAGCGTTTATCAGCTAAGTACTTGGACATATGTTGCGCAACACTGCATATTTTGCAAAATGATAATGCTACAGGACTTATGACAGTACTCATATTTGACGTTTTTTGCCCACGACCCCTTATTACGTGGGCGAATCAGTTGCAAAACGGACTCCTAAGCGTCCTTCGCAATCAAAAAGCCGGGGCCCGCGCGATGCGGACCCCGGCTCAATACCGTGACGATATGTCAGTTACGTACTACACGTAGAACAGGATGTCGTCGTAGGTCGGGACCGGCCAGTAGTCAGCGGCCACAATCTCCTCCATGGCATCCACGGCGGCGCGCAGCGTATCCATAGCGGGAACGACCTCGTGTGCATACACGTTGGCCTGCTCCTGGCCATCGAGAGCCTCGGCCTTCTGATGCACGGCGTCGAGCGCCTTGATGGAGTCGTTGATGGTGGTGATGCCGTTGCAGAGCTTGTTGAGCGTGTTCTGCTCGCACTGCATGGCGGCCTCGGCACCGGCGGCACGAATAGTCTCAAGGCCCTTAGCGACCTTGGTGGCATAGGCGGTAATGACCGGGCGATAGGTACGACGCGCCTCGCGAACCATCGTGGTAGCCTCGATGTTCATGAGCTTGTTGTACTTCTCGAGCTTGCAGTCGTAGCGGCACTGAGCTTCGGCCTTGGTCAGGACGCCCGTCTCCTCAAAGAGCGCGATAGCCTTATCGGAAACAAAGGCGGGAAGAGCGTCGGCCGTGGTCTTGTTGTTGGCAAGGCCGCGCTTCTCGGCCTCGATGGGCCACTCGTCGGAGTAACCGTCGCCGGAGAACAGGATGCGCTGGTGGTCGGTCAGGACCTTCTTGCAGTACTCGAGCGCGGCGTCCTGGAACTCATCCTCGGGCGTACCCTCAAGCGCGTCGGCGAAGGACTTGAGCGACTTGGCCACGGCGGCATCGAGCACCAGGTTGGAGTCGGAAACGTTCTGCTCGGAGCCGCAGGCACGGAACTCGAACTTGTTGCCGGTGAAGGCAAACGGGGAGGTGCGGTTGCGGTCGGTGTTGTCCTGCATCAGCTTGGGCAGGGTATCGGCGCCCAGGTCGAGCACGCCGCGCGTGGCATGGACGGAAGCCTTGCCATCGATGATCTTCTCGACGACCTCGGTAAGCTGGTCGCCCAGGAAGATGGACATAATCGCCGGAGGAGCCTCGTTGGCGCCCAGACGATGATCGTTGCCGGCCGAGGCAACGGAGGCACGCAGGAGCTCCTGATAGTTATCAACGGCCTCGATCACCGCGGTGAGGAAGACGATGAACTGCAGGTTGTCGAGCGGGGTGTCGCCCGGGTCGAGCAAGTTCTCGGACTCGGTGCCGAGCGACCAGTTGTTGTGCTTGCCCGAGCCGTTGATGCCCTCGAAGGGCTTCTCGTGCAGCAGGCAGACCAAGTCGTGGCGGGAGGCGATGAGCTTCATCTTCTCCATCATGACCAGATTCTGGTCGATGGCCTCGTTGACCTCGCCATAGACCGGTGCGAGCTCATGCTGGCAGGGAGCAACCTCGTTGTGCTTGGTCTTGGCGGGAATGCCAAGCGCCCACAGTTCATCGTCCAGGTCCTTCATATAGGCCGAGACGGTGGGGCGGATAGCGCCAAAGTAGTGCTCCTCGAGCTCCTGGCCCTTGCAGGGAGCAGCACCAAAGAGGGTGCGGCCGGTGATGACCAGGTCCTTGCGCTTGCGATAGGCGTCCTTCTTGATCAGGAAGTACTCCTGCTCGTCGCCCACGGAAGGAACGACCTTCTTGGGGGTCTTGCCAAACAGCGCCAAAACGCGCTTGGACTCACGCGAGAGCGCGGTCATGGAGCGCAGCAGCGGGGTCTTCTTGTCCAGGGCCTCGCCCGTGTAGGAGCAGAAAGCCGTGGGGATGCACAGGACATCGTCCTTGATAAAGGCGGGGCTAGTGGGATCCCAAGCGGTGTAGCCACGGGCCTCGAAGGTAGCGCGCAGGCCGCCGTTGGGGAAGCTGGAGGCGTCCGGCTCGCCCTGGATGAGGTTCTTGCCCGTAAACTTGGTAATGGCGGTGCCGTCGTGGTTGGGCTCCAGGAAGCTATCGTGCTTCTCGGAAGTAATGCCCGAAAGCGGCTGGAACCAGTGCGCGTAGTGCGTCGCGCCCTTGGAGATGGCCCAGACCTTCATGGCATGGGCAACGGCGTTGGCCACGTCCAGGTCGAGCGGCTCACCGCCCTCGAGGGTTGCAGCAAGGCGCTTCCAAATGTCCTTGGGGAGGTAGTCCTTCATGACTTCCTCAGAGAACACCATGGTCCCGAAGCGGTCAGTAAGTTCGGCCATACGGAACTCCCTTCGTATCGGCACCGCGTGAGAAGCGGTGTTGATTACTAACGAACGAGTCATAGATTAGGCTCGTCGTGTTTCCGCAACATTACCGTTATGTTGCTGTCACGAAACCAATCAATGAGGTTACCGCATCGCGGCGGCGTTGCCGCCCTCAACAGCCAATCAACTGTATAAATTGCAGACCTCTCCCCATGGTTTAAGGGTAGTCAATTTGGGATGGGATCTATTAACTGGTATTTCGCATCAGATACCAGTCTTTATAGCCCCATCCTAGCTTGACCGCTCTGTTATAGGGAATGCCGATAGTAAGGCATCTTTGATTGGTATCCCCAAATAGCGAGTGAAACTCCACCGTGACACAGCGGTGCTGTAGAATCCTTACAACACATCACACTATTTAAGTATCTAAAGGAGCACGATATGCGCGTCGACGAGGTTTTTAAGCAGGCAGCATCCCAGGGTACCGCGCCCGTTTCGTTTGAGATGTTCCCGCCCAAGGGCGAGCTGACCCTCGACACGGCTCGCGAGGTGGCAGGCAATCTGTGCAAGCTTTCGCCGAGCTTTGTCTCGGTCACCTGCTCGGCCGGCGGCTCGGGCAACGGTGCCGCCACCGCCCCCATCGCGCATATGATTACGAGCGAATTCGATACACCCTCGGTGGCACACCTTACCTGCGTGGGCCGCTCGCACGCCGATATCGCCGCCAAGATCGACGAGTATCGCACCGCCGGCGTGGAAAACATCCTGGCCCTGCGTGGAGATCTCCCTGCCGGCGCGACCGAGGACGACAAGCCCGCCTCGGACTACGCCTACGCCCGCGACCTCATCCCCGAGCTCGTCGACGCCGGCTTTTGTGTGGGCGCCGCAGCCTATCCCGAGGGCCACATTGCCTGCGAGGACCTCAACGTCTCGGTCGAACACCTCAAGCAAAAACAGGACGCCGGCGCGAGCTTCTTTGTGACGCAGCTCTTCTTTGATAACGAGTGCTTCTATCGCTTCCGCGAGCTTGCCGACAAGGCCGGTATCACCGTGCCCATTACCGCGGGCATCATGCCGTTTATGGGCAAGTCGCAGATCAGCCGCATGGTCTTTATGTGCGGCGCGTCGCTGCCCTCCCCCGTCATCAAGATTCTCGCCAAGTACGAGAACGACCCCGAGAGCCTGCAGGCAGCCGGTGTAGATTATGCCGCCCGCCAGCTTTGCGACCTCAAGGAGCACGGCGCCGACGGCCTGCACCTGTACACTATGAACCGTCCTGCGATCGCCGCGACCATTATGGAGCGCCTGGGGTAATGGAAAAACCGCACATCGATACAGCTTTTGGTGAAGTGCCGGCCGACCTTGCGTCGCCGGCGCTCTACCGTATCGATGCTGCCTACCATCCCCGCGTCGATCGCGCCGAGATGCTGCGCTACCTGGGCTACGGCGGTCAACAGATTGAGCCCGAGCTGTCGCAGCGTATTGAACTTGTCGTTGAGCGTCTGGAACTGGACATTGAGCCCCGTGGCGTGCGCCGCGTATTTGCCATCGATGCCACGGGCGTCGACGAACAGGGCGAGCCCAGCATCCGTCTGGTTGGCACCAACGTTGAGCTGCGAGGTCGCGATATCTATCGACATCTCAAAGATGCCCGCTTTGCCGCGCTCATGGCATGCACCCTCGGCATGGACGCCGAGCGTCGTCTGCGCACCACGGGAGCCCAACATCCCCTGGAGGGCGCCGTGCTCGACGCCGCGTGCTCCGCTTACGTGGAAGCCGCCGTTGAGCAAATGGACCAGCAGGTCAAGACGAACGCCGCCGTTCATGGGCTCGCCGGCAACTGGCGCTTTAGTCCCGGCTATGGCGACTGCCCGCTCTCGGCCCAGCGCTCGATTGTCAATGCGCTCAACGCCACGCGGCTCATCGGGCTTACCGTCACGCCGACCAGCCTGCTCATGCCCACCAAGAGCGTGACCGCGGTGATCGGTCTGTTCGACGGCGAGGTCCACGACGCCCAGAGCCGCCCCACCTGCAATATCTGCCGTATGCGCGAGCACTGCCGTTTCCGCGCCGCTCATACCACCTGCTATTCCAGCCATTAGGAGCTCATTGATGTTTACTCCGCTTATCACTCATGATCTGGACGGTGCTGCGCTGGCGGCACCTGTCAATGCTGCGCGCTACAACGGCGCTGCATACAAGACGCGCACGATCGACGACCTTCGCATTAAGGACGATCGCCTGCGTGCGGCCATCGAGGGCACGGGGCACCTGCTGTTCGACGGCGGCATGGGTACCATGTTGCAGGCGGCCGGCATGAAGGCTGGCGCCTTGCCCGAGCTGCTCAACTTTGAGGAGCCCCAGGTCATTACCGGCATTCAGCGCCAGTACGTCGAGGCTGGCTGCGACGTGATCACCGCCAACACCTTTGGCGCCAACGCCCACAAGCTCGACGGTGCCGCCACCGTGGCAGATGTCTTTGCCGCCGCCGTCGCCTGCGCCCGCGCGGCCGGTGCCCGCTACGTCGCCGGCGATATCGGCCCCATCGGCGCGCTGCTTCGCCCCCTGGGCACCCTCAGCTTCGACGAGGCCTACGACCTCTTTGCCGAGGAGGTGCGCGCTGGCGTCGCCGCGGGCGTGGACCTCTTTATTATCGAGACCATGACCGACCTGGCCGAGATCAAGGCGGCCGTCCTCGCCTGCCGCGAGAACTCCGACCTGCCCGTCTTTGCCACCATGACCTTTGAGGAAGACGGTCGCACCTTCCTTGGCACGAGTCCCGAGGTGGCCGCCATCACGCTCGACGCCATCGGCGCCGACGTTCTGGGCATCAACTGCAGCCAGGGACCGGCCGAGCTCCGAGGGCTCGCTGCACGCATGCTCACCGTTACCGACAAGCCCGTTATGGTGCAGGCCAACGCGGGACTCCCCCATGTGGACGACGACGGCAACACCGTCTTTGATATCCAGGCCCCCGAATACGCCGAGGCCGTCGCCGGCATGATCGCCGACGGCGTGAGCGTCGTGGGCGGCTGCTGCGGCACCACGCCGGCGCACATGGCGGCCTTGCGCACGCTTATCGACAACCACACGCCCAGCCCGCGCCGCCGCATGCCCAGCATGTCGGTCACGAGCGCCCAAACGGTAGTGGACCTTCCCTGCGACGGCCACAAGATCGCCGTCATCGGCGAGCGCATCAACCCCACCGGCAAAAAGCGCCTGCAGCAGGCCCTGCGCGACGGCGACCTGGACTACGTTGTGAGCCAGGGCATCAGCCAGCAGGAACAGGGCGCCGACATTCTGGACGTCAACGTGGGCCTGCCCGAGATCGACGAGGTCAAGATCATCCAGCAGGCCACCGAGCAGCTCCAGGGTTCCACGCTCCTGCCGCTGCAGATCGACTCCACCGACCCCGCAGCCGTCGAGGCCGCCGTGCGCCGCTACGCCGGCAAGCCCATCATCAACTCGGTCAATGGCAAACAGCAGATCATGGATGAGATCTTCCCGCTGGTCGCCCACTACGGCACCAACGTTGTCGGACTTACGCTCGACGAAGGCGGCATCCCCGATACCGCCGAGGCCCGCTTTGCCATCGCCGAGCGCATCGTGGCCGAGGCTGCCCGCTACGGCATCGGACCGGACCGCATCCTCATCGACTGCCTGGTCATGACCGCCTCGACCAATCAACGCCAGGCCGAGCAGATCCTGCGCGCCATGTCTCTGTGCAAGGAGCGTCTGGGCGTCAAATGCGCGCTCGGCGTATCGAACATCAGCTTTGGCCTGCCCGCCCGCCCGCTGCTGGGCTCGGTCTTTTTGGCCGCCGCCTTTGGCGCGGGCCTGGACGCCCCCATCATGAACCCGGGCTCTAAGCGCTTTATGGATACCGTCTACAGCTATCGCGTCTTGAGCGTTGAGGACGAGGGCTCGACCGGATATATCGAGCGCTACGCCGGCTGGACCGATCCGTATAAGATCGCCGCAAACCCGGCAGCAGCTCAGGCAGTATCGACCGACGCCGCGCCCGCCGCCGGCACCGCCGGCTCCGACGGCAACGACGACCCGATTCGTCGCATGGTCGTCTCGGGCCGCAAAGGCGAGATCGCGGCGGAGACCGAGCGTCTGTTGGCCGACCACGACGCCATGGACCTCATCAACAACCACTTTATCCCCGCCCTCGACGAGGTCGGAGTCCTCTTTGACCAGGGCAAGTTCTTCTTGCCGCAGCTCATGGCCTCGGCCGAGGCCGCGCGCGTGGGCTTCGACACCATCAAGCGCCTGATGCCCGCCGGCGAGATCGCCGACAAGGGCAAGATCTGCGTGGCCACCGTCAAGGGCGACATCCACGATATTGGCAAGAACATCGTCAAAATGCTGCTCGACAACTACGGCTACACCGTCTTTGACCTGGGCCGCGACGTCGATCCGCAGGAGGTACTCAAGACCGTCAAGGAGCGCGACATCAAACTCGTCGGCCTCTCAGCGCTTATGACTACCACGGTCGTCGCCATGGAAGAGACCATCAAGCTGCTTCATGCCGAGGTGCCGGGCGTCAAGATCATCGTAGGCGGCGCCGTACTCACCCCCGAATACGCCAAGCAGATTGGCGCGGACTACTACGCCAAGGACGCCGCCGAAAGCGCGCGCATCGCCGAAGAGGTCTTTGGGCAGTAACACAACGGAAACAACCGAGCACCAAAACGTGCCGCATGCGCCACTTGGCACGTGCGGCACGTTAGAATAGATAAGACTATGCTCGTTTTGGCAGATAGGAGCGCAAGGATGGCGATCACGCCCGCAGAAATCGCGGAAACCCGCGGCATGGTTGAGGAGCAGAACCTCGACATCAGGACCATCACCATGGGTGTTTCGCTCATGGGTTGCGGCGACGAGAACCTCGACCGCATGTGCACGAAGATCTACGACCACGTGACGCACACGGCTGAGCATCTGGTCGAGACCGCCGAGAACCTCGAGCGCGAGTACGGTATCCCCATCGTCAACAAGCGCGTTTCCGTCACCCCGGTGGCGCAGATTGCCGCGTGCTGCAAGGATGAGGACCTCACCCTCATCGCGCATGCCCTCGACCGCGCGGCCGAGACGCTCGGCATCGATTACCTGGGTGGCTTCTCCGCGCTCGTCCAGAAGGGCATCGGCGACGCCGACCGCCGCGTCATCCAGTCCATCCCGCAGGCGCTCGCCACCACCAGCCGCGTCTGCTCCAGCGTCAACGTCGCCAGCCTGCGTGCCGGCATCAACATGGACGCCGTGCTTATGGCCGCCCAGACCATCATCGATGCCGCTAAACTCACGGCCGACCAGGATTCCGTCGGCGCTTCCAAGTTTGTCTGCTTTGCCAATATGGTCGAGGACTCCCCGTTTATGGCGGGCGCCGTCCACGGCGGTGGCGAGGCCGACGCCGTCATCAACGTAGGCGTCTCGGGCCCCGGCGTTATGGCCGCAGCCCTGGAGACGCTGCCCGATTCCGCATCGATGATGGAAGTCGCCGAGAAGATTAAGCAGACCGCCTTTAAGATCACCCGCGCCGGCGAGCTCATGAGCCGCGAGGCCGCCCATCGCCTGGGTGTCGAGAAGGGCATTGTCGACCTGTCGCTGGCTCCCACGCCTGCCATCGGCGACTCCGTCGCGCGCATCCTCGAGATCATCGGCGTGGGCACCTGCGGTGGCCCGGGCACGACTTGCGCGCTCGCCATGCTCAACGATGCCGTCAAGAAGGGTGGCGTCATGGCCAGCTCCAGCGTGGGCGGTCTCTCCGGCGCCTTTATCCCCGTGTCCGAGGACGCCGGCATGATTGCCGCCGTCGAGGCCGGCGCGCTTTCGCTCGAGAAGCTCGAGGCCATGACCTGCGTGTGCTCCGTTGGCCTGGACATGATCGCCATCCCCGGTGACACCCCGGTCGAGACCATCGCCGGCATCATCGCCGACGAGATGGCCATCGGCGTCATCAACAACAAGACCACGGCCGTGCGTGTGATTCCCGCCATCGGCAAGGGCGTGGGCGACTGCGTCGAGTACGGCGGCCTGTTCGGCCGTGCGCCCATCATGCCGGTGAACCCCAACGCCGGCACCGTGCTTGCCCACCGTGGTGGACGCTTCCCGGCGCCGCTGAACTCGCTGAAGAACTAGCTGAGGGGTTCGGGCGAGGAGTCCCGAGGAGGGCAAATATATAAGGTCGCCTGCTCGGACAGTCCTGACTCGCACGGAGAGCACATTAAGTGCTCTCCGGCTCCTGCGGAACTCGCGATCAACCTTATGCCTCTCGGACTGTCCCGGCCCTCTCGGGTTCGGGGCGCGACACACCGGACTGGTTTATCTGAATTAATATGGCGAAGGCCCCTTTCGGGGCCTTCTTTTTTATAAGAATTCGCCTACTCGGTGGACTTCGGGTTCTAGGTCTACGTTGAATTGGTCTTTGACGGTTGCCTGGATGTGGCGGATGAGTTCGTCGACATCGGCGGCGGTGGCGTGGTCGGCGTTGACGATGAAGCCGCAGTGCTTCTCGCTAACCTGCGCGCCGCCAACGGCGTGTCCTCGCAGGCCGGCATCCATGATGAGTTTGCCGGCAAAGTAACCCTCGGGGCGCTTGAAAGTGGAGCCGGCGCTCGGCATGTCGAGCGGCTGCTTGTCCTCGCGGCGCTGGCGGTAGTCGTCCATGTCGGCCTTGATCATCGCGGCGTTGCCCGGGGCGAGATTGAAGGTGGCCGAAAGCACGATAAAGCCGTCATCGGCGATGCGGCTCTTTCGATAACCCAGGTTGAGCTCGTCGACATCGAACTCGATGATATTGCCGCTGCCGCGGGTGCCGTCGTCGAGCTGGCGAGCGGGTTTGTAGACGCGCACGGACTCCAGCACATCGGCCATGCAGGCACCGTAGGCACCGGCGTTCATGTAGCAGGCGCCGCCGACCGATCCAGGGATACCCGAGATGGGCTCCATGCCGGTGAGGTCGGCCTCGGCTGCTGCCGCGGCGACATCGGAAAGCAAGGCGCCGGCTGCTGCCGTGACGTGCGTGCCGTTGACCGTAATGTCGGAGAGGCCCTCGCCCAGTGCCACGACGATGCCGCGGATGCCCTTGTCACCGACGAGCAAGTCGGAGCCGTTGCCCACGATGGTGAGTGGTAGATCGCAGCGATAGCAGGTATCGAGCGTGGCGACGAGGCCCTGCTCGGTATCGGGCGTGACAAAGACGTCGGCCGGGCCGCCGATCTTAAACGTGGTGTGCTCGCGCATGGGCTCGCTCATCAGTACGTTGTCCTCGCCGGCAACGCCAGCAAGCGCGCACAGCAGGTCCTCGTTAAAAAAGTCGTTCTCGTGCATGCGAATATCCGCCTTTTGGTGGTTGTTGTCATCAATCGATTGCAATATACCCCACCCGGACGGATTTGGTGCGCTGGCGGCGATAAAACAGCCGTCCACCGGATTGGTAAAGTGTTTATCACCGAGGTAGATGGGCAGTCGCTATACTTTCAAGAGATTGCGCGTAAACCCGGAAGGAGCGAGATGGCCAACAAAGTCACCCTCAAGCAGATCGCCCAGGAGGTGGGGCTTTCCCCCTCGTCGGTCTCGCTTGTGCTCAATAATCGGCCCTGTCGCATCTCGGAAGAAAACCGCAAGCTCATCAAAGAGGTCGCGGCGCGCAACCACTATGTTCCCAACCAGATCGCGCGCAGCCTGGTCATGCGCGAGTCGCGCACCCTGGGCCTTATCGTCCCTAACATCGAGAGCCGCTTTTTTGCCTCGCTCGCCGGTAGCCTGGAAAAGCGCTGCCGCGAGGACGGCTATGCGCTCTTCATTACCAGCTCGGGCGGAAGCGCCGATGACGATCTGGAGCTGCTGCGCCAGCTGGTGACGCGCGGCGTTGATGGCGTCTTCCTGGTCGTAGGCGACGAGTTCTCCGACGACCGCGCCCTGCGCGAAGAAGTCAGCCATCTGCCTATCCCTGCCGTGATGGTCGACCGTGCCATTGAGGGGCTCGAGTGCGACAAGGTGATGTTCGACCACGAGATGGGTGGCTACATGGCCACTCGCTATCTGATCGAGCAGGGCCACCGTCGCATTGCCTGCTTGGTTAACGCGCGCCGTTCCAATACGGGGCGTAAGCGACTTGCCGGCTATGAGCGCGCGCTGCGCGAGGTTGGCCTGCCTATCGACGCACGTTTGGAGTTTGAGAGCGAGTACTACATTCCGAGTGCCTATGAGGCCTCGGAGGCTGTGCTTGCAACCGATGCCACCGCCGTGTTCGCAAGCTCGGACAACATTGCCCTCGGTTTGCTCAAGCGCTTGCACGAGATGGGGAAGAGCATCCCGGGCGATATCTCGGTGGTGAGCTATGACAACTCGGCGGCCGACGTTCTCTTTGAGCCGGCACTGACCGCGATTGAGCAGGATCCTGGTGTCCTCGCGGAGCATGCTTTTGGCTGCATGTCCAAGCGTCTTGCCGGTAGGGGCGGTAGACGTGCCGAAGAGGTCGTTCTGGAGCCGGCGCTTATCGTGAAGGGCAGCGTGCTTAACCTTACCGAATATAGCTAAGCGCACTTGTTTGTTTGCATAGATTGCATGCGGAGCGTCCGCTATTTGCCGGCGGGGCCGGGGCGCCTGCTTTGTTTTGAGAAGTTCGCGAAGCCCACCTCTCAAAACAAAGCAGGCACCCCGGCCCTCGTCCGTAAGCTCTTCCGCTGGGCGAGCCATAGACGCCGCGCACCGATCTACTAAAGCATGAGCTTGAAATTGGTGCTATATTCGGCTTGAGTTGTTTAATGCTAGTACGGGAGGCTGATATGGGGCTGTTCAAGAAGAAAAACCCGCAGGATGCCTTTGATCCCGATGTGTTTACCATCACGGATACGATTTTGGACCCACCGCGGTTTACGTTTTTGCCGGCTATCTACCAGGATGCCACGCGCCGCAAGTGGGCCGTGCATCAGCGCGGCGGCGAGCCGAAGATTTTTGACTATGCGGATGTGCTACAGTGCGAGATTGCCGAGACCGGAAATCCCGAGGATGTGCCGGAGCTCAGCAAACGCGAACTGGCTCAGCAGATTTTGATTAATCCAGCTCAGGCTACCAAAAACAACGCTGCCAAGCGTAATATGTGCCTTGGTATGGGTGTCATCGTTGTCGTGCAAACCGGCAAGGATGAGATTTCGAAGCTTGAGATTCCGGTGACCGCGGGCGAAGTCAAGCGAGACTCCGGCCTATATCGGTCGTATCGGAACGTTGCGGAGCAGATCAAAGAAGCCTTCGACGCCATGAGGCGTCCGGAGCAAT
>OLVY01002072.1_pt1:7500-11628 | contig 11628 bp, 7 predicted proteins | sample 1674261 | NCBI WGS metagenome assembly OLVY01 (sample SAMEA103958155, study PRJEB25191) | human gut metagenome | biome: human-associated habitat [ENVO:00009003]; feature: intestine environment [ENVO:2100002]; material: feces | place: Germany | collected 2013/2015
GGCTAGAAGGAGAAGAAAGAGAAAACAAACACCTCTCAATCCTCAAAACACTGTATTGTACTAGGCTATCTCCTCCTAGTATAGGCCTAAGGCCATGAGGCATGGGAAGGGGGGAGAAAGAGAAGAGAGAAGGGAAAGAAAGGAGAGAGGAGGAGAAGAGGGGGAGAAAAGGGGACTTGAAAACCCCATTGGGGTTACGGGGGTACTCCTAGAGCGTGCGCAGGGCGCGCATGCGCGACCAAGCACGCCCCGCGATTTGGCGCCGCCTTAGCGAGGCGAAGCCGAGGCGAAGCCGAGGCGCCGCCTCGCTTAGAGCGGCAGTGACAAATCGCCTGTTCAGGCCGCGACCCAAAATGAAAGAGCGCACGGTCCTCTCTCTCCTGTCCAAATTTGAAGCCTCTAGCTCGCTTCCTCATCGAGATATTCGCGTTTGAAATTAACTGATCCACTTGAGGAGAGGCTCATTTTTGACTTGAGGGAGATGGAATTATGGGTGACTAGGAGTGGTCAGTTGAGTTGGGTTGGATGCCTAATGGTGAATAATGGATGTTGGGATGATGGCATGACATGTCATGAGATGTCATGTGATGATGCATCATGCATGCATCATGCAACATGCATGTCCATGACATGTCCATGACATGTCCATGACACTTGCAACATGATGAGAGATCACTGAAGAATGGTATGACTCCGAATCGAGGCAAAATGCACATAACTGAGAAAGATACGCTCAAGATACGCCTCGATTTCTGACACAACCAACCATGCAACATTGTGTTGCACATGTGCGTTCAAGAGTACTCCTTTAGGAGAGTAAGTGGGTGCAAGGGCGAAGCAGGAACACAAAGGAACACAAGGAACACAATTGGAAACACATCGTTTTCTACCTCCTCAGCCCTCCTTATGAGTCCCAAACAGGTCCGTTGGAAGTGAAATGATGTCAGCTAACATCACCCTCCATATGGCTTCATGGCAACAAGTGATTGCCGAAATCGTGATCTGCGATTACCCCCATCTCTCAAAACGAAGTAGAGAATTGAACAGATCTCAAAAGGCCGCATCTGAAAATGGTGCATATGTCGGGGTTTCGCCAAACACGAAGCCAAACCCAGTTCGCAAAGTAGCAAATCAAGCAAAGTGACGAACTGTAGGAGTCTAGGTAGTTACCAACGAACCTTCAACTTGTCAAATAGGTTGGATACTTCCCATGACTTGGCTATTGGAGGGTGTAGAGTTGTAGCACTAGGTAGGGGGTGGTTGGGGCTGAAAGGGGGTGAGGATCGAAAGTGAAAGTCGAGACATGCTGTGCATCATGCAATCGCGACTTCCACCGATCCCTCCGTTATGATGTTGGTTGGAAAGGGCTCAAAGAGGAGAATTGAATGGTATGTGTTTGGGGCGAATGGGAGGAGTTTCGTGAATGGAAAAGGAGCAAAGAATGTTTTGAAGTGGGAGCGAGAAGGCGTGCAATTCGCCTTGCTGAAAGGGTTAGGGTTGAAGGCTGTGTAATGCAATGCACTGCACTGTGAACTTGTCAAAGTAGTCAAGGGTAACTTGTCAAAGTGAATGACAACCCCCCAAACCTTATGGGACATAGGGTCAGTACGGGAGATGGAATGGTTGGGGCATCCCTCAGGAGAGTAGCCATAGGAGGCTCCAATGTCCACAAACCTTGCTTCCCTCCTCAAGTACTGAGTGGGTAGTATGGAAAGATTGCGAATTTTTGAAAAATGAAAAGTGTGAAAAGGGTTTCATGGTTAGTAAGAGGGAGTTGTCCTCAGTTGGAATTTGAAAGGGTTTTGAATTTGGACGAGGTCGAAATTGTACACAAGTCCTATAGTACCCTCCTGTGGACCGAGTGACTCAGTAGGTTGGTGGTCCACAGAGAGTGGGTCAAGTTTACTATGGGAGTGGACTTTGCGAAATTTTGAAAAATGTCAAAGTTGGGAAGAATGCAAAATAAGAAAGAGGGAAGTGTCCTCAGTATGGATTTGAAAGGGTTTTGAATTTTGAAGAGGTCGAGTTTTGGGGTGAGGTCTAATGGTAGAGTCCAATGTCCATCAACCTTGCTTCCCTCCTCAGTCCATAGAGACTAGGGTGGACTTACTATGGAAAGGGAGTTTGTGAAAAATTTGAAAAACACAAAGTCCGAAAAGGGTGAAAGGGAAAGGAAGAGGGAGTTGTCCTCAGTATGGATTTGAAAGGGTTTTGAATTTGGAAGAGGTCGACCCAAAGTCGATTTGTATGGGAGGGTCCAATGTCCATCAACCTTGCTTCCCATCACGATCCATGGACCACTGAGGAAGTGTACTGTGGGAGGTGGGAAATGTGAAAAATGCAAAGTCCGAAAAGGGTGAAAGGGAAAGGAAGAGGGAGTTGTCCTCAGTATGAATTTGAAAGGGTTTTGAATTTGGAGAGGGTCGAGTTTTGGGGTGAGGTCCTATGGTAGGGTCCAATGTCCATCAACCTTGCTTCCCTCCTCAAGTACTGAGTGGTTAGTATGGAAAGGGAGTTTGTGAAAAATTTGAAAAACACAAAGTCCCAAAAGAACTAGTTAGTAAGTAAGAGGAACATAAGTGTAGCACGGATTTAAGAGGGCATTCAATTCTGAGAGGGTCGACCCAAAGTCATTTTGTATGGGAGGGTCCAATGAACCACCAACCTTGCTTCCCTCCTCAAGTACTGAGTGGGTCCATACAAAATAATGGTGCACAAAATATTAACCCCTATCAAAACCTAGTTAGTAAGTAAGAGGAACATAAGTGTAGCATGGATTTAAGAGGACATTCAATTCTGACAACCTCACCCCAAAGTCACTTACCATAGGACCCTCCAATGGACCACCAACCTTGCTTCCCTCCTCATGTACTGACTGGGTCCATACAAAATAATGGTGCACAAAATATTAACCCCTATCAAAACCCTAATAAGTAGAAAGAGGAACTTAAGCCTAACTTATATTCCAACGCTCAGTCCATTCTGACAACCTCACCCCAAAGTCACTTACCATAGGACCCTCTAATGACCCTCAACCTTGCTTCCCACCCTAGTCCCTACACACTGACTCGACCTACCCTAAGATGTCGAAAGTGTAAAATTTTCAACCCCCCTCAAAACTCAAATAAATAGAAAGAGGAACTTAAGCCTAATGTACATTCCAAGCCTCAGTCCATTCTGACAACCTCGACCCAAAGTGACTTACCGTAGGACCCATCAGTACCCTCCAACCTTGCTTCCCTCCTCAGTCCCTAGACTTCCCACCAGTTGTACCATGGGAAGTGTAAAAATTTCAAAAACTAAACCCCCCAAAATATTCTATGGGAAGAAAGACCAACATAAGGGTAGCACGAATTCGGAATATGAAAAGATTTGGAGAGGGTCGAGGTCTGGCGAAAAATTCTCGAAATGAAAATTTTGGCTGGGAGGTCAAGGGACCCTCGATCAAGTGTCAGAAAAGGTTGGGGAACATAAGGGAGTCCATAGTAAAGAAATTGAAGAAAAAGTAAAAATGCCACAAAAGTAGGCCCACCCCCCAAATTATACTATGAGGAGGACATGTCTGGCGACGGTTAGTATGGGGTGGTCCAGTGACCGAGGAGGGAAGCAAGGTTGACCGTTTGACAGAGAGTCCAATGCAAAATGACTTGTTGTGAAATTGAATGGAAAGTGGTTATTTGAGGTCGGTAATACGATTTAAAGGCTATTTTCCTTCTCGGAATTCGATTTCATGAAATAGTCGAAGCGAGTGTGTGGGTAACATGTGTGTGGGTAGTGGGTGTGAGTAGGCTATGGGTTGGTGGTGAGTAGTGGTTGGAGTGGTAGGGTGAGTAAGGGTGGACCATTCTAAGTACTATGAACTAGTAATTTGTAGTTTGCAAGCATTCAGTATTCAGGCAGTAATGCGTGGTGTGGTTACTTGAGTGCTCAATAGGATGGTATGGTGATTGGTATGGTATGCGTATTGGGTATGTGTGTGGTGAGTGGTGGTTGGAGTGGTAGTGTGAGTAGGGTTCACCACTTCAGTCGTCATAAGTCATGCATGTGCTTGGTACAAGTATTGTATTAGTCATTGTATTGTCTTATAGTCTTCAGTAGAGTAGTTGGTTGTGCTGGTGGATTGTGGGT
>OLVY01002075.1_pt1 | contig 11616 bp, 10 predicted proteins | sample 1674261 | NCBI WGS metagenome assembly OLVY01 (sample SAMEA103958155, study PRJEB25191) | human gut metagenome | biome: human-associated habitat [ENVO:00009003]; feature: intestine environment [ENVO:2100002]; material: feces | place: Germany | collected 2013/2015
ATAAAGATCATTTTGCCGCTTATATCTGTGGTTGGCGGGGACGTAACAGCGGACGTTGTGGGTATTATATCCACCTCCAACCGGGGTGTTGTATGTTGGGCGGGGGGTGTTATTGTCCGGAACCGGCTTTGTTGAAACGGATCAGGCAGGATATCTATGAAAATATCGAAGAGTTTACTTCGATTATCCGGGAACCTGAATTTATTGCCGAATTTCCTGAATTGGATACCGATGATAAATTAAAGAAAGTTCCGGCTCCTTTCCCTGCCGATTTCCCGGAGGCCGATTTACTAAAACATAAGCATTATGATGTGATGAGTGTAAAGCCGGAAGCCTGGTTCGAGAGCGACGATTTACTACAGAAAGTGGATGCAGTGTTTCGTAAAATGTACAAGTTTAACCGCTTTTTTAATCGCGCTGCCCGGCGACACGCCGGATTATGTGATTGCGGCGATCATCGCGGATGAAGCGGCGATCGGCCGTGCGTTCGACGCGATGTGCGAGGCTCCGGCCGCCAGATTCGCGGACTGGCGTGAACATGCGCTGGCGTGGAAAATAGTTCAAAGTCCGAAATTGGGAAAACTTTATGTGGCTCCGGGGAATGCAGGGACAGCCCAGTTGGCTGAAAATGTCAGTCTTGCAGTGACCGATTTCAGGGCTATCGGTGATTTTATTCAGGATAAACAGATCGATCTGCTCGTGGTAGGTCCTGAGGATCCGCTGGTGGAAGGAATACGTGATTTTCTGGAAGCCGATTCCCGTTTCGGGGGATTGATGATTGTGGGGCCCGGTAAGGACGGTGCTATTCTGGAAGGCAGTAAAGATTTTGCCAAACAATTTATGATCCGGCATGGTATTCCTACTGCGGGATATATGACGGTGACTCCCGATCGGGTGAAGGAAGGACAGCAGTTTTTAGCTACTCTTCGTCCGCCTTATGTACTGAAAGCCGATGGGTTGGCTGCCGGTAAGGGAGTGTTGATCCTTCCGGAATTGGAGGAAGCTCAGCGGGAACTGGAAGAGATGCTGGGTGGGAAGTTCGGCAAAGCGAGTAGCCGGGTGGTGATCGAAGAGTTTTTGCATGGAATAGAGATCTCAGTGTTTGCTATTACCGATGGTAAAGATTATAAAATATTGGGATCTGCCAAAGATTATAAGAGAGTAGGAGAAGGGGATACCGGATTGAATACCGGAGGAATGGGAAACTTTTCTCCAAGTCCATTCTATACAAAAGAAGTGGATGATTTCTGTAAAAAATATATTTATCAGGCAACAGTCGATGCGATGGCGGCAGAGGGCAGACCATTTACAGGTGTTATTTTCTTTGGACTGATGCTGACAGCAGACGGACCGAGAGTGTTAGAGTATAATGCCAGATTTGGTGATCCGGAAGCACAGGTTGTTCTTCCAAGAATGAAAAATGATATCATTGATGTGATGGAAGCCTGCGTGGATGGAAAATTGGATACAATTGATCTCCAGTTTGAAGATAATGCGGCAGTCTGCGTTGTGCTCGCATCTGACGGTTATCCGGTGGCTTATGAAAAAGGATTTGAGATCACCGGACTTGAGAAGTTTGAGGGAAAAGAGGATTACTTCTGTTTCCATGCCGGAACAAAATTCAATGAGGCAGGAAAAATTGTGACCAACGGTGGACGTGTTCTTGGAATCACAGCGACAGGAGCCGATTTAAAAGAAGCGAGAAAAAAAGCCTACGAGGCAACCGAGTGGGTAAACTTCGCCAATAAATACATGCGCCATGATATTGGAAAAGCAATTGACGAGGCGTAATATTTTTTGAATTTAAAATCGTTCAGACCGGATGCATCGGTTTTCGGAAAGCCAGATAGAGTTCATATGATCCGAAAACGGTGGAAAAGGTCTGAACTTTTTTGCTTATAGTAATGAAAATTCCGTGAAGTTGGAATTCTATTGTATTCAGAAAAGAAAGACATGGAATAATTGTGAAAAAACATTGCATATTTGCTCCAATCGGGTATAATTACAGTTGGTACATTCCAGCTTTGGAATGAATTTCAGGAAAAACGGACTGGGAAAATAATTCCGGAAACAGTTTTTCCAAAAAGCAGGGAGAATTACATGTCACAATCTGTAATGATTAAAAGCAACAAATATGGTATTAATCTGGTGCTGGATCCGAATATACCGTTTGTGGAATTATTAAAGGATGTTATTGAGAAGTTCAAGGCATCGGAAAAATTCTTTAAAAATGCTGAATTAGCCATTTCTTTTGAGGGAAGGAAGCTTTCGGAAGAGGAAGAAAACCGTATTATCGAGGCAATCACAGAGAATACAACGATTCAGATTTTATGCATCGTACAAAATGGCAGTGAACAGGAAGCAGTCATGAAACAGCAGATTGAGTACTATCAGGCAGTACAACAGCAGTTTATGAATGCAAACACCGGTTCCGGAGATTTTTACAGAGGAACTTTGCGTTCCGGACAGGTTATCGAAAGTGAATCCAGCGTAACCATTATCGGGGATGTGAATCCCGGTGCGAAGATAATCTCGCAGGGGAATATCGTCATTCTTGGAGCGTTGAAAGGAAATGCACATGCGGGCAGCGCTGGCGACCGCAATTGTTTTATTTTTGCGCTTGATATGAACCCAATCCAGATTCAGATCGGTGATCTGATCGCCAAGAGCCCGGATAAAGAAAAAACGAGAAAACATCTGTTGAGACGTGAAAAAGTTCAGACCGCAGAGTCCCAGATCGCAGTGGCGAGGGATGGCAATATTTATATTGAGCCGGTCACAAAAGATATTTTAAACAGAATGTAAAATGCGAAATGCACAGGAGGAAATCATGAGCGAAGTTATTGTAATCACATCCGGAAAGGGTGGAGTAGGTAAGACAACTACAACAGCAAATGTAGGAACAGGTCTTGCACAGTTGAATAAAAAGGTAGTAATGATCGATACTGATATCGGTCTTCGTAACTTAGACGTTGTCATGGGATTAGAGAACCGTATTGTATACAATCTGGTTGATGTTATCGAGGGCAAATGTCGTTTGAAACAGGCACTCATCAAGGATAAAAAGTATCCTGAATTATGTCTGTTACCATCCGCGCAGACAAGAGATAAGGATGCCGTGACACCGGAGCAGATGGTAGAGCTGATCGATGAACTGAGAAAAGAATTTGATTACATTTTACTTGACTGCCCGGCTGGAATCGAGCAGGGATTCAAGAATGCCATTGCAGGTGCGGACAGAGCACTGGTTGTCACAACACCTGAGGTATCTGCAATCCGTGATGCAGACAGAATCGTTGGCTTGCTGGAAGCAAATGAGATGAAACGTATCGACCTTATCGTAAACCGTCTGAGAATGGATATGGTAAAACGTGGTGATATGATGAAGGTAGAAGATGTTACGGATATTCTTGCTGTCAATCTGATCGGTGCAGTGCCGGATGATGAACATATCGTTGTTTCTACAAACCAGGGCGAACCATTGGTTGGTTCTGACTGTCTTGCAGGAAAAGCATATGCCAATATCAGCAGACGTATTACAGGAGAAGATGTTCCATTTTTAGACTTGGAAGTAAAACAGGGTGTATTTGGAAAATTAATGGATTTATTTAAGAAAAACTAAGGGGGGAGAAGCCACATGGGTTTAATGGATTTATTCAAAAAGAAAAGTTCTGGTGACGTTGCAAAGGATCGTTTGAAACTTTTACTTGTATCTGACCGTGCCAACTGCTCTCCTGAGATGATGGAAATGATCAAACGGGATATTATCCAGGTAATTTCCAAGTACATGGATATTGATGCAGATGCGTTGGATGTGAAGATCACAGAGACAGAATCTGACTCCAATAATGGTATGGTTCCAGCATTATTTGCAAATATCCCGATCAAGGATATGAAGCATAAACCGGATAAACGCTAAGATTTATAACCGGAGTTTGACTTACCGTAGTGTCGCAGATTTTGTGGTGCTTTCTCAGGGGGTGAAGGGGCAGATATAAGCGTCCTCTCACAAGTCTTGATTTTATAGGTTTATGAAAAGAAAAACGGTACAGACAAATATGATGTTCCTGTTCGCCGGGCATTCCGCTGGGCTTCTGATCAACAATCATGTTCAGCTGAAGCTTCCATGATTGTTAGAATCCCAGCTCCATGGCTCACGAAGGAAATCATATTTGTCTGTACCGTTTTTCTTTCATTTACGTTATGGATGACTTGTGAGAGGACGCTTATACATGCCCAATCAATGCTACGAAGCACACCACAAAATCTGCAAGTTGCGTTATGGAACTCCCAGCTATGGTAAAAATCATGGTATTGATCAATAGGGTAATTCGAAAGGTGTTAATTTTTAAATAATAGCAGGAGAAATAAAATGAGTACAAAAAAAGCAATTGGCATATCTTTTGTTGCCATATTTATTTTAATAATTGCGCAGATTATTGCACAAGTCATTGCAAGTGTGTTTGTTATTATAAAGATTCCATATGGAATTTGTAATATTATCGCTGGAATTATATATGCTGGATTGACATATCTTATTCTGAAAATGTTTATTAGCAAAATTATTAAATTGCCGACTTCGGATTTCGGAATGCCTAAATTTGCTATTAAAATAAGATGGATTTTAATAGCTGTATTATTACCATTTGTTATAAAAGGAAGTTATCTTTTAATATTCAACGGTAAGTATGTATCCTCAAATTTGAATGGAAATCAGATGTTCAATACTTTAAGTGCAGGGGTTGCGTTCACCGGGATAGCGGCTGGATTTGTTGAAGAAATGGTGTTTAGAGGAGTTATACTCAATGCATTGAAGAAAAGATGGAATATGAAGGTGGCTGTAATTGTTCCATCAATGTTATTTGGTATTGTACATGTTCTGGGACAGGATTTTTCGATAGGTAGTTGTTTATTAGTCATTATCGCTGGAACTATGGTAGGCGTTATGTTTTCAATGATTGCAATAGAGAGTGGTTCGGTTTGGAATAGTGGAATAGTGCATGCTATCTGGAACATTGTGATCATTGGTGGCGGATTAGCCATTGGGGAAAAAATGGATCCATATTCTGTAATGACATATGTTCTTGATTCAAAAGTTTTTGCAATTACAGGTGGTGAGTTTGGAATTGAATCGTCTGTTATTTCGTTAATAGGATACATAATAGTTGCTGGCATAGCATTTATTATGATTAAATCGAACAGGAAAAATTGATATGACGGTTTGAAAATGTGAAGCTATAAGGAACTTGTCCATTTTTAGTTTGTAGAAGTTTATTATAAAATAAGAGTTTCATAACGTAAATTGCAGATTTTGTGATGTAATTCATAGTGTTGGCAGGGCATGTATAAGCGGCATTTCACAAGTCATTCACAGTGTAAATGAAAAGAAAAATCGTACAGAAACATAATATTTGTCTGTACGATTTTTTTTAATCAACATATATAATAATGACTTGTGAGAGGGCGCTTATATCTGCCCTTCACACCCTAAGAAAGCACCACAGAATCTGCAATTTGCGTTATGGAATTCACGGTTATGGGATGAGTGCCTATAAAGGAGGTGTCGACTAAATGCAGTCATTTTCAATGTCTTGTGATTCGTCCATTTCACATTCATGTTTTCATAAACATGTCAGACTGCAATATTTTGTACATAACCTAAATTATAAAATTCAATCTAAAAATCCGTAACACCACCTGCAAGCGGCAGTTCCTAAGTGAAACTCCGGTCAACTATTTATTCGACCGTCTCCAGATATGCATTTTCTCAGCCTCAGCGATCAGTTCATCACGGAAATCAGGATGAGCAACAGAGATCAAGGCCTCAGCTTTCTGCCAGGAGGAAAGTCCTTTCAGATTTACCATACCATACTCGGTTACAACATAATGTGTGTTGGCACGTGTATCGGTAACAATGGAACCTTCTGCTAAAGTCGGGCGGATGCGGGAGTGCATAACACCCTGTTTGTCGACAAATGTAGAGGAGCAGCAGATAAAGCTCTTACCACCATTTGACAGATAAGCACCTAAAACAAAGTCAAGCTGTCCGCCGGCACCACTGATCTGTTTGATACCGGAGGATTCAGAACTGATCTGTCCGAAAAGGTCGATATCCACGCAGTTGTTAATGGAAATAAAATTATCCAGAGCTGCGATGGAACGGATATCGTTGGTGTAGCTTACCGGAGCACTCATAAGTTCTGGGTTTTCATCAAGGTAATCATACATTTTCTTTGTTCCGGCACCAAAACCGTAAACCTGGCGGAAACGGTCGATGTTTTTCTTGGAACCGTTGATCTTTCCGGCTCTTGCAATATCAACAAAAGCATCTACATACATTTCAGTGTGGACACCAAGATCTTTTAAGTCAGATTCTGCGATCAGGGAACCGACAGCGTTTGGCATGCCTCCGATACCGAGCTGTAAGCAGGCACCGTTTGGAATCTGGTCTACGATAAGCTGGGCAACTTTTTTATCAACATCAGTGGCAGGACCGCCTGCACCAAGTTCACCGATCGGAGCATTGTTTCCTTCCACAATATATGTGACATCGGAAATATGGATGCCGCATTCTGTACCGCCGAGGCAGCGTGGCATATTTTCGTTGACTTCCACGATGACATGTTTGGCAGTCTCACACATTGCACCGAGATGGGATGCGTTTGGCCCGAAGTTGAAGTAACCGTGTTTATCCATCGGCGCAACCATGATCATTGCAACATCGTCCGGACATGAGGATTCACGGTAATAACGAGGCAGTTCGGAGTAGCGGATCGGAGAATAGTAAGCACATCCGCGGGCAATCAGTTTTCGTTCGATACCGGACATATGCCAGGAGTTCCATGTGAAATGTTCACCGGCGTCCTCGCGGGCAAAAACAGCAAGCGGTTTTAATAAAATACCACCGCGTAAATTTACATTTTTAAGTTCATCGGTACGTTTTGCCAGTGCCTGATCCAAAACGTCAACCGTACCATTGCACCATCCATAATCAACCCAGTCACCGGATTTGATTAATTTTACAGCTTCATCTGCGGAAACAAGTTTCTGTTTGTATTCCTGTGAGTAATCCATTGTAAATACCTCCCCTAAATTTGAATGAAATGTATGCTGTGTTTCATTTTCAGTAAATAAAAAACACAGGCAATGTTTGTTAAAAAATTATCAATTAATATTTTAACACTTTATGAGATGTTTTACAAGGGCTTAAGACGAGGCATCTTGATTTTTTATGCAAATACATTTAAGCTTTTAACATCAAAACATATGCGTTTACAGAAGGGGGACAGCAATATGCAGTTTCAATTACAGTTTATCACGGACGAGCTGCCGCAAACACCGGTACATATCAATCAAAGAACCGCAGTCCGCGGCGTGATCCATTATCAGAATAAAATCCTTATGGTACAGACCAACCGCGGTGATTACAAATTCCCGGGTGGCGGCATGGAAGAGGGTGAGACGGAAAAAGAAACATTGCTTCGGGAGATCACGGAGGAGACAGGATACACGGATATCCATATCGGGGTGAAAATCGGGGAAACATTTGAGCAGAACATTGATACTGAGGATCCGGAAAGTTATTTTCAGATGAAATCCTGTTATTACGAGTGCTGGCTGATGAGCGATAAAAGAGCGCCGGGAGTGCAGGACGATTACGAGGAAAAACTGGGATTCCATGGAACTTTTGTGACTGTGGAGGAGGCATATCAGAGCAATCTTTCCCTATTAAAAAGAGAGCAGAAGAAGATGCATGACTTTTTACAGAAAGCATATATCGCACAGATGGATCAGAAAATAAAAGAGCAGGTCACATTTGCACCGGAAATTCCGTGGCTGGAACGTGAAACACAGGTTTTATACAAATTGAACCGTACACTTGCGGAAAAAATTGCGGATGCAGTGTGTGAATGTGGAAAAATCATGCTGGACGCAGTGCGGACTGCCGATATGGTGGAGACGAAGGAAGGACACGCTAATTTTGTGACAGTCTATGACAAAAAGGTACAGGAAACCCTTCGGAAAAAGCTGCTTGAAATACTTCCGGAGGCAGTGTTTGTCGGGGAAGAAGATGACGTGCACGTATCGATCAAAAAAGGATTTGCATTTATTGTGGATCCGATTGACGGAACGACAAATTTTATCAAAGACTATCATGTGAGTGCGATTTCAGTAGGACTGGCAAAAGACGGTGAAAAATATATAGGTGTTGTATACAATCCGTATCTGGATGAAATGTTCACGGCAGAACGTGGAAAGGGTGCATTTTTAAACGGAAGACCGATTCATGTTTCCAGAAATCCGCTCTCTGAGGGCATTGTATTATTTGGCACAGCACCGTATTACGAAGAACTGAGCAAAAAATCATTTCAGATGGCTTACGCATACTTTAAGAAAGCGCTGGATGTGCGGAGAAGCGGCTCCGCAGCAATCGATCTGTGCAGCATAGCAGCAGGGCGCGCAGAATTATACTTTGAACTGCGCCTGAGTCCGTGGGACTTTGCGGCGGGAGCGCTGATCGTGGAAGAAGCCGGTGGCGTTGTCACAACGGTCGAGGGCGGCGCAGTCACTCTGGGGCAGAAATGTTCTGTTCTTGCCACAAACGGACGCTGTGGCAGACTGGAGTAAAACACTCCGCAAGGAATTATAATTCTTCCGGCACATCCCAGTTGGCGAGTGCTTCCCTGGCATCGGCGAGAGCCTCTTCATATTGATTTGCGGTAAGTGCGGCAAACGGATCATCCTCCGGCAAAGCTGCAAGCATTATCTCATAACAGCGGATCAATCCCTGAAGCGGCAGATCGCCGCCCGTGTGTACATCTAAAATGCTGGAAGTCTCATGCGCAGCATTATAATACCAGAGGGAAGCTTCCTCATAATCTTCGGCTTCCTCAAAATAAGCTCCAAGTTCAAGACAAATTTCGGCGCATGGTGTTGACAGCATATCCCGCAGTGTCATCTGGAAAAAGCGGTTGATGTCCCCGGCAATCCGGTAGGCGTGTGCGAGCACACAGGCGGCTTCTTTCTGTGCGTCGGTGTCTGTGCCGGAATCATATATCAGGCGGAAAATCGGAAGTGCCTCCGCAAAATCTTTTTCATCCCCTGTTTTCAATAATTCTTTTGCATACATGCTGCGAAGCTTGGCAGAAAATGTCCCCTCTCTGTTGAAGGCGTCCACAAAAATGGAAAAATCCCGTTTGTGGTGCATGGACTGCGGCATGTGCAAAATCTCAATGTCACTGTCAAATACAACCGGTGTGAGGCGGATCGTCTCGTGGATCGGATCGATCCACTCAAATTCCCGGACACGTTTAAACAATTTTGGCCGGTACTCGGTTCTTGCATTCAAAACGGTGTTAAATTCGGAGACGGTGCGGTATTTCATCTGTACGATCTCAATTTCCGGCAGAAGGGCTTCCTTTAACAAAAGAAATCTTTTGCGATTTTCCTCGTCCAGTATCTCATCTGCATCCGGTGCGTAAATATAATCCATATTTGCGAGGGAAAAAGAAAAATTTCTTGCAGCAGAAAAATCATTGTTCCATGCGAAATCGTAAATCCGGTCAGTGTATTTTGCTGCTACAGCCTTTGTATCGTCGGTGGAGCCAGTATCCACAATAATAATCTCATCCATCAGGTCACAGACAGAGTCGAGACATCTGGACAGGATGGCAGCTTCATTTTTTACGATCATGCATAAACTTATTTTTATCATAAAAGTTTTACCTTTCAAAATCAGAATGATCCAGTGTTTTATCATGGAGGAGCAGCAAATTCGTGAAACAGTACGAAAAAGCATTTCCTGTCTTTATTATGGTAAGTCAGGAGATATTTTGCAAGAAGAGAAATACTTTTTTATAAAACTACAAACGTGGATTATAAAGAAAATCAGGTGGAGTCATCATAAATCTTGTGAACCGCAGAAAACCATGCTAAAATATGCCGATAGAGTGGAAATGACAGAAAAAACAGTGAGAGAAAGATTTTAAATAAGGAGAGCTGACATGAGTGCAATTGTGACATTGAAAAAAGGGGAAGGACGTACCATCAAAGCGGGCGGTGCGTGGATTTTTGACAATGAGATAGACACCATTACAGGACGGTTCAAAAACGGAGAAGTCGTGACCGTACATGATTTTGACGGATATCCGATGGGAAAAGGATTTATCAACCAGAACTCGAAAATCCGTATCCGCATGATGACGAGAAAACCGGATCAGGAGATCGACGAAGCATTTTTGAAAATGCGTGTGAAAAATGCATGGGAGTACCGCAAGACAACCGTAGATACTTCTTCCTGCCGTATTATTTTCGGTGAGGCTGATTTTTTGCCGGGCTTAGTGATCGATAAATACGAAGATGTGCTGGTTGTGGAATGCCTGGCACTTGGCATGGAGCAGTTCAAGGAAACAATCGTGAACTTTTTAAAAGACATTCTGGCAGAGGACGGTATCAAAATCCGCGGCGTGTACGAGCGGAGCGATGCAAACGAGCGCACGAAAGAAGGGCTTTCCAAAGTGAAGGGCTTCATCGGGGATGCGTTTGACACGAATGTGGAGATCGTGGAAAACGGTGTTTATTATATGGTCGATGTCGCGAATGGCCAGAAAACAGGATTTTTCCTCGACCAGAAATATAATCGTCTAGCCATGCAGCGTATCTGCAAAGGCAAGAAAGTTTTAGACTGTTTTACACATATGGGAACGTTTGCACTGAATGCAGGAATCGTCGGGGCTGCAGATGTCACCGGACTTGACATTTCCGAATATGCAGTGAGCCAGGCAGAGGCGAATGCGAGATTGAACCATCTGGAAAACACCGTGCATTTCCGTCAGGCAAATGTTTTGGATGAACTTCCAAAACTCGCACAGGCAGGAGAAAAATATGATGTAGTCATCTTAGATCCGCCGGCGTTCACAAAATCCCGCGAGGCGACAAAAAATGCGATCAAAGGTTATCGTGAAATTAACATGAAGGGCTTAAAGTTAGTGAAAGATGGCGGTTATCTTGCCACCTGTTCGTGCTCTCATTTTATGACGCAGGATCTTCTCGCAAAGACTGTGAAAGAGGCTGCCAAGGCAACACACAAGAGACTCCGTCAGGTGGAATTCCGTACACAGGCACCGGATCATCCGATTTTGTGGGCGGCGGATGAAAGCTATTATCTGAAGTTCTTTATTTTTCAGGTGGTGGATGAGAAATAATCCAAAGAATGCTTATTTTATAGGGGTTCCGAAACAATTCTCTGATATGAAATAAAAGACTGACACACCTTTTGACGCACTTTTATAGAAAAATATCTCGAAATAAGCAAATCCTCTTAGAGTAATCTAAGGGGATTTTGTCGATTTATCGTTGTCTGATTTAATAAGTTATGATATACTTCGCACATGGGAAACCAGAGAGCCGGGCGGCTTACCCTCTTTTTCGGAGGGTTGCTAAGCCCCGGTGGGGCTTGTTTAGCAACGACCGGAGCAAAGCGTAGACCAACCCTCCAGACGAAAGAAAGGAGGGCGTTGCCAATGTATGTTACATACTCTGACTTAATTCAGATTGGAATATTCATTTGCGCCCTTGTTGGATTGTGCTACACGATTTTCAAGGGAAAACGAAAAT
>OLVY01002081.1_pt1 | contig 11596 bp, 9 predicted proteins | sample 1674261 | NCBI WGS metagenome assembly OLVY01 (sample SAMEA103958155, study PRJEB25191) | human gut metagenome | biome: human-associated habitat [ENVO:00009003]; feature: intestine environment [ENVO:2100002]; material: feces | place: Germany | collected 2013/2015
AATTGTAATTGATGGTGAAGGTTCAAAGGTTATTTGCAAAGACTAATTTGAAAATCGTAGTTTGTCGAACTATTAGTTTGCTTTTACCTCTTGCAAATTAACACATTTCAAACGGTCTGCTTCGGCAGGCCGTTTGACTTTTCAAGGAGGTGTCCCAACATGGCAACCACGCGCCTGATGCCTCTGCACACCGGCAAAGGCCGCACGGTGGGACAGGCCATCAGCGCTATTGCAAAGAACATTTCAGAATATGAAATGCAAGAGGTAACACGATGATTGACCTGTATGAACTGCGGCAGCTTACAGCCTTTGCTGATCTCGGTACATTGAGCAAGGTCGCCGAAGAATTTCACATTTCTACACCGTCTGTAACGCGCTCCATGCAGCATCTGGAGGATGCTTTTGGCGTGCCGCTGTTTATCAGAGGGAAAAATAGAATTGAACTGAATGACACGGGAAACACGGCGGTGGAGTATGCCCGAAAACTCCTCGCTGAAGCGGAGCAGGCCGTTGCGCAGGTACGCGCTTTCGATCAGCGGCAGCGGACAATCCTTGTGAAATCCTGCGCGCCTGCGCCGCTTTGGGAACTTTTGAAAGCACTCAACGCCGCACAGCCGGAAAAAATGGTTGCTTCCGCCATCTGCTAGAATGACGAGGTCCTGCGCGCATGGCAGGACGGCTCGTGCGACATTGCCGTTCTGCCGTTTCCGATTGACGGTGGAAGCCCTTTTATGCAGGAAAACCTGTTCGTCTGCGTCCCGAAAGATCATGAACTTGCGACGCACAAATCCCTGACATTTGCAGACATCAACGGCTTCAATTTTCTGCTGCGCACGGAGCTTGGCTTCTGGGATGCCCTCTGCCGCGAAAAAATGCCAGCATCCAAGTTTTTGGTGCAGACAGATAATGCTGTGTTTGACGAACTGGTTCGGGCTTCCTTGCTGCCGTGCTTTAGCACGGATTATGGAAATCTTCAGGACGGCTATCCGGAGCGGGTCAATATCCCGCTGGCGGATGAAGAAGCCCATGTGATATTCTATCTCGCAAAGAAATAACAACCGGCGGAGAAGGACTTCCTTCTCCGCCGGTTTGCGTCGTCATAGATATCTGCCGGTGATACTGTTTTTGTTTTCCCGGATCTCCTGCGGCGTGCCGCTGGCGACGATCTGCCCGCCCGCGTCGCCGCCGCCCGGCCCCATGTCGATCACATAGTCGGCGTTTCGGATTACATCCAGATCATGTTCAATGACAATGACCGTCGCGCCATTGTCCAGAAGCGCCTGAAAGACGCCGAGCAGCACCCGCACGTCCAGCGGGTGCAGCCCGATGGAGGGTTCGTCGAAGACGAAAACAGAATCGGTCTGCGTTTTGCCGATCTCGCTTGCCAGCTTGAGCCGCTGCGCTTCGCCGCCGGACAGGCTCGGCGTTTCCTCGCCGAGCGTGAGATAGCCAAGGCCAAGCTGCCTGAGAATGTTCAGCCTTTGGCTGACGGTTTTCATGTCCTTACAGAAATCGATGGCAGAATTCACATCCATATCCATCAACTCCGGCAGAGACGCGGATACGCCTGCCTTGTTTGTGAGCCTTATATCATAGGCGGCCCTTGTATAGCGCGAGCCACGGCAGTCCGGGCAGGGAATGTCAACGTCCGGCAGGAACTGCACGTCGAGGCTTACTACGCCCGTTCCGTCGCAGCCGGGGCAGCGGAGTGAGCCGGTATTGTAGGAAAAATCGCTTGCCTTATAACGCTTTTCTTTTGCGTCAGTGGATTTTGCATAGAGTTTGCGCAGTTCATCATGCACACCCGCGTAGGTGGCGACCGTTGAGCGGACGTTGATACCAATGGGTGTTGCGTCAATGAGTTTGACGTGCGCGATACCATCAGCTTTGATTGCACGGATATGTGCGGGCAGGGAACTGCCGTTGATATTAGCGCCCAGTGCGGGAACGAGGCTTTCCAATATCATCGTGGTCTTGCCAGAACCCGATACGCCTGTTACAACCGTCAGCCGTCCTTTCGGAATATTGACCTCAAGCGGTTTGACCGTGTGAATTTGGGAGGTGGACAGATGAATCGTGCCGCTTGCAAACAGCGCGTCCTTTGCGGCACAGGTGCGCAGCCTCGTTTCGGCTTTGCCGGAAAGAAACGGCCCGATCTGCGAGGCCGGGGTTTCTTCTATGGTGGGAATTGTCCCCTCGGCAATCACATGCCCGCCCTTTGCGCCCGCCTCCGGCCCCATTTCGATAATCCAGTCGGCTTCCTTCAAAATCTGCGTGTCGTGGTCAACCAGAATCACGGAATTGCCGTCTGCAACTAAATCGTGCATTACCCCGGTCAGGCCTACAATATTGGACGGGTGCAGACCGATGGACGGCTCGTCCAGCACATACAGAACGCCGGTTGTCCGATTGCGGACAGCGCGGGCCAGCTGCATCCGCTGGCGCTCGCCGGTGGAGAGCGTGGACGCGGAGCGGTCAAGCGTCAGGTAGCCCAGTCCCAGATCCATCAGCCGTTTGGCGGGGCTCTGGAATGCCTCGCAGATGCTTTCGGCCATCGGGCGCATTTCCTCCGGCAGACTGCCGGGAACACCCCGTACCCACTCTACCAGCTGTGACAGTGTCATCGTGCAGGCTTCATCCAGCGAAATCCCTCGCAGCTTCGGCGCACGGGCAGCGCTGGACAGCCGCGTACCGTGGCAATCCGGGCAGATATCCTCTTTCAGAAATTTTTCCACGCGCTTCATGCCCTTCTCATCCTTGACTTTGGAAAGCGCGTTTTCGACGGTGTAAACGGCGTTAAAATAGGTAAAATCCAGATCTCCGGCCTGACCGGTATTTTGATTGTGATAGAAAATGTGCTTTTTCTCCGCCGGACCGTGGAATACGATGTCCTTTTCCTGCTCGGTCAAATCCCGGAACGGGATATTTGTCCGCACGCCCATTTCACGGCAGATGTCCGTCATGAGCGACCACATCAGGCTGTTCCACGGGGCGACGGCTCCCTCGTCGATGGTCAGCGTATCATCCGGCACCAGCGACGCCATATCTACGGTGTGTACCATTCCCGTTCCGCCACATTTTGCGCACGCGCCCTGCGAATTGAACGCCAGCTCCTCGGCGGACGGCGCGTAAAAATGCGCGCCGCATTCCGGGCAGACCAACTCTTTTCCGGCTGCGACCAGAAGGGAAGGGGAGAGATAATGCCCGTTCGGGCAGCGGTGGCTGGATAGACGCGAGAACATCAGCCGCAGACTGTTGAGTAACTCTGTGCCCGTGCCGAACGTGCTGCGGATACCCGGCACGCCGGGACGCTGATGCAGCGCCAGTGCGGCGGGGACATACAGCACCTCGTCCACGCTGGCTTTGGACGCCTGCGTCATTCTGCGGCGGGTATAGGTGGAGAGCGCTTCGAGATACCGGCGCGACCCTTCCGCATACAGCACGCCCAGCGCCAGCGAGGATTTGCCGGAGCCGGACACACCCGCAATTCCCACAATTTTACCCAGCGGAATATCTACATCAATGTTTTTAAGGTTGTGGACTTTTGCGCCACGAATCAGCATTTTATCAATCATACATGGCCTCATAGATTATTTCTGGTTTCGTCCGAATCGCTTCGGGCGGCTGTATTACGATTAAATCCGTTTTACGGAAGCCGATAGACCGCTAATCCGCCGCAGCCAATCACGATGATTTTCTTCATTTTACATACCTGTAAATCTAGATTTGCCCCGTGGTGGCAAGCATCACTTCATGCAGCGAAAATACACCATCGACCCGTCAGTGTGAACGTCGGTTTCCCGGTACAGGCTCTGCAAAATTGCCCGCAGTTCGTCCTCCGTCTGGAACGGCGGGGAGAACCAGCCCTTTTTTGCGGGAATGTTTTTACCAGCCAGTCCGTCCGTCTGGACTTTCCCCAGATATAGAAGCAGGCGATGAACGTGCCGCCGGGCTTCAGAACGCGCCATGTTTCGCCAAACGCTTTCTGCTTGTCGGGGAACGCGTGGAAGCCGTTCATGCTGACGACGAGATCAAAGGCTTCGCCGGCCATTTGCAGCTTCCCCACATCGCCCTGTACGCACTGAATATGCGAATAGCCGCGCAGCCGCTTCTCGGCCTGCGCCAGCATATCTATGCTGTAATCCAGACAGGTAATGCGCGCGTTTTTCAGCCGCGCCCATTTGCGTTCCGTGAACGCAGCTGTTCCGACCGGAACATCGAGAAGCGTGCCCGAAAATTCGCCTGGAATATAGGACAGGACCCTTCGCGCAATCTTCCGGTCGTCCGTGCCGCTCCAGAACAGCCGGATGTATAATCTGCTGAATAAATTCCCCTGCGTGAGAACATCGTCATAGATGTTTTTGGACGCTTCGTAAGCGGTTCGTATTTTATCTGTCATGTGATTGACTTCGTTTCCTGATGAAAGCGGTTTGAAATTTGAATTGCAGATTTCATAAAACAGAACTCATGTTAGCAATTAAAGTTCGCAGTTTGGCCCATTGTTCTGTATTTAATCTTGTAATAGCCCCTGTTCGGCTTACTGTGATAAAGTCCCGGAACTGGCTGATATGAATCGGCATATCCAAAAGGAGAATATGATCAATTTCGGCATACCAAGGGCTTCGCCAATATGGAGCGTCCCACCCGGGCGCTTCGGTTTGGAAAGGTTCCTTTGCAACGCGGCCAAAGGCAACAATGCAGCCTGCATATTTTTTATATAAAGCCTGCTGTGCTGCTGCAAAGCGCCCTAAAGCGCTGTCTTTCTGTCCGGCTTTTCGGATTTGGGTGTAAAGACGTCCAATATGGTCAACAGAGGTTTTTGCGCACATGAACAGGACGGTATCTCCCACCACAGCCTGCTTATCCACTGTCCATTCAAGAGGCTGAAACTGCCTCTAATGCAGAAGCATATTGAGATTGCTGATTCCGCCGCGTCTGAATCGGTCTTCTAAATCCTGCATTTCTACAGGTGATTGAAAATTTGTAATAAATGCGCTCATAATGTCAACTCCGATATGACCTAAGCTTCCACAATCAAAATCCCTTCTTGCCCTGCCGGTAATTCCTCTTTTATGAAGCCGTTCTCAAATAGCGCGGCGCCGCCTCTGGCGGCCCCGCAAGCATCGGCTTGATCCAGACATACGGAATTGACGTAAAGAACGGGGACGTTGAGTTTCCCAGCTTGCTTTGCATATTCAAGCTTCGCGGTGCGGTTCCATTCCGAGGCGCTGTAGTCCGTATAGACCGGCCACCAGACAATATCCGGCTTCAAGTCGTTCAGCCGGGCGATAGTTTCTTCATACCAGAAGTCGCCGCACAACCCGACAGCGGCCTTTTTGCCGAGAAAGTCAAACGTGTGAAATCCGCTGCCCTCCCGGTATTCCTTCCCCGCAGACGGCTCCTTCCAGCCCGGAGATACTCTGCGGTATAAATCGAGTATCCGGCCGGTTTGATCGATGGTCAGCTGGGAACTGAAAAACGCGCCGCAGTCCTGCTCGAGGAAGCCGAAGGATATCGCAATGGCGTGCTCTTTTGCCAGCTGGCACAGTTCGTGTATCACACGGCCCTCACGGGAAACAGCAACCGCCATGTCATGTCCGGCTGTAAAATTGAGACTGTCAAAGCCCTGAAGAAAGGCTTCTCCAAAGATCACGGCATCTGCCTTGCCTGCACATTTTCCAAGTGTATCGGCAAGAACCGCCTTGTTATATTCGATGTCTCCATTGATAAAACCGGCAGCTGCAAGCGCGCATTTCATTCCCATCATCCTCACAAACTCTGATTAGTAATATATAAGCGAGGGTGTTACAGCCTTCGCTTTTCCTTTAAGATGAAGGTGATTGGCTGACGGAATTTCCGATTGGGACTCCACGCCCGCAAACAAATGTGTCAGCCAGCCTTCATCATTCTGCATTCGATTCAGCAAGTTGGGACAAATCACTGCTCCCGTTTCACGGACTAATCTGATTGAATCTTGAAGTGCTGGAACCAATCGTATCTCAATTTACGAAGGAGGAGTTTCATGATCGCAGTTGGAATCGACATATCCAAAGCCAAAAGCACCGTTGCGGTAATTGATTCAGACGGTACAGTTCTGGCAAGTCCATTCACAATGGCTCATACGCAGCCGGAGATGGAAGCTTTCGTGACCTATCTGAAGGGACTTGGAGAACCCACGACCATCCTCATGGAGTACACTGGCCACTACCATTATCCGGTGCTCAAGAAGCTTCAAGGCGAAGGGTTTCCTGTTTGCATTGTCAATCCATACCAGATGAAAAAATACGGGGATGTCGAGATTCATAAGGCGAAGACGGACAAGAAGGACGCGCTTCGGATAGCAGCCTATGCACTTGAAAAATCTTATAAACTTGTACCGTATAGCTCAATGGAGCAAAAGTATGAGGACTTGAAATTTCTTTCCCGTCAGTACAGCCAGCGTATCACTTATGTCGCGAAACTGAAAGTTCAGCTCATAGCTCTGCTGGATCAGACGATGCCTGGGATCACAAGAATACTGCCACTGAACAGCAGAAACCCTGAAAAATGCGCTCTGCTGCTTTTTATCAGACGATTCAAGTCCTTTGATGAGATTCATCGAATTGGAAAGGCTCGTTTCCTGGCATCCTATGATGTCTTGGCGAAAAAGGCTTCAGAACGCAGCGCGTCCAGCAAGGGACTTAGTATCTACGAACTCGCTGTTGACAGCATTACCACCCGCGGCGAAGACCCTTACATTTGGCTCTCACAAAATCAATGCGTTGACCTGCTTTCTACCACACAAAACGCTGCCGACGAAATCATTTCTCAGATGAGAAACATCGCCGAGACAATTCCGGAATACAAGGTACTCCGAGCAATGCGCGGCGTCGGTGACCGTCTCGGGCCAATTATTCTCGCTGAGATCGGCGACATCCGTCGCTTTCACAGCGGCAAGGCATTGAACTCCTATGCCGGCAACGATGCCCCTCCATATCAATCCGGACAATTCGAGAGCAGAAACCGCCACATTTCAAAACGTGGCAGCTCTGCCCTCCGGAAGGCTTGTTACGAGGTAATGCAGGCCCTTAAACTGACAAAACCTCAAGATGACCCTGTGTACCTCTTTATGCTCAAAAAAGAGCAGGAAGGGAAGCCTTTCAACGTAGCCAAGATGGCTGGCGTGAACAAGTTCCTCCGGATCTACTACGCCAGAGCAATGGAGCTCTACAAGTAAACCGATTTGATTCTACATCATTGTTTCAAAGCCCGCAATCTGGTGGGTTCGTTTAGTGCGCCCTTTTTTCTGTGCAACTTTCAGAAAAAAGTCCTTGACAAACATTAGCAAGATTTGTTAAATTCATGATAGCACACGCAATTCCCGGCTTCAATAGACGTTTTCTTTACGAAACCAACGGCGCTGCGCTTCGTGTTGGAATCAGGCATTCTGCCATGCGCTTGGCAGCGTCCTGCTTGCGCTGCATCTGCGGGTGACAGTAGGTGCGCTCCAGGAACGACGTATCGCCATGACCGGCGAGGTCTGCGACCGTATTTTTGTCCACGCCTTCGTGCAGAAGCGTCGAGACGAAGAAATGCCGGAGCGTGTGCAGGTGATAGGTTTTCGGCAGACCGATTTCCGCGAACAAGGCTTTCAGGTGCTTGCTGAACGTGTCCGGGTGGATGGGTGTGCCGTCGTCTTTTGTGAAAATGTATTCCGGGAATGGGATGTCGTTCTCATCGCGGAGTCTCATTTTGCAGTAGCAGAAACCGCGCAGCAGGCTGAACATTTCTTCGTTCATAGAAACGATTCTGGTGCGTCCGTTTTTGGTCGTTCCCTCCTGTACGCCTTCACCCGAAACGGTGCTGCGGGAATGCTGGATGATGATATAGCCCTCGTAACTGCCGGTCACGATCACATCCGACCAGCGCAGGGCGCACAGCTCGCCGCGCCGCAGGCCTGTCGCCAGATCCAGCAGGAACAGTTCATAGTAACCCTCGGCTTGCGCCTGAATGAGAAACCGCTGCAATTCATCCCGCGCCAGCACCTGCATCTCGCGCGCTTTTTTGGGCGGCAGCTTGCAGCCTTCGGCGGGATTGGTGCGGATAAGTCCATCCTGTACAGCCCTTTGGAGCGCCGAGCGGCAGGTCGCGTGACACATCCGCACCATGCGGTCGGACAGGCCCTCACCGTAATACTCCGTGCGCGTTTTGCGGCCGCTCTTTTTCAGCCGCGCATAAAACTGCTGCAGGTCGTTCTGCGTCAGCCTGTTCAGCGGAATCTCGCCCAGCTCCGGCTTGATGTGCAGGCGGATGCGGTCTTCGTAGCCGGACTGCGTCGAGGTGCGGATATTCGGCTTGCAGTGCGTTTCATACCAGTAATCCAACCAGTCTGCAAAGCGCATCTCCGGCCGCAGCTTGTCCGACGGAATGCCGCTGAGCTGCGCTTTGAGCGCCGCCAGCTTTTCGGTGCACTCGCGCTTGCTCTTGCCGAAGACGGCCTTTGTTTTCGGGTAGCCGTGATCGTCGTAGCCGACAACGTACCGCCCCTCCCAGCGCCCGTCTGCGCGCTGACGGATCAGTCCGTCGCCTGCTTTTCGCTTCTTTGCCAAGGCTTCAGCTCCTTTCCGAATAGGTCCTCCATGAAGCCGCCGACGATGCCGCCCGCGGCTTCGCGCATATCCGGCGTGACGTGCGTGTAGGTGTCGAGCGTGAAGCTGGCGTTCGTGTGACCCAGAATCCCGGCCAGCGTTTTCGCGTCCACGCCGCTGGTGAGGGCGTGCGTTGCGAATGTATGACGAAGATCATGAAAGCGAATGCTCGGCAGTTCCGCTTCTTCAAGCAGCGTTTTTAGCCGCCGGTATGCCGTTCCCGGATTCATCGGCAGCTCCGGGCTGGCCGGCTGCGGGAAAATCCATTGGCTGATAGAATTTTTCTTCCGCGCCCGCAGCAACGCCGCAACGCTCTCCGGCAAGATGATCGTGCGGTTGCCCTGGCTCGTCTTCGTATCGCCGAGGGCGTAGACCCCCTGTCCCTTGCTGTGCAGCGTCCGGGAGATTCCGAGAGTCCCGGCCTTCGCGTCGAAGTCGCGCCACATGAGCGCGCAGATCTCGCCGCGCCGCAGGCCGGTCATAAGCTCCGTGTAGAAGAAATCCCGCCAGATATCGTCCTTCTAAACCGCTTGCAGGAACGTGTCCAGCTCCTGCTCGCTTAGCACCTGCATTGGCTTGTAGTTGGATTTCGGCGCAGTTGCGTTCTCGGTCGGATTTTTCGGAATGATGTGCGCCTGCACCGCAGCCTTCATCGCGCCGTGCAGCATCGTGTGGATGTGCCGCACGGTCGAGTCGGAGAGGCGCTTACTGCCCTCGGCGTCCTCGCGCACGCGCCCGCCGGATTTCAGCCGCCGGTACATCCGCTGCACGTCCTGCGTCGTGATGAGCGAAACCTGCTTGCCGCCGAGCTGCGGCTTGATGTAGTTTTCGATATAATTGCGGTAGCCTTCCAGCGTGCCCGACCGGATCGTGCCGTCCTTGTATTCCGCGAGCCAGCGATCCAGCCACTCGCCCAGCGTCATGCGGCTGTCCTCGGTCAGCTCCACGTCCTGATAGCATTCGATGCTCTGGTGCAGCTTTTCCGTCAGGGCTTTCTGCGTCTTCGCGTAGACGTGCCGGAAGATCGGGTCGCCGTTTGCCTTGTGCCCCACAACGATGCGCCCCTCCCAGCGCCCATCGTCGCGCTTTCTGACCATCCCGTCCCCGGATGGCCGCCGTTTTCCCATATGCAGGACTCCTTTCTTTCGTGTCTTTTTCCTAACAACTACCACGCGGGAGATACAATAGCAACCTCCCGCGCGGAGAGTTATCAGAAAGTTATCATTTGTGTTCTCTTTGTCTATGGCGGTGCAGATTTTGAAGCGTGCTACCAGCCCATCGACATGGTGCTGCTCGTCTGCTCCTGCTCGTGATCGTCCGCCTTGTGTCCGGCAGCCATGCGCATCCGGCGCAGCTTGGCGAGCCGCTTGCGGTCAATCTGGACGCCACAGCTTTGCGGCGCAGGAGCGCTGCTCTGAAAGACCTTTCCCATGTGATAGAGCAGCCGCGTTGCCGAGAGCAGAACGTTCGGCGGCTCCGGGCGTTCGATGCGATCCATGAAAAATCCTGCATAGTCTCATGTCCCTGCGCCTGTGCTTTTTGAAACCAGTCGTGGGCAGCGTCCTTGTCCTGCGGCACGCCGTCGCCGCTGAGACAGAGTTTTCCCAATAGGTACTGCGCATAGGGATTGCCACACTCAGCAGCCATGCGCACATATTCCGCTGCGCGTTCCGGATTTTTCGGTGTGTTCTTTCCGCTGAGATATTCCTTGCCCAGCCGGTAGGCGGCGTAGTCGCTGCCGCTCTGCGCCGCCCGTTCCAGCCAGTAGAATCCCTGTGTAGGATTTTGCAGTTCTGGATCATCCGAGAGGAACAGCTTGCCCAGTGCATACTGTGCCGACGCATAATCTTGCCGCGCAGCCAGTTCCAGATAGTGCTGTGCCTTTGCCGCATCCGGAATCAGCAGCCCGCCATCACGATAGAGGATTCCGGTCAGGTATTGCGCGTATCGATCGCCGCCGTCTGCCAGCGCTTCCAACTGCTTTGCAGCTTCGTCACGTTCCTCCAACGACATGGATTCATCGGTCGCCATCCCGTACCACGCACTCACCGGATACGGAATACCATAGGTCGCATTTTGCTCCGCATCCTGCTCTGCACCTGCGTCTTCGAACGTGATCTCGTTTTGCCGCACCTGTTCTGCAACCTGAAGGACCGCATTTTTGATCTGGCGGAATTCCTTCTGCTGGGAGAGCGGCGGGCGCTGCCGCTCTTTTTCCGCGTAGAAATCGTTCAGCCTGCATTGCAGCTTCCACCAGCGCCCGTAGCATTCATCCACGCTCGGCAGCAGCTCCATCTGATCGACGATGGCATCGACCTTCCGTTTGAGATCTTTCGGCAGATACCTGTAGGACTTTTTACCCTTGACGCTGTCCAACTCTCTCGCCAGCTCCCAGATCATTTGCTCCGCCTCCGGATGCTCGCAGGCGGAGGTCTGCATCTTCTGTGCAAGCACCAGCATGGCAGACTGTGTTTCCCTTACCAGCCCGTCGCGGGATTGGCTCTTGTCCTCGTAGATGTGCAGCAGCTCCTGCTGAAAGATCTGGTTGGTCAGGACGGACTTGATTTTCCGAATCCCATCCCGGTTCAGGTACGCCTGCCCCGGTTTTTTCGACCACGCCATCATGTGGACGTGCGGGTGACCGCCCTCGTCGTGGAACGCCGCATACCAGCGAAAGTCCTCCGGCGGGATGTGCATCGCCTCCGCGATGTCATTCCGGTGCGCCCGCAGCAGCGCCCGCCATGCGTCCGCGTGATCGAACCCCAACCGATCCGCGTCCTCGCGCCGGAGCGAAATGATGTGCGTCCAGATGTTGCCGGTGCAGCGGTTCACCTCCGCCATCGCCGCGTTCAGGTCAACTACATCTTCATCTCCGAACAGTCCGTGTTCGCCCAGCCGCTCCGCGCGAGGTCGGGTTGCGATATACTTGGCGTAGCCGTCGATCTCCTGCACCTTGCCCCAGTTTTCCT
>OLVY01002082.1_pt1 | contig 11576 bp, 4 predicted proteins | sample 1674261 | NCBI WGS metagenome assembly OLVY01 (sample SAMEA103958155, study PRJEB25191) | human gut metagenome | biome: human-associated habitat [ENVO:00009003]; feature: intestine environment [ENVO:2100002]; material: feces | place: Germany | collected 2013/2015
CGAGCTACCACCTGCCGCGCATCGACGCGCTCGCGCACGGCCTCTGGCAGCGCGCCTGCATCTATCTGCAGAAGGTGGGCACGATCATTCTGGCGCTCACGGTCTTCCTCTGGGTGCTGACGACCTTTCCGGGCGCGCCCGCCGGCGCGACCGATCCCGCGATCAACTACAGCTTCGCGGGCATGCTCGGCCGCGCGTTGGAGCCCCTCTTTGCGCCGATCGGCTTCAACTGGCAGATGTGCATCTCGCTCGTTCCCGCCATGGGCGCGCGCGAGGTGGCCGTCTCGGTGCTCGGCACGCTCTACGCGACCGCGAGCGACGCGGAGGACGCCCTCGTGCCGATCCTGCAGCACAGCTGGACGATCCCGATGGGCCTCTCCTTCCTCGCCTTCTTCGTTTTCAGCCCGTCGTGCTTCGCGACGCTCGCCGCCATCAAGCGCGAGATGGGCACCTGGAAGGCGCCGGCCGTCCTGTGGGTGGCCTACACGCTCCTCGCTTACGCCTTCTCCTTCGTCGTCTACCGCACGGCCCTCTGGGTCTGCGGCTAAGCCCGGAAAGGGCGCCGTCGAGGGACGGACAAGAACAATTCGGGCGCCTGCGGCAGATGCTGCGGGCGCCCGAATTGTTTTCAGGATTGCTTCACGATGAAGCGCTCGACGATGTCCGCGGCTCCGAGTACGCGGGTGCGCCTGAGGTATCCGGGATGATGGAACCTCGTGCAGCCCATACCCGAAGGATCGGTTCGAGGATCAGAACGTCCGTTTCGGCATGGTGCATTTTGAAGGTCACTTCAAGGGGACGTACGGTCTTCGCGCCAAAGAGGACCTCAAAATGCGCCGAGGCCGCTCGATGAAAATCAGCTCGCAAAGTATCTTCGACCAGCGTTCAGCCCGTCCTTCGGGGCGAGACGGCGGGCTCGCAGGCTCTGAAGACAAGCGCTTCGGAACCCGTCGAGCTGAAGCTCCAGTTGTTGCATGACGATGCATTTTCGAGTGACAGAGGGATTGCAACTGTAAAGGGTGGAAAGGTGGTTTGGCGTGGTTTACAGTCATGAGTGGAAATGACCGGGATGCTTTTCCGTGAGCCGGCCGGAGGAAGAGGGTCGGCAAGTGTAAAGGTAAAATATGTCTGATCTGTAGTTTAAAGTATGCGTTACTGTCAGCGGGCGGGGTTGACAGTTCCGGTGCCGCATGTTTACAGTTTGAGCTGTCGCGGGGCCATTTCCGGTTGCGCGACGGGGCTGCGGGAGCGGACGGAGTGCACCCCGGCGGAAGGGTTTACAGTTGATTTGTCAAGTCGGGAGGACGGCATGTCTGAAGTCGGGAATGAGGACGCGGGCGGCGTGCTGGCGCGTCTCATGAGGGGCGCGAATCTGCGCAGGAGCGTCGAGGTGCTCAAGGCGCCCGACGAGAGTCTTGCAGCGACGGTTTCGGCCCTTGCGAACACGGCGGGCGGATGGATTCTGATCGGCCCCGATCCTGAGGACGGATGGCGGTCTGCGGTGGGGTTCGATGCCGAGGCGGCGGTCGAGGCCCTTCGCGGGGCGCTCGGGGCGGTGGAGCCTGAGGTGCGCGCGGAGGCGGGGATTGCGTCCGTTGACGGACGGCCCGTCGCCTGGCTGCGCGTGCATGAGGTCGACCGCAGGCGCAGGCCCGCCCGCGTGCAGGGCGCGGGCCGTGCGGGCGCCTTTCTGAGAACTGACGAGGGCACCAGGCCTCTGACCGCCTATGAGCGCTACCGCATGATGGAGGAGCGCTGTCCGCCGCTCTTTGACATTGAGCCCGTCGAGCACGCGAATCCCGACGAGCTCGAGGCCGAGCGGATCGCCGCGATGCTCGGCTTTGCGAGGGAGCGTCATCCGAACGTCTTCGCGAGACTCTCCGACGAGACGGCCCTGATGCAGCTCGGCGTCCTCACCCGCGTCGACGGCAGGATCTGCCCGACGCTCGGCGGCCTTGTCGCCGGCTCGATCTTCCCGCAGAAGCATTTTCCGAGGCTCGTGCTCGAGGTGTCGGTCCTCGAGGGACCGAGGGGCGACGGCGCGGACGAGGGCCGCAGAGTGCTCTTCATGAAGCCCGTGCCCGGCCCCGCCGCCGAAATGGCCGCGGAGGCGGAGAGGATCGTCATGGCGTCGTGGGCGCCCGCCGCGGAAACGACGGACGGGGCCTTCGCCCGAGCCCTTCGCGCCGCGCTCGTCAACGCCCTTGAGCACAGGGATTATTCGCCTGAAGGACGAGGCATGCCCGTGCGGGTGCGCGTCTTCGAGGACGCCGTCGACATCAGGAGCCCGGGCGGACTCTTCGGCATGGCGCCCGAGGCGCTCGCCTCGGACGCGGGCCTCAGGGCGAGCCGAAACGAAAGGCTCGCGCGCATGCTTTCCCTCACGCCGCTCGCAGGCGGCCTCGCCGCCGAAGGCACGGGCTTCGGGTTTGCCGCGATCCTCTGCTGCGGGGCCGACGGCCTCGCCGTGCGCGTCGAAACCACGCCCGCCGCCTTCACGGTTATCTTCGCAAAGGCGGCCGAGGAGGAAAAAGCCGACATAAGAGAAGAGGTGAGGGCGGAGGCTCCGGACGAGTCCGCAGCGCCTTTGGCGGGTGCGGATCAGGCCGACTTCGAGACGATTCTCAGGGAGAGGCTCGCGGAGGCGGGCAGTCTTTCGGTCAAGGAGATCACGCTCCTTGCGGGCGTCTCCCGCCAGACGGCCGCCAAGCGCGTGAAGCGTCTTGTGGAGGCGGGCGTCATCGAGCCCACCGAGGCGCGCCAGAACCCGAGGCAACGCTATCGCCTCGCCGCGAAGGGCCGACGCGCCAAGCGCGGGTGAGGTCGCTCAAAAGACTGCTCCGCGCTCGTTTCGGGACTCTTGGAAGGGCGGGAGGGGGCGGTAGAATGAACGGAAGAACGAAAGTGCCGGACTCGACGGCAGAACAACAGCCAGCCAAAGGACAACGCAAGGATATGCGCCGCAAGAACAAGAAGATCGACATGCTCAACGGATCGATCTGGGACAAGATGATCGTCTTCGCCCTGCCCCTCGCCTTCACAGGCATGCTCCAGCAGCTCTTCAACGCTGCCGACGTTGCGGTGCTCGGGCGCTTCGTCTCGAACGAGTCGATGGCGGGCGTGGGCAACAACGTGCCCGTCATCGGCCTCATCATTGCGTTCTGCATGGGTCTTGCGCTCGGCGCCAACGTCGTGGTGGCGAGGCTGCTCGGCATGAAGGAGCCCGAGCGGGCGAACAGAGCCGTGCACACGGCGCTCGCCACGGCGGTGATCTTCGGCATAGGCGCGGCGATCGTCGGCGAGTGCTTCGCGGGGCCCGCCATGGACTGGCTGTCGGTGCCCGAGGCCGTGAGAGACGATGCGCTCACCTATCTGCGCGTCTATCTTCTCGGCATGCCCTTCATTGCGATCTACAACTTCCTCGCCGCTGTGATGCGAAGCCAGGGCGACACGCAGACGCCGCTCTGGGCGCTGGTGGCGGCGACCCTCGTCAACATTGCGGGCAATCTCTTCTTCGTGCTCGCCTTCGGCATGGGAACGGCGGGTGTTGCGCTCGCGACCGTCCTCGCCAACGCGCTCGCCGCCTCGCTCCTCTTCTTCAGCCTCATAACGGCCGAGGGCCCGCTTCACATTGAGCCGCGCGAGGTGTTCCGGATCGACATGACGGCGCTGCGCCCGATGGTGAGGATCGGCTGGCCCGCGGGCCTTCAGGGCGCGGTCTTCTCGATCTCGAACCTCGTCATCCAGTCCGCCATCAACAGTCTCGGCGCGGACGCCATGGCGGGTTCGGTCGCGGCCTTCACGATCGAGATCAACATCTACTGCTTCATCAACGCCTTCGGTCTGGCCGCCACGACCTTCGTGAGCCAGAACTACGGCGCGAAGAACCTCGAGCGCTGCAAGCGCGCGACCTACGTCGCCACGGGCCTCAACATGGTCGCCACCGTCCTGATGGTGGCGCTCGTGCTCGTCTTCGGACGCACGATGCTCGGACTCTTCACGGACGTGCCGGCCGTCGTCGAGCTCGCGATGGCGCGCATCTTCTGGGTGGCGAGCTTCGAGCCCATCAGCGTGCTCATGGAGGTCTCCTCGAGCGCCATGCGAGGCTACGGCTACTCGATGCCGCCCGCCATGGCGACCCTCATCTGCGTGTGCTCCGTGCGCCTCATCTGGGTCTGGACCGTCTTCGCGGCAAGCCCCGACTACGTGACCCTGATGATCGTCTATCCGATCAGCTGGGCCGTCACCGTCGTGCCGCTGCTCTACCTCTACGTGCGCCTCATGAAGCGCATCAAGCGCAGGTTCGAGGAGCGCGCCTTCGAAGCCGAAGCCGCCTGACGTCGTGTCCGTCAACGAAAACGGCCACCGTGAAGGCAGGGGCAGTTTCTGTTCGAGAGGATTTCCAGCGGCTATGCCGAGGACTTCTCGAAGTAGGTTGAGATGCTCTCGAGGAAGCGCGAGGGCCTCTGGGCGTAGTTCCAGGCGTTCGCCGCGGGCATCGTCAGGACGAGCGTGCGCTTCGTTCGGCTGATGGCGACGTAGAGCTTGCGGGCGTCCTCGAGGATGTCGGCCTTGTCGTGGTTCTTGAAGAACGGGTACGTGCCGTCGATGACGCTGGTGACGATGACGTTGTCGAACTCGAGCCCCTTGGCCTTGTGGACCGTGGAGATGAAGACGCGGTCGCGCACGATGTCGCTCGAGCAGAGGTCGGGCTCCTTGAGGGAGTTGATCTGCACGAGGTTTCTCTGCAGCTGCGCGTAGAGCGTCGGCTGTGAGGTCGTGTTGATGAGCACGCGGTCGAGGTACTCGTAGATGAGCGGGAGCTTCTTGCGGATGTTCTCGATCTCGCCCTCGTCGTCCGTGTAGTTGGGCAGGGCCTCGATGAACTGCCTGAAGACCTGGACGAGGATCGCCTCGTCGTCGGCGGGCATTCTGCGGTACATGAGGTTCCTGTGCTCGAGGAACATCGGGAGCACGATCTTCCTGAGCGTGTCGGACATGCGCACGACGCTCGGGTTGGAGAGGAAGCGCCGCTGGAGCTCGACGAGCGGACGGGCCTGGGCGTGGAACCAGCGCAGCAGGCTGACGGTCGCCTCGACGTCGTCGTCGGCCTTGTGGGTGTTGCTGCCCTCGAGTCCGAGGACCGCGATGAGGTCCTTGAGCTTGTGCGAGGGAAGGCGCGCAAGGCCCGCGGCCTTGAGGATCGCGGGCTCGAGCGCATGGGAGAGCTTGAGCGTGTCGAAGCGGCGCACGAGCTCGGTGCGGTCGACGTCCTCGTCGGGTCCCGCCGCATCGCCGCGCACGCGCCTGAGCTGGTCCTTGAGGACGGCGTACTGGGCGTTGACGATGTTGGCGTCGTATTCGACGTTGTGGCCCACGACGGGCGCGTAGCCCACGAAGTCGAGGAAGATCTTGAAGCCCGCCTCGGGCGTGACGAGCTCGGCGCGGTGCGCCTCGTACTCCTCGAGCATCGGATTCGGGATGTTGCCGAGCATCTTCGGAATCTCGCGCTCCGTTTCAAGGTAGAGCACGAGCCGCTCGACGACTTCGCCCGCACGCAGCTTGACGGCGGCGATCTGGATCACCTCGTCGAGGCCGATGTCAAGGCCCGTGGTCTCCGTGTCGAAGACGACGAGCTCGCCCTCGTAGGCGCGCATGAAGTCCTCGAGCGCGCTGACGGGCTCCTTTTCGTCATGCGTGCTGTAGAGCATGAGGTCGGAGGCAAGAAGCCCGCGCCTGGGAAATTCGACGGCAAGGTAGTCTCGGATCTTCTTGAGGGAGAGGTTCTCCTTCGAGCTGAGCCGATAGACGAGCTGGGCCCAGGGGGCGCTTCTGAAGTCGTCCTTGAGCACGCTCAGGTAGGCCTTGGCGGCCTTGAGGATGTTCTGCCTGAAGATGTCGCTGCCGGAGATCTTGAAGTGCTCGATGTCCTGTGCCTTGAAGGCGGCGCTGACGGCGTCGGCCTCGCGGTTGCTCGGCACGATGACGGCCGTCGTCTCCTCGGGGCGTCGCCCTTCGAGCAGGTCGCACAGCAGCATCAGCTGCGACTGCGGCGTGGCCGTGCGGATGGCGCGCAGGGCCCCTTCGGGTCTTGCGACCGTCTTCTCGGCCTTGGGCAGGAACTCGGGATCGCACTCGAGCACGCGCTGCGCATAGGTGTTGAACATGTTGAGCAGGTAGTCGGGCGAGCGGAAGTTCCTGTAGAGGCGGTGGATCTCGTGCGTCTTGTGAAGGGCCCTGAGTGTGTCGAGCTTGGCGCCCATGAAGGAGAAGATCGCCTGCTGCTCGTCGCCGAAGTAGACGCACACGCTCCTGTCGATCGAGTCGTTCCAGAGCTTTTTGACGATGTCGAGCTGCAGGGGCGAGAGGTCCTGTACCTCGTCGACCTGGATCCAGGCGTAGCGCCCGCAGGCCTCGGGGGTGGCGTCGAGCCAGGCCCAGGCCTTGAGGAGCAGGTCGTTGAAGTCGAGCAGGTGCTGCGCGGTCTTGTACTCGAGGTAGCGCCTTGCGGCCGCGTCGATCGCGGCATGGTCGAGCTCGATGCAGCGGCCGAAGTCGTCGACCTTGATCAGTCCGAAGGCGTCGAGCTCGTCCTGGTTCTTCTTGTTGACGTCGAATTCTGGCGTGCGATGAAACGTCTCCTCGGGGAAGCCGTTCGCCTCCTGAAAGAGCCTTGCCGAGCGCGCCATGATGTAGTCGGCGGCATTGCCCGGCAGGGATCGTCCTCTGCAGCCGCCGGGGATGTTCTCGATGAGCAGGCCCTCGATCACGTCGTGGACGTCGTCCTCGTCGAGGATCGTCGAGATCTCGGAGACGACGTCGTTGTCAAAGAGAAGGCGGGAGCAGAAGCGGTGGAGGTTGCCCACGTAAAGGGTGTCCATGCACCGGTCCGTGAAGCGCTCGTCGATGCGCTCCTTCATGCCGCGCGCGGCTCGGTTCGTGAACGTGAGGCAGAGCATGTCGGAGAGGTTCACGCCGTCCTTGAGCGCGACGGCGATGCGCTCGGTGAGGATGGCGGTCTTGCCGCAGCCCGGCGGTGCGAGCACGAGATGGCGCCCCTGCGAGAGCTCGATCGCGGCCTGCTGGTCGGGGTTGAAGACGACGGGGGCGCCCTGCGCAGCGATCCTCGCCTTGGGCGGCGTGAGCGGCCTGAAGTCGGGATAGCGGAACTCGCGGTCGAGAAGCGACATGAGCCAGACCGCGATCCCGTGTCCGTACTTGAGGCACTCGGCGGCGTCGTCGGCCGTGCGCACGCGGTAGTGGCGCTCGCCCGTCTCGAGCATCGTCCCGGACGTCCCGAGCCTGAAGTGCGAGGCCTCGTTGCCCAGATCGCGGATGCGGCGGAAGTATTCGAACGTGAGGCTGTCGGCGAGCTGGCGCACGAGCGGCGTGCGCATCATCTCCGAATAGGTGTGCCTGTCGTCCTTGAGGATCGTGCGCAGCACGCCCTCGGCAAACTGGCGCATGACCTGCGTGCACTCGCGGTAGTGGTGGTCGCGAAAGAGGTTTTCGGCCCGTTCGCCGAGAGCGGCGAGTGCAGGCTTGCGGAGCTGCAGAGGCGAGAAGTTCATGTTGCGGGTCTCCTGCGGCGGATGCGGCCGCAATCGAAGTCTTGAGTCCTGACCGGATGTTTCGAACATTGTACGACGGCATGCCGGAAGGCACGTCCCTCAAGCGGGAAGCGAAGGGGAGGAAGGCTTCCTGCCTATATTTGCGTACCTCTTGACGTCGCTCGAGATTCCTCGGACTTTTCTCCTAAGACATCTCGAGTAGATGCGTCGGAATCGCTCCGGAGGCTCCCATAGAATGATCGGACGGCCACTTCAAAGGCCCTCTTCATCAATTCACCACAGGAAACTTCTACATGCGTTCTGATCCCCTCAAGAAAGGCATCAACGCGGCTCCCCAGCGCGCGCTTCTCAAGGCTCTCGGTCTCTGCGATGCGGAGATTGAGCGCCCGCTCATCGGCGTCGTCTCCTCGCAGAACGACATCGTTCCGGGACACGTCTTTCTTGACAAGATTACGGACGCGGTGAAGCAGGGCGTCGCCCTGGGCGGCGGCGTGCCCATCGTCTTCCCGGCCATCGCCGTCTGCGACGGTCTGGCGATGGGCCACAAGGGCATGAAGTATTCGCTCGTTTCGCGCGAGCTCATCGCCGACAGCGTCGAGGCGATGGCCACGGCGCATCCGTTCGACGGCCTCGTGATGGTGGCCGCCTGCGACAAGAACGTGCCCGGCCTGCTCATGGCCGCCGCCCGCCTCAACATCCCGAGCATCGTGATCTCGGGCGGCGCGATGCTCGCGGGCCGCGCCTGCGGCCGCAAACTCTCCTACTCCGACATCTCCGAGGGCGTGAGCCGCTTTCGCACGGGCCAGATCGATGCGAAGACCTTCCTCGAGCTTGAGAACAAGTCCTGTCCGACCTGCGGCTCCTGCTCGGGCATGTTCACGGCCAACTCCATGAACTGCCTCACCGAGGTGCTCGGCATGGCGCTGCCCGGCAACGGCACGATTCCCGCCGTCATGTCCGCGCGCTACCGCCTCGCCAAGGAGGCCGGCCTTGCGGTGATGGAGCTCGTGAGGAACAACGTCTGTCCGCGCGACATCATGACGAAGGAGGCGTTCGAGAACGCGCTCACCGTCGACATGGCGCTCGGCTGCTCCACGAACTCGATGCTGCACCTGCCCGCCATCGCGCACGAGTGCGGGTTCGAGCTCGACCTCACGGAGGCCAACGCCATCAGCGCGCGCACGCCCAACCTCTGCCACCTCGCTCCTGCGGGCCACCGCTACATCGAGGAGCTCGACGAGGCGGGCGGCATCCCCGCCGTCATGAACGAGCTCGCCCGCGCGGGCCTGCTCCACACGAACCTGCCGACCGTTACGGGCAAAACCGTGGGCGAGAACATCGAGGGCCGCGAGATCCTCGACGCCGAGGTCATCCGTCCCGTTTCCGATCCGTTCTCGAAGGAAGGCGGCATCGCTGTCCTCAAGGGCAACGTGGCGCCCGACGGCTGCGTCGTCAAGCGCTCGGCCGTGGCGCCCGAAATGCTCATGCACACGGGCCCGGCCCGCGTCTTCGACTGCGAGGAGGATGCGCTCGAGGCCATCTACGGCGGCCGCATCAATCCCGGCGACGTCGTCGTGATCCGCTACGAAGGTCCAAAGGGCGGTCCCGGCATGCGCGAGATGCTCAACCCGACCTCCGCCATCATGGGCTCGGGCCTCGGCGGATGCGTCGCGCTCATCACCGACGGCCGCTTTTCGGGGGCAACCCGCGGCGCCGCCATTGGCCACGTCTCGCCCGAGGCCGCCGTGGGCGGTCCGATCGGACTCCTCGAGGAAGGCGACATGCTCACGATCGACATCCCCGCGAACACCATCAGCGTCGACCTCACCAACGAGGAGCTCGCCCGACGCAGGGCCGCCTGGAAGCCCCGCGCCCCGCGCATCACGACGGGCTACCTCGCCCGCTACGCCAAGCTCGTGACCTCGGGCATGAGCGGCGCCGTGCTCGAATGACGGACGCAGTCCGCGCGCCTTCGGGCGTGCATGAATGAAATCCCGGAAAGCCCCTTGTCCTGCATCGGACGAGGGGCTTCGTCGTTCTCTGGATCCCGGACGGCCGCGGATTCCTGCCTGAATGAGCCGCGGGTAAACCCTTGGGATTTGCGTAAAGACATCACGTGTTTGCGGTATCGGTCCGCGCGTCCGACCCCGAACGTGTCCGAGGACGGGTGACGGCACTTGCCCACGCTCTTTCGCACTGCGAGTAGGCGAGAGTCATTCTCAACTATGTGATGATCGTCGTCCACCATAGGCGAATGCAAATGAGAAGCATCCGCAGATAGAAAGAATAATGAAAGAATGAGAACCATTCTCATATAAGATTCGGGGAACTGCGCGCCCGTGGGCGCACGGGCACATCTCTGGACTTTTTTCAATCGGACTACCGGATCATGGTGCTTCACCGAACTCTCATTGCCGCCGCCGTGCTTGCCGCGACGGCTCCCGCCTGGGCCTCGACCGAAGAGGCTGCGCGCGCCGTCGAGGAGCCTGCGCAGGCGGACGCCGCCGAACCAGCCTCAGACGAAGGCGAATCCGTCGTCGTGCGCGACCGTGCGGGCGAAAGCCTCACGTCGTTCACGCATCTCACCCGCGAGGATATCGCCAGGCGTCCGACGGAGGACGGCAACATCACGGACCTCCTCAAGAGCAATCCTGCGGTCCAGTTCTCCAATCACGGCGACGGCTCTCTGCAGATGGGCGAGATCAAGCCGTCGAACATTTCGATCCACGGCTCGGTCGCCTATCAGAACAACTACACGCTCGACGGCATCTCGACCAACAGCGACCTCGATCCCGCCGAGCAGACTTCGGTGACGACGACGCGCCTCGGCGGCTCGGACGAGCAGGGCTTCTACGTCGACAGCCGCCTCATCGACAGCGTTACCGTCTACGACCACAACATTCCCGCCTCCTTCGGCGGCTTCACGGGCGGCGTCATCGACGCTCAGACCCGTAGCTGGTCGGGCGAAAACCACATCAGCGTGTTCGGCCGCATGACGAAGTCGGGCTGGAGCCGCATCCACACCGATTCCGCGCTCGACGTCGGCTCGGGCGACGCGGACGTCTCGAAGCCCGCCCAGTTCCAGACCGACTTCGAAAAGAAGACCTACGGCTTCACGGGCGAATGGGGCATTACCGACAATCTCGGCGTCGTCGTGGGCTACACCCGCCGCGAGTCGAAGATCCCGACCATTCAGGTGCCGGGCACCCGAGTCTCCATCGTGCCCGACGACCAGAACTGGACCGGCTGGGGCGTTCTTGAGACGCCGGTCGCGGGCGGCACGCAGACGCAGCGCCGCACGGCCGACAACTTCTTCGCGAAGGCCACGCTCTACGCGACGCCCTGGACGGAGGCGAGTCTCGCGCTCACCTATTCGGGCTACGAGTCGAAGGGCTTCCTCACGACGGTCGCCGACTCCGGCTACGAGGATCACCACGACGGCCTCAACCTGACGGCCAGCGTCAAGCACCGCATGAAGGCGGGCGTGCTCGACTCGTCCCTCGCGTACACGCGCATGACCGACAAGCGCACGAGCGACGTCAAGAACTGGACGCAGCTCGACCGCTATACGATCGGCATGGACGACACGGGGAGCACCTCGACGACGAGCATGACCTCGGCCGCCTCGGGCGGTCTCGGGGACCTCGAGAGCACGCAGTCCGTCATCAACGCGAAGACGAGGATGGACTGCGAGCCCGTCATGGTCGGCAGCGTCAGCCATCAGTTCAGCGCGGGCGCGGACCTCTCCTCGACGCACGCCGAGTACAGGCGCGGCAGCAACTACTACCGCTGGGGCGTCACGCAGTCCGTGATGCAGTCGGACTACGGCGAATTCTCGCAGACCGACTTCTACACGACGCGCTGGAAGGCGGGCACGTACGAGGCCGACTACAACCAGGCGGCGCTCTTCGGCGAGCACAGGATGGGCGTGGGCGACTTCGTGATCCGCACGGGCCTGCGCGCCGAGTACGACGACTTCACGAAGGACGTCAACATCGCGCCGCG
>OLVY01002088.1_pt1 | contig 11525 bp, 9 predicted proteins | sample 1674261 | NCBI WGS metagenome assembly OLVY01 (sample SAMEA103958155, study PRJEB25191) | human gut metagenome | biome: human-associated habitat [ENVO:00009003]; feature: intestine environment [ENVO:2100002]; material: feces | place: Germany | collected 2013/2015
GGCGGGTCCTGTGCCAGAGAGCGATCTCGATGCGCTTCTTAAGCTCAGCGGCGACATCGACGGCGTGCACAAGGTGCGCGTCTACGGCCGTATTGGTCAGATGGCGCTCGAATATGACGAGCGGTGTCGTGCGGGCGTACTCGACGCCTTGGGTGCGCTCGACGCCCAGGCCATTGCCGACGCAAAGACGGGCTACGTGATGCAACTCGAGCCGCGCAAGCACAAGCTCGTTATGGATCTTGCCACACTTGTCGGCGCTCATTACGCACGTCGCTGGTTCTTGCCCACGCCCCTGCGTGCGGTGTTTGTCGTGGCCGGTTACATGACCTTTTTGCGCGCCGCCCTCCGTGAGCTCGCGCAGCCGCGCCTGACTGTTCCTGTGCTCGACGCTTCGGCCATCGGCATTTCGTTCGTCAAACGCGACGTCGATACCGCGGGCCAGACGATGTTCCTGCTCAATGTGGGAGAGCTGCTCGAGGACTACACCCGCGCAATGAGCGAAAACGAGCTCATCAACTCTCTGCTCGACGTGCCCGACAAGGCACAAAAGGTGGTCGGCGACACCGAGGTGAGCGTTGCCGCCACCGAGCTTGAACCCGGCGATCTGGTCGCCGTGCGCACCGGCATGTCCATCTGCATTGACGGTGTGGTCGAGCAGGGGAGCGCCATGGTCAACCAGGCGACCCTGACCGGCGAGCCGCTTGCCGTCGAGCGCAGCGCAGGCGACGACGTGTTCGCCGGCACCGTCGTGGAAGACGGCAGCATCTTGGTGCGCGTGCGCGCCAATACGGCTCAGACCAAGCTCCGCTCAATCGTTTCGCTCGTGAAGACGGCCGACTCGCTCAAATCCGAGGGCCAGTCGCATATGGAGGACCTTGCCAACAAGATCGTCCCGTGGAACTTCCTGCTTGCGGGTCTGGTCGCGCTCACCACGCGCAGCCTCATCAAGACCTCAGCGGCGTTGATGGTCGACTACTCGTGCGCACTCAAGCTCACGGGTTCCGTTGCCGTCATGACCGCTATGAGCGATGCCGCCAAGATGGGCGTCATGGTCAAGGGCGCGAAGTACTTTGAGTCGTTTGCCAAGGCCGATACCATCGTGTTTGATAAGACCGGCACGCTCACCGAAGCGCAGCCGCGTCTTGCCTGCGTGCTCACCACCGATGGCTGGAGCGAGGACGAGGTTCTGCGCCTTTCCGCCTGCTTAGAGGAGCATTTCCCGCATCCGGTGGCACGCGCCGTGGTCAATGCGGCACGCGAGCGCGAGCTCGAGCATCGCGAGCGCCATGCTGCCGTCGAGTACATCGTGGCGCACGGCATCGCTTCGTCCATTGAAGGGCGTCGCGCCATCATCGGTTCAGCGCACTTTGTATTCGAGGATGAGGGCGCGCAGCTCGAGTCCGACATCAAGGAGCGCATCGAGTCCCAGATGCAGGGCTTGTCGCCGCTGTACCTGGCGGTCGACGGCACCGTTGTGGGCGTGCTCGGTATCGAGGACCCGCTTAAGCCCGGGGTCCGCGAGGCCATCGACGACTTGCACGCGTTGGGCGTTAAGCACGTGGTCATGCTCACAGGCGACTCGGAGCGCACGGCCGAGCGCATTGCGCGCGAAGCGGGTGTCGACGAGTTTAAGGCCGAGCTGCTGCCCGAGGACAAGTACGCCTATGTGGAGCGCATTAAGGGTGAGGGGCGCCACGTTGCCATGGTGGGCGACGGCGTCAACGATTCGCCGGCGCTCGGTTTGGCCGACGTGGGCCTGGCGATGGGTGGCGGAAGCGACATCGCCAAGGAGGTCGCCGATATCATCCTGACCGATACGGATCTGGCCGCGATCGTGCGCCTGCGCCGCATGAGCCAGGGCCTCGTTGATCGTCTGACGAGCTCCTACTCTAAGGTGATGCTCACCAACTCAGCACTCCTGGCACTGGGCATTACCGGCGCGATTACCCCGCAGGCGTCGTCGCTGCTGCACAACGGCTCAACGATCGCCTACAGCCTGAGCAACGCGAAGGCATATCTGCGCTAGCAGACGTGTTCGTCTACGTTATCTGGCCTGCGCCTGGACGGCATCGATGTCGTCCAGGCGCAGGCCTTTTGCGTTTGACCATGTGCTAGCAGCAATATATAGTAATGCTAACAAAGATAGCAGAAGTCGAAGGTGAGGTTGAGATGGGTGCTGTTGGCAGCATGGCGCAGATGAATGTTCGCGTTGATCGTCAGGTCAAGGACCATGCGGAGGAAGCGTTGCGGCTTTCGGGCGGGTCACTGCCCGAGCTCATCAAAAAGGTGGTGGCCAAGGTCGCGCAGGGTGGCGGGCAGTGTGAGGAAGTGCTTGCGGCCGTCGATGACCGGCAGCAGACCGTCGCGCCCGATACGCCGTTCGTCGCATCATGGGCGGCGGCGGATCAGCTTTACGCGGATCTGGGCATCGCTGTGTCGTCCGTATCCGACGATCGCGACTGGGACGCAATCTATTCCGAAGCCATGGATGAGCGTTATCGCCAAAAGGGGCTGATCCAGTGAGTGGGGCGCCTCTCAAGATCATGGTGGACGCCAACGTATGGGTTGATTCGTTTTGCGTCGACCATGCCGAGTCGCTTGCCGCGCGTGCGTTTATTGGACAGGCGACGGAGACGGGGGCGTTGCTGTTCTTCCCGGTGCATATCGCTAGGGACGTGCTGTACGTCGTCCAACACGAGCTGAAGCGCAGCGTTCTTGCCAGCGGGGGAGCGCTCGACGAGGCATCTGCCCGCGCAATTGGCGATGCGGCGTTGGCGTTTGTTCGGAACATGACCGAAAATGCCACGGCCGTGGGCGCTGATGCATCCGATCTGTGGCTAGCCGACAAATATCTGACGCTCCATCGCGATTACGAGGACAATTTGGTACTCGCCGCATGCAAACGCGCCCAGGTCGATTACTTGGTGACCAACGATCGCAAGCTGCTCGAACATGCCGATCTTGCAGCAAAGACGCCTCGTCAAATGATGCCGATTCTTGCTTTGGCGGAACGTGGCGGCGCGGCTATCGGTTGACGCAAACTGTTTGCGGGCCTCTTGGACGACGATGCACCAAGGGGCCCGCGTCTGCTATTTACAAAAGCTCGGCCTTAATGGCGGGACTTTCTGCGAGCTGCTCAGCTGCCTTTTCGTCGGAGCTGTCGAGTGCTGCCAGACTGCGGTAGACCCACTCGTTGACCTGGGTGTTCTTGACGCCTGCGGTCTGCATAAGGGCGCCTACCTCGCGGATTGCTGCGAACAGATCGGCTTTGGGACCAGCGAGTTCGACCTCGATGCCGTGGTAGGCGGCCACGCCGCGGTTCTCACTCACGTGGTCGATAAAGCCCTCGACGGTCTCAAACTGCTGGGCGAGAGCTACATCATCGTCAGCGTCCAGCGCGACGAGTGCGTTCGATACCGTGAGGGCGGGATGTCCGCAGGGGACAAAGCCCTCGATGACATCCATAGCTTCGGTAATGGTTGAGCCCAGGCCTGCGAGGGCATTGACGAGTTGCTGCTTGGTATCCATAACGGTCCTTTCGACGGGTCAATTTTGCTTGGCGAAAATATACGTGACGCGTTCGGTGGCAAAAGTGCGAAGTATGGTGCACTTTATGGTCTTCATAGCTCGTGCATAGAATGGCAGCCTGCCTTTAGAACGTGGTAAGATAGCTTTCCACGAGCGGGGCTCACCCGCATGTTCTTTGAAAAGTCGACGGTTATCGGGTGTTTGCAGGCCCGATGCCATCCAGACTTTCCCAACATTCGGGGGCGACTGGTTTCGACACGATAGCTCTGAGAGAGGAAGCAAGCCGAGGTCTCCTCGCCTCGTTAAACAGGGGTACCGTCAAATTGAATTGACAACAACTCTTCTTTTGAGCCTATGGCTCTCGCTGCTTAGTTTATAGCGGCGCGTCAACCCGGTGATTTCCCCGACACCGGCGCGACGTCATGTTAGGGGAATGCTCCTGCGCACGTAATCGGTATGGCGCGGGCTAAGACCGAACCGGTTGGGATGCCGCGAGCGTGTCGCTGCGCGCAAAGCGTCCGAGACTAAACCAGCGACTGAGCTTGGAGATGCCAATCAGGGGGCTTTCGTGGACCGGAGTTCGATTCTCCGCGCCTCCACCAATATTTGCAAGCAGGTAGGTAAACGTACCTACCTGCTTTTTTATTTCTAGTCCGTACCGCGGAGAATCGAACTCTATGCAGGGCGCGGGCGCAAAGAAAACGCCTTGGCAACGCAGACCGGGACGTGCTTTCCCAATGGCGCCTCAAGCGGAAACCACATCCCGGAATCCTCATTCGGAATGGGATGCAATTTCCAAATGAATGGCTAGCGGAAAGTTCATCCCGGAATCCCGCCTCAAACTGGGACACACTTTCCGCTTCACCTGACGCCTCGAAAAACCTGCGCTCTCGCCATCCCAAAACTGGGTAGAAGAAAGCCAAAACGCAATCGCAGGAGGTCAATATGACTGCAGAAGATAAGGCAAAGAACGCCGGCAAGGTCGCGCTCGTCTTGGAGGGCGGCAGCTTCCGCGGACAGTTTACCGCGGGCGTGCTCGACGTTCTCATGGAGGCCGGCGTCGAGATTCCGGCTGTCTACGGTGTATCGGCCGGCGCCCTCAACGGCGTGAACTACAAGTCGCACCAGATCGGCCGTGCCAACCGCATCAACCTGGCTTTCTGCAACGACAGCCGCTTCATGGGCGCCGCATCGTTTGCGTCCACGGGCTCCATCGTCGGCTACGACTTTATTTTCAACGACGTGCAGGATCGCCTAGACCCCTTCGATAACGAGAGCTTCGACGCGAGCCCCATCGAAATGTATGCTGTCGCGACGGACATGTTATTTGGCACCGCTGCCTACCTGCCCGTCAAAAACGCCATGCTCGATATCGATTGCGTGCGTGCCTCGACCTCGTTGCCGCTGGTGACGCCGCCGGTCGAGATTGACGGGCACAAATACGTCGACGGCGGCGTGGCCGATTCGGTCCCCATCGAGCATGTGCTGGAGGAGGCGGGCTTCGACCGTGCAGTCGTCATCGTCACGCAGGACCGTTCGTATGAGAAAAAGCCCTACGAGTTTATGCCTGCCGCGCGCGCCCGCTATGCCGACTACCCCTATCTGCTCGAGGGAATCGAGACGCGCCATGACCGCTACAACATACAACGCATGCACCTGTGGAAGTATGAGCGCGAGGGCCGTGCGCTGGTCGTCGCTCCGCAAAAGCCGGTCGAGGTCGGCCACGTTGAGCACGATTCGGCAAAGCTCCTCGACCTGTATATCCAGGGCCGTCAGGAGGCAAAGCGCCTGCTCGCAGAAATCCAAGAGTTCGTTGAGCGCTAACGACGGCGAACCCTCAAAAAATGGCAAAAGCTAAAGAGCTGGAAAATCACGGCTCGTGGATGACATGTGCAGAAACTCTGGTCGGAGCCAAAATACCTGTTGACTCGTACGGCGAGCGGGGTAATATGGACGGGTTACTTGCAGAGCCCCGTGAATCTCTGTAACAACACGTACTGTACATGGAGGAGTCTAAGTGATTTCGAAATCGACTCACTACGCCAAGCAGGGCGAGGTCCAGCGCAACTGGGTTCTCGTCGACGCCGATGGTGCTGTCCTGGGCCGTCTTGCCACCCAGATCGCAATGATCCTGCGCGGTAAGAACAAGCCCCAGTTCACGCCCAACAGCGACTGCGGCGACTTCGTTGTCGTCATCAACGCCGATAAGGTCCAGCTTACCGGTAACAAGGCCGACACGAAGACCTATTATCGCCACAGCGGCTACAACGGCGGCCTCAAGGCTGAGAGCTTCCGCCAGGCTATGGAGAAGCACCCGGAGAAGGTCATCGAGCGCGCCGTTCGCGGTATGCTGCCCAAGACCACCCTCGGCCGTGCCCAGATGACCAAGCTTAAGGTCTACGCTGGTGCCGAGCATCCGCACGCTGCCCAGAACCCCACGAAGATTGAGCTGGAGGCTTAAAGATGGCTGAGAACACCGTTGTCTACCAGGGTACCGGCCGTCGTAAGAACGCCGTCGCCCGCGTCCGTCTCGTCCCCGGCACCGGCAAGGTGACCATCAACAAGCGTGACGCCGAGCAGTATTTCGGCCGTCATCAGCTCGTTGAGAACGCCCTTGCTCCCTTCAAGGTGACCGACACCGCCGGTCAGTTCGACGTTATCGCTCTGTGCGATGGCGGCGGCATCTCCGGTCAGTCCGGCGCTCTGCGCCTGGGCATCGCTCGCGCTCTTCTGAACGCTGGCGACTACCGTGCTGACCTCAAGAAGGCCGGTTTCCTTACGCGCGATGCTCGCGTGGTCGAGCGCAAGAAGTACGGCCTCAAGAAGGCCCGCCGCGCTCCCCAGTTCTCCAAGCGCTAAGGTTTTATCTCCTTTCGAGATACAATGTACAAGCGGGGCCTACCGATTGCTCGGTGGGTCCCGCTTTTCTTTTCGACTAGGGTGGGCGGCTTCGTTTTGCCCACTTGGGAAGGAGCGATCCTATGCCCCAGAACATCTTCGGTACTGATGGCGTCCGTGGCGTCGCCAACGCCGATCTTTCGTGCGACCTCGCGTTTCGCCTGGGTCGCGCGGCGACCAAGTTTCTTGGTCCGGACATCTGCATCGGCCGTGACACGCGCCTTTCGGGCACCATGCTCGAGAGCGCTCTGACCGCCGGCATTATGGCCGAGGGCGGCCGTCCGCACTGCTGCGGTGTCATCCCCACGCCTGCTGTGGCGCTGCTCACTGTTCAAAACGAGCTCGATGGCGGCATCGTCATCTCCGCTTCGCACAATCCGCCGGAGTTCAACGGCATCAAGTTCTTTAGCCGCAAGGGCATGAAGCTTCCCGATGCTGTTGAGGAAGAGATCAGCGCCTGGGTCATGTCCGAGGAAGCCATGGCTGCCGACACGCTGCCGACCGGTGCCGGCGTGGGCCACATTATCAAGATGAAGGACGCTCGCAAGGCATATGTCGATCACGCTATCAGCACCCTCGACGGCCTTAAGCTCGACGGCCTGGTCGTTGCCGTCGACTGCGGTCACGGTGCTTCCTGCCAGACCACGCCCGCCGCACTTCAGCGTCTGGGTGCCACGGTCCATGCCATCAACACCGATTACTGCGGTACCGACATCAACGTCGAGTGCGGCTCCACTCACCTTGAGCCCCTGCGCGAGCTCGTGCTGCGCACCCACGCCGACATCGGCCTGGCCCACGACGGCGACGCCGATCGCGTGCTGTTCGTGGACAGCGAGGGCAACGAGATCGATGGCGACTACATCCTGGCCATCTGCGGCTCCGACCTGGCCGCTCGCGGCAAGCTCGCCAACTCCGAGATCGTCTCGACCGTCATGTGCAACCTGGGCTTCTCCATCGCTATGAAGGAGCAGGGCTTCGAGATGGTTCAGACCGCCGTGGGCGACCGCTACGTTCTGGAGCGCATGCTCGCGGACGGCGCCGTCATCGGCGGCGAACAGTCCGGCCACATCATCTTCCTGGAGCACAACACCACCGGTGACGGCCTGGTGACGGCTCTGCAGCTGCTGGCCGTGCTCAAGCGCACCGGTCGTACCCTCACCGATCTTGCCGGCATCATGAAGAAGTACCCGCAGGTACTCGTCAACGTGCATTCCGACAACAAGGCTGGTCTGGACGATTGCCAGCCCATCTGGGATGCCGTCGCTGCTGCCGAGAAGGAGCTTGACGGCCGCGGCCGCATTCTGGTGCGCCCGAGCGGTACCGAGCCGCTGGTCCGCGTGATGGCCGAGGCCGAGACGCACGAGCTGACCCAGCGCGTTGTCGACGACATCGTCGAGGTTGTCAAGCGCGAACTTCCCTAATGGTCAAAAACCGTTGCCAAGTGGTAAACTATTAAGGTTATTTTGATTGATTGGTATGTCCGAGGGGGAGCATGTTCACTAAAGTCCTAAGGTCTTTTGGTATGCGTGGTCGAGTCCTTACGCTGGATGCTCCCATCTCGGGCGACGTCATTCCGCTCTCCGAGGTAAACGATCAGACGTTTGCCACTGGCCTTTTGGGCCAGGGCGTTGCCATTCAGCCCACGGGTACGCGGGTGATCGCGCCGGCCGACGCGAAGGTCGAGGCCATTTTTCCCACGGGACACGCCGTTGCGCTTAACACGGTCGATGGCTTGGACGTGCTCATCCACGTTGGCCTGGACACTGTTCAGCTCGAGGGCAAGCACTTTACCGTACATGCGCAAGTGGGTGACATCGTCCATAAGGGCGATGTACTCATTGAGTTCGATCGCGAGGCAATTGCTGCCGAAGGCTACGATGTGACGGTTCCCATCTTGGTGTGCAACTCCGTTGAGTTCTCGAGCATCAAGGGCTCCGTTGGCGTGCATGTCGAAGAGATGGACCAGCTCATCGTTGCTCGCGAGCGCTAGCAAGTGCACGTGGCCATTAGCCTACAATTCAAACACGTTTACGGAGGGCGCCCTTGAAAGAGGGCGCCCTCCGTGGCAAGATGAGAAACGTCCGAAGCTAAACAGCTTTGGGTCACCGTGGACGGGCAGGGGCCTCGACGCGGCTAGACACGAGACACATACATTACGCGACCTCGCCCTGGTGGCCGCACACGTTGGTTGCGGCCGACGCGGGCCGCGGGCAAGTGCTTGTAAGGGGAGCCTTGCCTCTCTTGTACGAGAAAGGACGCGTAATGAAGATTATTAAAGCTAAAGACTACGAGGATATGAGCCGCAAGGCCGCCAATATCATCTCGGCCCAGGTTATCCTCAAGCCCGACTGTGTGCTGGGTCTTGCCACCGGCTCCACCCCGATCGGTGCCTACAAGCAGCTCGCTGCTTGGTACGAGAAGGGCGACGTCGACTTTGCCGAGGTTAGCACCTACAACCTGGACGAGTATCGCGGCCTTTCGCACGACGATCCCCAGAGCTATCACTACTTCATGCGTGAGAACTTCTTCGATCACATCAACATCGACCTGAACAACACGCATGTACCCGACGGTTCCAACCCCGACGCCGCCGCTGCCTGCTCTGAGTACGACAAGATCGTCGCCGCCGCCGGTTACCCGGATCTCCAGCTGCTCGGCATTGGCAACAACGGCCACATCGGCTTCAACGAGCCCGATGACCACTTCTCCAAGGGTACGCACTGCGTCGACCTCACCGAGAGCACCATTCAGGCCAACAGCCGCCTGTTCGACAGCATCGACGATGTTCCTCGTCAGGCCTACACCATGGGTACCCAGACCATCATGTATGCCCGCATGATCCTGGTCGTCGCCAACGGCGAGGCCAAGGCTCAGGCCGTGCACGATATGTGCTATGGTCCGGTTACGCCCAAGTGCCCGGCTTCGATCCTGCAGCTGCACACCAACTGCGTTGTCGTTGCCGACGAGGCCGCCCTTTCGCTCTGCGAGTAGCGCGAATCCTGCAGCTCGACATAGCCTTGCCTAAGGCCTCCGCTTTGCGGGGGCCTTTTTGCTATCCCTTTTTACCCACTTGACCAAAACCTTGCCGCAAGCTTGACGAATGCCGGACGCCCAACAGTTTGATTCATTCTATATCAGATTCTATGCAAAAATGCCACTAAAAGGTCGTAGACGGTAGCGGGTGCTAGGCGAGTGAAATGACATAACTGAACCTTGTTCATCTGCGTTACACTGCCGCTTAGATGGGACAAGCTGACAAGCTCATTTACCTGCTTAAAGACCGATTAGTCGGGGGATTAATAACAATCGGCCCTCGCTGTACAAAAACTTGCCGCTTGCGTACCAAAAGACAACCTAAAACACAAGGTCGCTCTATTCATAGCGCGGCTTGTATGGTCTTGCGGCTACAGTGTCCATACGGTCGAGTTGAGGAGCGGGCATGGTAAACGATTTGAGCGGTATAGACGACCTCGAGCTGATGCCGCTGGGCGGAGGCTATATGGTGCGACGCGAACGCTTGATGAATGAGCTTATCGCCAAGGGCCGAAAGGCCGGCATCGTGGTTCTTTATGCGCCCGACGGGTTTGGGAAGACCTCGGTGCTACTGCAGTACACCCATGAGGTTAAATGCGACCCGACGCGAGGCCCCGTGCGGATTATCGAGGCCGATCGTGCCATTGGGCGCGAAGTGTTTATGCAGCTCGAGGTGGTTACCGAAGAACTCAAAGACAAACCGCACTCCCTTATCGCGATTGATAATGTGCCAAACCTCGATCAGCACGATACCGAAGACCTCATCGACAGGATTCGCGGCCTGCGCGCTATGGGGGTAGGGGTCTTTATTTCCTGCCGTCCTTCAAATCGTCAGCTGATTCATGGGCTGGGCGATTCGGTTAAGATCAATGCGCAGATGCTCAAGGTGCATGCCTATGAGTATTCGGCGTGGGCATCGGCGTTTTCGATCAGCACATCGCTCGACTTTTATCAGCTCACGCAGGGCGTGCCCGAGCTCGTTTCGGCATTGCAGACGGGTCTGTATGGCCAAGGCGACGTAGCCGGTCTGCTCGAAAACGAGATCGTCAACGTATATGGCGCGGCACTTGCCGATCTGGCTTCGCTCGACAATAATGCGCTGTTTTGTGTGGCATGTCTCATGGTTTTGATGGGCGAGGGCAATATAGCAGAACTCGAGGCTTGTGGGGTAAGGCTGTCGATGGTCGACCAGTCCTACTTTGTACGTGACTACCCGATCTTTGGCTTGGACCCCGCCGAGCGGAGTTTTACGTGTCTGGGCACGGAGGATAACGGACGCTTGCGTTTGCGTAAGTTGGTGGCCGAGGTTCGCCCCGAACTTGTTCCGAGGGCGGCTCGAATTTTGCTTAAGGCGGGTAGATGCGATGCGGCGATGGGCCTGGCGGACGCCTTTTTGGACCGTGAAGCGGTTCTTGAACTTGCTGGGCAGTATGGGGTCGATCTTGCTCTGACGGGGCACGGGGCCGATATCTGCCGAGCAGCGCTGGGCACGATCGATGCCGACGATCCGGCACCAGAGCCAACGCCTGCCGAGGCACTCGGCGTATATCTGGCAGCGGTCAGCGTGTCCAATACAAAGCTCGCTCGCTATATGGCATCGGTTATCGAGCGCGGGGGCGAACGGGCGGCCTGCGAAATAGATCCTGTTTCATGGAGGGTGGCTCAGACACTGACGGCTGTTTGCTATGGGGACAACGGGCTTGGGCTTCCTACGAACCTGGCCGTGCCAGAAATCGAGACATCTCATACCGCACTCGATATGTTGTCTGCGCATATCGAGGTCAAGCGCTGCCTGACCGAGCGGGGAGATGACGGCGGCGTTCTACAGCAGCTCAAAACGAGCAAGGCCTACGACTGCGAGCTCGACGTCGCGGGGATTGTTATACGGGCCGATAGCATGCTGGTGGAGCTCTTTGACGGGTCGTTTGCGGGAACCGACGAGCGCGACGACGAGATGACGGTGGTGCGGGAGGCGCTCGACGTACGTGGGCTTAAGGCGATGGCTATCTGGGTGCGCATGGTGTTGGCGGCACGGCGGCTCCTTTCCGGCTTGCCGGTAACCGACG
>OLVY01002117.1_pt1 | contig 11398 bp, 10 predicted proteins | sample 1674261 | NCBI WGS metagenome assembly OLVY01 (sample SAMEA103958155, study PRJEB25191) | human gut metagenome | biome: human-associated habitat [ENVO:00009003]; feature: intestine environment [ENVO:2100002]; material: feces | place: Germany | collected 2013/2015
TTTTCACTCCATCGAATAGATCGTTGGATATAAGCAGGTTTCCGTCAAGGTCGGCCCAGTGGGCTAACGGCGACAGTTGTGCTGCGGCAGAGATGGCACAGGAGGTCTCGGTCATGCAACCGATCATCACTTTCATATCCAAAGCTCTTGCCAATATGGCCATTCGGTAGGCTTCGCGCATACCGGTGCTTTTCATTAGTTTTATATTGATACCATCGTAGAGCCCGTATGCCCGTCGTACATCGGGCATACGTTGCAAAAATTCATCGGCGATGATAGGCAGAGGAGCGCGTTCGTGGAGCCAAGCCTGTTCGTCTATCTTTTCTTTGGGCATGGGTTGTTCCACGAACAGGCAGTTTTGTTCACTAAGCCATTGTATCATTTCGAGCGCATACTCCTTATTGTCCCAACCTTGATTGACATCGACACAGATGGGGCGGTCGGTCTCTGAACGAATGATTTTTACCAATTCTTTATCGTTGTCCAATCCCATCTTGATTTTCAATACATTGTAGGGGGATGCTTCCCGCAGTTTCTGACGGACAACTTCTGCGGTATCTATCCCGATAGTAAAGGAGGTATCGGGGCATTTTTCGGGGGAGAGTCCCCATATTTTGTACCACGGTTGTCCCATGATTTTACCGACGAGATCGTGCAAAGCTATATCTACCGATGCTTTTGCCGACCGGTTGTCGGGTGCAACGGAGTCTACATAGTCGAGAATTTCTTCCATGCGGAAAGGATCGGTAAACTGCTTCAAGTCGAGTTGCCCAAGAAAGCGACATACCGATTCTTGGGTTTCGCCCAAATAAGGCGGCATGGAGGCTTCTCCATATCCTGTCCATTCTCCGAAACGGAGTTGTACTTGTACATCGGGGGTGTGGGTACGAGAACTTTTCGCCAAATTGAAGGCGTATTTCAAGTCATACGGTTTGAAAGAAAGTTGCAATCTATCTGAACTTGTTTCTTTGGATGCGGAAGTTCCGCAACTATTAAAAAGTGCGGGGGATAGTGTCAATCCCAATGTGCCTATCGCACTTTTGCGCAAAAAATCTCGTCTGTCCATTTTCAGTTTATTTTTGCTCGAAGTACCACGGGTGTCGTTTTACGGCCGTGATTCCCGGAGTCCCTATCTTGTTCACGACTCTGCTGATACCGAGGAGCGGAATAGCGTAATAGTCGGTATCCCGAGCATCGATACTGTTTATTTTGACTTGTCCCGAAGAGTGTATATATTTCCCATCGTTCAGGTAGAGAGCCACGTGCGAGACTTTGCCGGGGGCGTTGCCGAAGAACAGGAGGTCTCCTGTCTGACATTCGTCCCATTGTTCTGCCGGCATGATGTCGCCGGTGAGAGCTTGTTGCGAAGCATCGCGGGAGAGAATGATTCCGGCAGAAAAATAGGCCGTTTTGACAAATCCCGAACAGTCGGCACTTTTGACCGAAGTGCCGCCCCAGAGGTAAGTCGTTCCCATCATTCCTTCGGCGGTCTGTATGATTTTATTCATGTTTACGGGAGTCGATGCCCACTCGGAGAGTTCGCGACATTCGTCGTGTTTCAAGAATCCGGTTCTTCCATCGGGGAAAGATACGGGTATGAACTTTTTTCCCGCTTTTCCTGCGGCTTGCAGAATACAGCCCGATACGATATCAGACACGGTCTCGGCATTTTTATCTGCGGAAGCATATACATAGCCTTGCAGTCCGGTATAGACATATCGGGTGGCATTTTTCCATTCGGTCCACTCGGCAGTAGTTTTTACGGAGATCGAATTTGCGATTATCCAACTGATGTAATTATCGGGAGTTTGCACTCTGTACCAACCCTTTTGCTCTTCCAAGATGAGCAGGGGCGTACCGAGAATAGCCTGAGAGACCATCTCGGCCGAATGTCTCGGCTCGCTTCTCAAATGTGCACAGCAGACTGTGACAATACCTCTTGTCTTTTCGCCAAGACGACGGTCGGGCAGCAACTTTATCGCATTTATATAGGAGATTCCGGCCGTGTCGAGCGTTCGGAGCAATGTTTCGACGGCTTGCCGGTTGTCGCACTTTCCTTTCAGAATATGGATAGAATCGTTCAATAGCTCGCTCGATACCGTATAAACGGCTGTGCGGGAATCGGGTGCATATTGCCGTCCGATTCGTTCTATCCAAGTTTGTATATCATTGGACTGGGCATTTGCCATAATCGGGATAATCAACAGAAAACAAAGTATGATCTTTACAGTCGATGTGTTCATGAGGGTGTTCGAATAGTAAACAATTATAGCGAAAGATAAGAGCCGTGTAAACGGAAATCGCATTTCCGACTTGGCTATGCCGAACCGCTTCTTATCTTCATAGCTACAAATATATTGAAAAGCCCCGATAGATCGAACTTTACGACCCGATAAATTTCATCTGTTTGTTACAATCCGGTTATCGGGGTAAAGCAATCTCGGGTAGTGTCCAAAAATGTGCTTGGGGAAAATGTTCGTTCAGATAGGTTTTCAAATATTCCTCGGTGTCTTTGTCTATCCGTTCGTCTGTTTTCGGAAAGGTATTGTAGACCATTCCGTAAAGGGGAATATTCCTATTTACCAGCGCTTCGATAGAGAGCAGCGTGTGGTTGATGCTACCCAAACGCCCGGACGTTACCAAGATAACCGGCAGCTTTTGGTCGGCGATGTAATCGACCGTCAGGTATCGGCGAGTAATAGGAACCATCAAACCTCCGGCTCCTTCGAGCAGAACCACGTCGTACCTGCTTTGGAGTATCCGGGTAGACTCTGTTATTTTTTCTATGGGAATAATGCGGTCGTCTATCTCGGCTGCCAAATGCGGAGAAGCGGGGTAGGAATAGACAATGGGGAATGTGATTTGCTCCTTATCCTCCGGGGTGAACGGTATTCCCATGATTTCCCGATGTAGGTCTATGTCTTCGGAGTGGCCTACATTCCCGGTCTGTATCATTTTTTGGGTAATCGTTTTAATCCCTTTGCTGTTCCATTCACGTGCCAGCCACCCTGTGGCGTAACTTTTCCCGATGTTGGTATCTATACCGGTGATAAAAAAAGTTCCTTTCATATCTGTGTTTTTTTATGTGCGACGATGTAGACGGGTCGATAGGTGAGCGTGATCTCTTTTTTCCCGTCGAAAGTCTTTCTATATCGCTTTATAAAGTCGAATCCTTTTTGCCGGGAGTGTCCCGAAATACCTGTCACGCCGGTGTTTTTGAGATGCCGGAGTAACTCGACGGGAGTGTCGAAATGAAGGGTGTATTCCTCTTGTTCGAAAAGTTCGACCCGAAAGTGTTTTTCGAACAATCGTTTTAAATCGGCATACCCCCAATAGGGCATTTCTGCGGTCATTAAAGATTGTATTTCGGGCAGATTGCCGGCTACGAATGTGCTGACGGCGATCGTGCCCGTATCGGACAAATTGCCGGATATGCGTTTCAAGAATCCTTCCAAATCGGTGAACCATTGAATCGTCGAAGCGGAGGCTATCAAATGGTATGTTTCGTCGAAATCGATTTTTTCGGCATCGCCTTCCTTGAAACTCAACTGTTTGAACGGTAGTGCGGTTATGTAGTCTTTCATTTCGGGCGACAGGTCGTTTATCGTGAACCGGGCATCGGGGAACCTGTCGATGAGACAGCGGGTCAGTTTCCCTGTTCCGCAACCTATTTCCAGTATATTGTCGATGCATTTGTTCAAACGGCTCGGAATCTTGTCGTTCAGCTGTCGGGCTATCCGGCTTTGGATAAGGCCTTCCCGTTCATAGGTGGAGGCTGCGTTTCCGAAGCTGTTTTTTATGGTCGCTTTGTCGAGCCTATTTTCCAACACAACCGGGCGGAAATGGAAAAAATGGGGTTCGTCCAGCTCTTGAACAACCGTTGTTCCTTCCCATGCGTTCACTTGGTTTTTTGCGGGGAATATGAGGTCTCTTGTCCCGATTATCGCCTTGTCCCAACGGAAACGGGGACGAGGGAGCAGAGTTATGTTCTCGCCTATGGCACGCAATTCGTCGTACAAGCTGTTCATGTCTCTTTCGGGGAAAGCCTCCTTAAAATCGTCGAGGTGTTCGCAACACATGCGCCGGTAGAATTTTTTCAAGCTCGCTTCGTTCAAGTGTTCGAGGGTCGCCCGGAATATTTCGGGGGGGATGCCTTTCTCGATGTCGATTCCGCATTCGGTTCCGTTGATGGCCGTGGCGTGCCTTATGGGCAGTCCTTTATCGGGCAAGACCGTTGCCGCCGCCCAAACGCCAAACGACCACGCATAGACTTCGATGTTTTTATAGTCGAGGAATGGGGTGGTGTCGAAGTTCAGGTCGGTGTAGTCGTAGCAGACACAACAGTCGCAGCCTATGTGACTCAGACAGGCAAACGGATGCGTATCCATTCCCCAACCGGCGAAGAGGAGGATTAAGTCGTCGGTGTGTCTGCGAGAAATGAAAGTTTGTATCATAGGCCCGATGAAATCTTGGTTAACGTGTGAATGAGCCTGTCTATCTCCGTATCGGTATGTCCGGCGCTCAGCGAAATCCTTAACCGGGAGGTTCCTTGCGGTACGGTGGGCGGGCGAACCGGCAACAGATAAAAGCCTTCGTGCTGTAATTTCAAGGCGGTTTGTACGGCGCGTTCCGTTTCGCCCAATACGAAGGGGACGATGTGGCTGCTGCTGACAATCGCTCCGTTCAACGGATTGAGCGCTTGTCTTACTTTGTGGCCGATTGCCTCCAAATGTTCCCGACGCGATTGCATATCGACGATTTTATCGATGATGAACAGCGTCCATTCGAGATTGACAGGTGGCAATGCGGTCGTAAAAATCAGCGTCCGCATTTTGTTGACCAAATATCGTTTCATTTCATCGGAGCAGATAACGAATGCTCCTACCGAGGCGGCCGCTTTTCCGAACGTGCCGACCAAGAAATCTATCTCTTTAATAACGTCTTGTTCTTCGGCGCAGCCCAATCCGCATTGACCTCTCACGCCGAAAGCATGGGCTTCGTCGACATACAGGTAAATATTGGGGTAGTGTTTTTTCAACGCCACCAAGCGGGGCAAGTCGCATTCGTCACCGTCCATGCTGAATATGCTTTCGGTCACGATGAATATCTTTTCGTATTGCGAGGCCGACTCGGAAACCAAACGTTCCAACTGTTCGTAATCGTTATGCCGGTAGCGTATGCAGCGGGCTTTGGAGAGTCCTATCCCGTCGACTATGCTCGCATGGACGAGTTTGTCGGCCAAAATTAAAGAGCGATTGTCGGTCACTGCCGGCAGAATACCACTGTTGGCATGGTAACCGCTGTTGAATACGAGAGAGGCTCCGGCTTTGTACAATTCGGTGAGCCTTTTTTCCAATCGAGCGTACACGGGGAAATTGCCGGTCAACAGCCGAGAAGATGTCGAGGAGAAACGAACGTTACGGGGATTCAGGTTTTGCAAAAACTCCTCTTTCAGGTTCGTGTCATCGGCCAGTCCCAGATAATCGTTCGAGGAGAAATTCAACATGGTGTTCCCGTCACGGACGATGGACAGTCCTTGTGCATCCACGGCCGGCAAGGATCGCAAATTTCCTTGTCGAGAGAGTTGTTCCAATTGGGAAGAATAGGTATTCATTATCGCAGTGTTTTTACTACCTCCAACAGAGCCGAGGTGAGTGTGGAAAGTTGGGAAGGGGTTATGATGAACGGCGGCATGATGTATACCAATTTCCCGAACGGCCTTACCCAAATGTCCCGCTCGACGAATTGTTTCTGTATGGAAGCCATATCGACCGGTTTTTTCATTTCGATGACTCCGATAGCACCCAGTATTCTTACGTCGGAAACTTGGGGCAGTGTCACCGCCGGACTCAGCTCCCGTTTTAACTGGGCTTCGATGGCGGCAACTTTCTCTTTCCAGCCGGAAGAGAGGAGGAGAGAGACGGACGCACAGGCCACGGCACAGGCCAAAGGGTTACCCATGAAGGTGGGCCCGTGCATGAATACTCCCGGATTCCCGCAGGAAATCGTGTGGGCGACTTCGTGTGTCGTCAAAGTGGCCGCCATAGTCATGTATCCTCCGGTCAGGGCTTTGCCTATGCACATGATGTCGGGGGTGACTCCCGCATGTTCCCAAGCGAACAGTTTCCCGGTGCGGCCGAATCCGGTGGCGATTTCATCGAAAATGAGCAGCAGGTTGTATCGTTCGCATAGCTGTTTGGCTTCCCGAAGGTATTGCGGGTGATAGAACCACATGCCACCGGCTCCTTGCACGATGGGTTCGAGGATAAGTGCCGCCAATTCTTCGTGATGGGCTTCTATGGCTTCCCGAAGAGGAGCGATACAGGCGGGATCCCATTCGTCGTCGAATCGGCAGGAGGGAGACGGGACAAAATAGCGAGTGGGGAGCGCATCCCCGAAAATGGAGTGCATACCGGTTACCGGGTCGCATACCGACATGGCATTCCATGTGTCGCCGTGATACCCCGACCGTATGGTGATGAGGTTGCATTTAGAGGCTTTGCCGCGGGCGTGCCAATATTGTATAGCCATTTTCATGGCGACTTCGACCGATACGGAACCCGAATCGCAATAAAAAATGTGTTGCATGGACGGGGGTACGATTTGCAAAAGCAGTTTCCCGAGGTCGATCGCCGGTTGGTGGGTGAGCCCACCGAACATGACGTGCGACATTTTTTTCAGTTGCTCTTCCGCCGCCTTGTTGAGCGTGGGGTTGTTGTATCCGTGTACGGCCGCCCACCATGACGACATGCCGTCGATGAGCCTTTGTCCGTTTTCCAATTCTATATATACCCCTTCTGCTCTCTTGACGGGATAGCAGGGCAGGGGATTAATGGTCGAGGTGTAGGGATGCCATAGATGTTGGGCATCAAAATTATCCATAAGCAAGTGTTTTTAGAATATGAAAAATCCGGGATAAAGCGAAGCTGCCGCTGTTATCCCGGAGTATATGGTTAGTAAATGTCTGTTTATTGTCGCACGAATGACCGGTGGCACAACTTGTCACCGGAGTATCTACGGTACTCGCCAAAATTTCGGGGAGAAAAAAACTTTCCGCCGTGTGTTCTTCTTCGGACGGTTTATCCGAACGTTCCATATTTCCCACGACAGTATCGGTGGAAGTTATGGAAAGTCCTTTTTTCAAAGACTTGTCGGCTATTTCCTTACGGACACTTCCTATGTTTACACATTTGCCTATACTGCAAAAGGTGGAATAGTTGTGGCGATTCCAACGGTGGAACCATACCCTGTGAACCGATAAGGAGGTAGAAGTTTTCATATCGCAAAAGTACGAAAAAAATTAGAAACGACTTCTCTTTTTTTCTTATTGAGACCGTGCGGATAAAAAAACAGCTGACGGTATAAGATAGTAGTTCGAGCTATAAATGTTAAATATTGCCCGATTTGCCGAAAAAAAGTGCGGTGCGCCGTTCGTGGTGTACGTCGCTTTTTTATATTTGCAACTACGAATATAGGATTCGGTTCGGCATAGTCAAATCGGAAATATAATTCCCTCTTGTCTCTGCACTCACCTTTCACTATATTTGCATAAAATGCGAAAAGAAGGTGCAGTCCGGCGTAAAAAGCAAACGGATTTGTTTTATCCTGCACACACCTTTCATTATTTTTGTATAATCTTTACCGCAAAAATAATACGAATTATAGAAATATGAGCAAAAAATGAAAGCAAAAGATATGATATTGCCCGAAATACCTCTTTTAACCCCGGGAATGTCGGTCAAACAAGGGTTGGCGACGATGCAGATGTCTGGATTGTCGAGTTTGCCGATTGTGGACGAGGGCTCGTATGTCGGAGTCGTTCATGAGAAAGAGCTGCTTCGGGACGATGTAGCCGGAAAGATCGGGCGTGAAAACTGGCGTACTCCGTCTGTTCGGGAAGAGAGTCATTTGTTCGATGTCGTCAATCAACTTGCTCAATACTCCGACGATATACTTCCGGTGGTAACGACCGATCGCCATTATGTGGGCGCTATATCCATTCATTCGGCTTTGGTTGCGGTCGCTCATTTGTGCCAAACCTCCTCTTCGGGAGCGATTATTGAATTGGAGATTCCGCGAGAAGATTATTCGGCTACCGAGTTGACTCGATTGGTGGAGGATAACGATTGTCGAGTGATGAATTTGATGATTCGTCCCGATGAGAAAACGGGTATATGGAAGGCTTGTTTGCGAATAGACAGGGAAGATGCCGCCCTTGTGCTTCGTTCGTTGGAGCGGTTCGATTATCGGGTAGTGAGTTGTTACCAGTTGCATGGAGTCATGGACGAGCGGATAGAACAAAGGATAAAAGAATTGATGTATTATCTTGAAATGTGAAGTAGAAATATATGAGGATCTTATTATTCGGGCATACTTATCAACCATCTCGATCGGAACAAATTCGGCATGTGTTGCAGACATTGTCCCGTACCGAGGCGGAGCTTGTAGCGCACGGGGATTTTTATGATTTTTTATCGAAAGAATTTCCCGATGTTTGTCATAGAATCGGGGAGATCGATTGTCGAGGCGATTATACTGCCGATATGGCATTGAGTATCGGCGGGGACGGTACTTTTCTGCGGGCTGCCGAAAAAATAGGCGACAGGGGTATTCCTGTTTTGGGTGTGAATATCGGTCGTCTGGGCTTTTTAGCCGATGTCCCTGCCGAAGAAGTAGAACCGGTATTGAACGAAATTTTAGAGGGAAAGTATAAAATAGAGGAGCGATCGTTGCTTCAAGTCGAGTTTAACGGTTTGTCGGAGAATTTTTGGCCTTATGCTCTTAATGAGGTCGCTGTCTTGAAGCAGGATACTTCATCGATGATTTCCATTCATACGACTGTGGGAGATAGTTATTTGAATACCTATCAGGCCGATGGTTTAATCGTGGCGACACCTACCGGCTCGACCGCTTATTCGATGAGTGTAGGAGGCCCTATTATTATGCCTCGGGCTGCCAATTGGGTTATTTCGCCTGTGGCGCCGCACAGTTTGACGGTTCGACCGTTGGTCGTGAATGACGATATGAATATTACGTTGTGTGTGGATAGCCGCAATCATAGTTATTTGTTGAGTCTCGACGGTCGTTCGGTTATGTTGGATACAGATTCGCAAGTCGTGTTGCGAAAGGCTCCGTTTTCCATAAAAGTAGTGAAACGATTGGGGCATAGTTTTTCGGCAACGCTTCGCGCGAAATTGATGTGGGGGGTCGATAAACGGGAGTGACCCGATTTTTCTATAAAGCAAGAACGCCACAAACTGCGGTTTCCCGGCAGTTTTGTGGCGTTCTCTTTCTAATTATGGAGCTTTATAGATTTAATAATGGATATTCGGGAATATAAATGAAAGTAGAGACGAATAGCCCGACCAGAGAAAGTATCCAAAGAACCAGTAGGAAAATGTTGAGTGCCGACGATTGGGCCTTCCAATGGAATATAGATCCTAACACGGCTCGAAGTATGGCATACAAAGGGATACCGAAAGTAAAAAATAGAGAGAGTGTGAATACCACCAGTTCCCAATGTCCGTTAAGAACGTGCATCTCTCCGGGAAAAATCGAGAAGAAGGGGGTCGTTATGGTTGCTGTCCCTAAGAAAAAGAAACCTAGAATACTGATGATGCAGGTAACTAAGGCTCCGATAATGGATATGGCGATAAACCCGCCGATACAAATAAATATGAATTTGAAAAGTCCACGGAATATACTCCCTATGCTTCGCCAAATCGAATTGGCGACACCTCCGTTTCGGGAGACATTTTCTTTTTCTTCTTCTACGGCTCTTTTGATATTGTCGACAGTGGGTGTTTCACCTCGCATTTCGAGTTTTTGAGAGGTCGTGCGGGCTTCGGGAATACATATCCAAAGTAACAGATATATCCATACCGATGAAGCCCATAAGGGTAACAGCAATACCATGATGACGCGAATGGCTACCGTGTCTATACCGAAATAGTAGCCCATACCGGATGCTACACCTCCTAATATGCGATTGTCGGGGTCGCGGTACAGCCGTTTGGTCGATTTATGAGATTCGTTGTTCGAAGTATCGGTCGTTTGCCCAGAGTTATCACCATCTGCATTATTGTCGGGAGCCGTCCCCGAATCGAGTGGGTTTTCTATTTCGTCCGGTTGGCCCATTATGGCGATGACTTCGTTGACCTCTTGTAGGGTGATTACTTGCATGCCGAACCCTAACCTTTCCTTGAAAAGTTCGGAAATGCGGCTTTCGATGTCGTTCATGATTTCTTGCCCGCCTTCTTCTTTTTTGAAATGGTCGTGTAGTGCTTCTAAATAAGATTCGAGGACGGTATAGGCATCGTCGTCGATATTGAAAATCGTTTTGTCGAGATTGACGGTTACGGTCTTTTTCATATAAAAGTGTATTTAGTTTATTGTTCTTTGATGTGGTCGATGACTTGATTCAATTCTTTCCAAGCGCTGTCGAGTTCGTTTAGAAAAACAGTTCCTTCGGGAGTAAGTTCATAATACTTCCTCGGGGGACCTTGCGTGGATTCTTCCCAAACGTAAGTAAGTAATCCGGAGTTTTTAAGGCGGGAAAGAAGCGGGTATAGCGTTCCCTCCACTACAATGAGTTTCGCTTCTTTGAGCGATTGGATAATATCAGAAACATAGGCTCTTCTTTTTTGAAGAATCAACAGGGTACAATATTCCAGTATCCCTTTTCTCATCTGAGATTTAACGTTGTCTGTATTCATGTTTAGTACCTTTTACAACACAAATATAGGTATGGTTTAGTAGTTTGTATCGCATGGTACTAAATAAATATGATTTTTTAACTAATGGGGTGTTATTTCGGTTTTGTTGTGGAGCGAAACTATTTTTGGGGAACCGGTGGTAAATAGATTTTACCGACAATTCTTTTCGTGGGGGGGGAGCGTTTTTGGATTCAATGGAGAATTCGGGGATAGACATGAATTTTAGCGATGACTTGCTTGACGGTAGCTATATTTTAGGCTCTTCGGAGAAGGATTGGGAAGATAATAAATTATGTTTTTGAGAGTTTAACCCCCTCGCCCTGCGGGCACTCCCCCTATCTCATCTGTGGTGAGCAGAGGGAGAGTGTTGATACCTTGATGCGTTTCCTCTGTTGTGGATATTTAGAAGCTGTTTTAAATTTATTCCGAGACAGGGGCTCAATATGGCCGGAAAACATACCTGCCTGCAATGATAATATTATTTCTCAATAAATTTAAAACAGCTTCTAAGAGTGAATGTTCCCTCAAAAAACGAGTATAAAGCATTGCATAATTACAAAATAATACCTACCTTTGCCCCGCAAATAAAAACATTATACTAATTACGTTAAACTAAACGAGTATGAATCATTACGAAACCGTTTTCATCTTAACTCCCGTTTTGTCTGATGTACAGATGAAGG
>OLVY01002130.1_pt1 | contig 11332 bp, 9 predicted proteins | sample 1674261 | NCBI WGS metagenome assembly OLVY01 (sample SAMEA103958155, study PRJEB25191) | human gut metagenome | biome: human-associated habitat [ENVO:00009003]; feature: intestine environment [ENVO:2100002]; material: feces | place: Germany | collected 2013/2015
CTTCCTCTTGGACTTGAACCAAGGACCCTCTGATTAACAGTCAGATGCTCTAACCAACTGAGCTAAGGAAGAATTTATTTCTTTCAGTTCGGGACTTATTAATCCCTTTCTGAATTTGCACTGCAAAAGTAGAGGTTCTTTTTGAAATATGCAATATCTTTGCGAAAAAAAATAGAAAAAATGAATACGATTGGATTAGGAAACGCTTTGGTAGACGTTCTGCTGAAGCTTGAGAACGATGATGTACTGGCGGAAGTAGGCATACAGAAAGGCGCAATGGATATGATCAACCAGGAGCAGATGATTAAAATCCGTAAATCGCAGGAAGGCCTTGAACGCAGTCAGGCACCGGGAGGTTCAGTATGCAATACCATGCGTGCGATGGCTATTTTGGGAGCAAAAGCAGGATTTATAGGTAAGATCGGATCCGATTCTGTAGGTGAGTATTATGAAGAGGCTTTGAAAAAAGCGAATGTCTCTCCCTATTTTGCCAAGACAGACGGTATTTCCGGTAGCTGCACGGTTCTGATTTCTCCCGATGGCGAGCGTACGATGGGAACCTTCCTCGGACCGGCCCCGACGATCACGCCGGATGAGATAACGGAAGAGATGCTTTCCGCTTACCAATGTATTTATATCGAAGGCTATCTGTTGGTGAACGAAGAACTGGTGCGCACTACTATGCAGAAAGCGAAAAAGTTAGGATTGAAGGTTGCCCTCGATCTATCTAACTTCAATATCGTGAATGCTTTCCGGGGGCTATTAGACGATATTATCCCTGAATATGTCGATATCCTTTTCTCCAACGAAAGCGAAGCGGAAGCCTTTACCGGGCTGAAAGCACACGAAGCGGTCAAGGTCCTTTCAGAACAGGTAGAGATTTCTTTAGTCACTTTAGGAAAAGAAGGCGCTCTGGTGGGAAGCAAGGGACAGGTTATCGCTGTTCCGGCGGAAGGCGGCAAACCGGTCGACACGACGGGAGCCGGCGACCACTTTGCCGCCGGATTCCTTTACGGACAGTCGGTCGGTGCGACTTTGGAGCAGTCGGCACGTATCGGATCGCTTTTGGCCGGTTACATAATTGATGTCATCGGGGCGCAGATACCGGATGATAAATGGGAACAAATAAAGTTAAAAGTAAATAGTATATTGTCCTGACAAGCGTTTATTATATACATTTACGTCGTTAATTAACTAAATATTCTATGTATAAACAACGAGAGAAAATAATAGTTCTTTTTAGTTTGCTGCTTCTGTTAGGAGGCGTGATTCCCGGACAGGCACAGAAAGACAATCGTTTCGAGGTCAGTAAGAACCTGGATATCTTTAACGCTCTGGTAAAAGAGGTGGAAATGTTTTATGTGGATTCGGTCGACGTCGAGAAAACGGTGCGTCGGGGTATCGATGCCATGTTAGGCGGCTTGGACCCTTATACCGAATACTACCCGGAGCAGGAAATGGATAAACTGAAATTCATGACGACCGGCGAATATGGCGGTATCGGTTCTTATATCCGTGAACGGAAAGAAGGCGGTGTCTATATTATCGAGCCGTTTGAAGGGATGCCGGCTGCTTTGGCAGGATTGAAAGCGGGCGACCGCATTCTGGCTATCGATACGGTGGATGTGACCGACAAATCTTCGGATGAGGTGAGTGCCCTGTTGAAAGGTGTCCCTAATACGAAAATGGTATTGAAGATACAGAGTCCGTATGACAAGAAACCGCGTGAAGTGGAACTGGTGCGCAGGCAGATTTTGGAAAATCAGGTTACTTATTATGGTGTGCGTGGTGATAGCGTAGGCTATATCTATTTGAAGGGTTTTACAGATAAGAGTGCGCAGGAAGTAAAAAATGCGTTTGAAGACTTGAAAAAGAACCATCATATAAAATCACTGATTCTGGACTTGCGTAACAATGGCGGCGGTTTGTTGGAAAGCGCTACGCAAATAGTCGGTATGTTCGTCCCGAAGGGGAAAGAAGTGGTTTCGACAAAAGGGAAGATCAGCCAGTGGGACCGCACTTACCGGACACCGGGCGAACCTCTCGACACGGTGATGCCGATGGCTGTCCTTATTAATGGAGCCTCTGCTTCTGCTGCCGAGATCGTTTCGGGCTCTTTACAGGATATGGACCGTGCTGTGTTGATTGGACAGCGTTCTTTCGGAAAGGGACTTGTGCAGTCTCCCCGTGAACTTCCTTATAATGGAAGTGTGAAAGTGACGATGAGTAAATATTATATCCCTAGCGGCCGTTGTATCCAGCAGATGGACTATTCGCACCGGAAAGCTGATGGTAGCGTCGGGGCTATTCCAGATAGCCTGACGTCTGTATTCTATACTTCCAAAGGACGTCCCGTTCGGGATGGAGGCGGTATTACCCCTGACTTTAAAATAGAAGAACCGGAAACACCGACTATGATGTTCTATTTGGTGACAGACTTTCTCTTGACGGACTTTGTCGCCGAATGGTCCCAGAAACATAAGAAAATCGCTTCGCCCGAAGACTTCGAGGTGACGGATGAAGATTTTGAGGCTTTCAAGCAATATGCTAAAGAAAAGAACTTCACCTATGACCGGCAGAGTGAAAAGCTGTTGAAGAACTTGAAAGAAGTGGCTAAGTTTGAAGGTTACATGGATAATGATTCTACCCTCTTCAATTCTTTGGAAGCTAAACTGACTCCGGACTTGGATCGGGATTTCGACCGCAACAAGGATCAGATCAAGAAACTGTTGACTTCCGAGATTATGAAACGTTATTATTTCCAGAAAGGCGAGTTGATAAACAGCTTGAAGGAAGATGATGTTTTGGATAAGGCGCTAGAAGTGTTGGGTGATCCAGCATTATACCAGCAGACATTGGAAGCGCCGGGAAAGGTAGAGAAAACGGCTACATTATAATCGAGGTAAGAGACTTGCCATGAAGAGTGCTTTGAAGTTGCTTGTGTTTTTGGGCATCGGATGTTTGATCGGCATTGTTTTGGTGTGTGCCGGTATCGTGTCGTTTACGGATATGACATGGAATGAACTGGTGCAGAAGCTGGCCAAGATAGAGGCGCTTGAGGTGGTGGGAATATTTGCCGGGAGCATCGTTTGTACGTTGGTCACTTTTATTTTGCAAATTGTTTTGCATGAAGGAGGCCATTTGCTTTTCGGGCTGCTCTCCGGCTATCGTTTCGTCTCTTTCCGTATTTTCAATTGGACGCTGATCCGTCAAGAAGGGAAATTCCGTTTGAAGCGTTTCGGCATCGCGGGGACAGGTGGACAATGCCTGATGCTCCCGCCTGACAAGCCTTTGGAAGAGATCCCTGTTGTGCTTTACCATTGGGGAGGCGTTATTGTCAATATGTCGGTAGCGCTTTTGGCTTTTGTGGTTTGGTATGTGGTGGAAGATCCTTCTCTTCTGCTGGCACAATTCCTGGTTATGATGTGTTTTGCCGGTGTGTCGTTGGGATTGCTCAATGGCATCCCGTTCAAGCGGGGAATTACTAATGATGCAGCCAATGTACGTTTGATGAGGAAGTACCCGAAGAGTAAAAAGGCGATGATAGTCCAGCTGCGCGTCAATGCCTGTATACAAGAAGGTATCCGGATAAAGGATATGCCGGAAGAGTGGTTTGCTTGGGTGGATGACATTGATTACGGGGAACCGATGCAACTGAATATCCGTTTGCTGCAAGTAGGACGACTGCTGGATTTAGGGCAAATGGAAGAGGCCTATGTTGCATTGGAAGAGATTGCAAGACACAAGGGGGAGATGATCGGGCTTTTGGCGAAAGAGGTGGTTTGCGAACTCATCTATTTGGATCTGGTGACTGGGCATAACCGATGGGCAGATACGTTGTACACGAAAGAAATAGAACTTTACGTTCGGCAATACCGTGTTTTGATGTCCTCAAAACAGCGTTTTCTCTGTGCTTGGGCACTTTATAAGGAGCGAGATCGGGAGAAAGCGTTGGCAATCTATAAAAATGTAGTCCAAAAGCAAACTCAATATCTGTTGCAGGGGGAAGTGAAGATGGATATCGCCATGATGGAGGCAATGTTTCATCCTGCTTAATTGGCAAACCGGATGTGCAGCACGATCATTTCTGATACAGTACCGACCCGGTAGGGAGGTCCGGCTATCCCGATGCCGGAAGATACATAGAACTGGACCGGCCCTTTCTTATGGTAGCCATACGGACATTCATAGATCAATTTCATTACGAGGGGGTAAGGCCATAGCTGTCCGTTATGGGTATGTCCGTGGAGTCCGAGATCCACACCGTTCATTGTCATTTCGGCGAACGACCAGGGTTGATGATCCAATACGATGATCGGTTTGGTTGTGTCTATGCCTGCCATGAGTACATGTAACGGCTTTCTTTTCTTGTTGATATGGTCGTCCCGTCCGATCAGATAGAATGAAGAGTCCGGACGTGCAACGGAATCGATCAGAAGCGTCGCCCCTGTTTTCTTCAGCCAACGGTATTTGGCTATGCGGTTGGCGCGATACTCATGGTTGCCATAAACCACATACACGCCTAATGGGGCTTTCAGTTGTTTCAAATCCTCTTCGATATGTGCTTTTTCGGCAAAGCGTGATTCATAATCCATGATATCGCCTACTAGGACGACCAGGTCGGGATGTTGTGCGTTGCTCATCTTCACGTATCGCTGTACCAGTTCCTTACCGATCATTTCTCCGATATGGAGGTCGCTCATCATGACAATCGTCATGCTGTCACGGTCGCTACTTCCTTTGGGTAGGGTGACATATACATCTTTGACAACCGGATAGGCGACGACATGGTAAGCATGAAACATCAGGCCGGTAACGATTGCCATGACTAAAAAGAACAGGACCAGTTTCGTTTGTTTCCAGTGGCTCGTAATCCAGCCGGGAAACCAATGGAAGAAACGGTTGCTAAGCCGGAGCACTTCCAGACCCAATAGGGATAGCGTGATATAAATAGATGCGATATACCAGGTGTTACAGATATATTGGATGGCAATCATGACAGAGTCCGGCAATACATTGCGGAACGTAAATCCGAAAAAGAAGATTGATAATTCAAGGATAAAAAACAAGATATAAGGAATCCTCCAACTCTTTTTGGGGGGAATTGCCTGATACCCTCGCCAGAAGATATAAGGATTTAGTAATATCTGTGCTACTATCGATTGAATGAAAACTTTCATGTCTGCAAACTATTTACAGGTAATGTTGAATACGACAAGCTCGCTGTCGGTACCTATCCTGAAAGGCGGTCCCCAAAGCGATAGTCCGGAGGAAACGTATATGTGGCTGTTTCCCCACTTACGGTAACCATAACTTTGATCGAACAGATGGTCGGTAATGAGACTGACCGGCCATACCTGTCCACGATGCGTATGTCCGCTGAACTGAAGGTCGATACCCGCATTTTCCGTATCCGACAAGTTGTACGGTTGATGATCCAAAAGGATAACAGGTTTTGCCGGATCAATGTTTTTCACCAGTTCTTGCAGGGATAGCCGGGATTTATTGCTGCGATCGTCCCGTCCGATTATTTGTATACCGCCAGGCAATGTTACGACATCGTCTCTCAATAGGAGTATCTTTCAAGAAGCGGACGCTTTCATCAATACCGCTGATGTATTCATGATTTCCAGGAACCATATAGATTCCCAAAGGTGCTTTCAATTCAGCCAGTTCCTCCATCATCTTTTCTTCATAAAGGGGAACTACGCTGTTGTCGATCAAGTCGCCGCCTATCAGGATCAGATCCGGTTTCTGCGCGTTGATCATCTCGACATATTGTTTGAGTTCTTTCTTGTCTGTCCCGTACCCTAAATGAACGTCGCTGACGGAAACGACTTTCAACGGCTGTTCATTATGAACCGTCTGCTTGTTGATAACTATGTTGAAAACTTCTGTTTTCGGATGTTGGTAGTTATAGTATCCATAGCTTAATAGGCTAAGTGTCAGAAATAAGGATATATAGAAACCATATTTGCATGGAAAGTTGAAAAGTCGGAATAAATCGAATATGATTAGGCATAATACCATATAAAGCGTGAAAACTAACCAGCCGGTCCCTATCTCGTGGGCTGTATGAGCCAAAACAACCGGCAATTTGGTGTTTCGTGCTAAAAAACTACCGATAAACGCCAAGGCACCGCACCAGAATAGTACGGCTAATAAAACTTTAACACCGAAAGGCTGAGCTACCAAAGCCTGTGCCCCTCTCCTGAATATATAGATGTTTCCCGCAAGATAAATACTGATGAGGACAACGAAAAATGTCGGCATAGTTGTAAATTTTCGGCAAAAGTACGGAAACAAATTTAGTTATGGTCGTATTTGATATGAAATTTCTCCAGCAAAACCTTGAAATGATCCTGTGCCGTCAGGCAGGTATCGGCCAGATATCCTTTGATGTGCGGCCAGTGCCGTAAGCCGTTGTAGTAGAACATTTCTTTTCGTTCTTCAGATGTACCGGATTTCAAAATAAAGTGGAGTTGTTTGATGTACGTTTCGGTAAGTTTGCCGTTGTTCTCTTGGATAATGTAGTCTACGGCGCGGAAATGGTTGGTGGTTTCGATGATGTCGTCTACATTAATCGCTTCATCCGTCACTCCGATCGTGTTGGTTTTCCATCTATCGGCAAGTTTGATAGTGACATTATATCTACAAAGGTAGTATTTCTTGCTGATATCGGCAAGAAATACTACCATATACTGCATTTACCGTTATGGAATTACAATTTGAAACTACTCGGTTTGATATTCCAACCTTTCACAACGAATGTCGGTTCGGATGGCATATCGCTTGCGGCTGTTTCTATGATGACGGTTTTACTTTCTCCCGGTAAGAGCGAGAAGAAGTTGTCTGTGTAGAAACTGGGGCGCACCGGCTTTTTGTCCTGACCAAGCAATTGAAGCTGGGTGAAGAATGCTACGGTTGAAGAAGGGTTCTTTATTTCAGCTTTAATGAAATGCCGATCACCTTCTTGATAAGTTTGGTAGCGAGTCTTCAGTTGCACCTGTTTCAATTTCGACAGATCTTCGAAGCCGGATGAGGTCGGGCCTGTTAAGGTCTTGCGTCCTTCATACTTGTCGTTGGAACGCCAGTAGAATGTATTGGCGACTTCTTTCCCTTTCGTGTCGAACAGGCGTAGTTTTATGAAATGGACCTGCGTGATGTTTTGGGGAAAATCGATTGTGAAGATATCGTTTACGACACCGTCTTCCGGGATATCGATCTTCTGGCTTTTGCCCCATACCTTTTTGCTGTTCAGGTCGTACACTTCGGCAGTTACTTTATAGTCCTTGAATGCCTGGTAGTAGTCATTATAAACAGAAACCGTATTTTTCAAGTAATCAAACTGTGCGTGAAGCGGTTCCAATGCGTTCTGAGTATGATATAAAGAGGCGGTTGGTTCCAAAGAGTAGTCCCACATACGGGCGCAAACCTGACTGACTGGGCAGTTGTGATACCAGAACAATAACCCTGATGCGTAGCGGTCTCCATAACCGAATTTGTTATAGTTCCAGACTTCCCAGATCGATTTTGAGTTCATCGCACCGACCGCCTGACCTTTGGTGGCAAACTCTTCGATGGAAGAGGAAGGGCCATAATGGTTGGTAAGGTCCGTGTACATGGTCGACATCAGATGGAATCCTCCGCCATCATGATAATCCCATACCTCCTTATTGATCGGCCAGAGGTCTTTCTCGTCCATTACTTCGCGGAGTGTTTCGACTGTCGGGATAGTGGGCGAACCATATTCCGGGTTGAAGCCATCGACACGGCTACCGCGTTCGGATGCCGTATTCTCGTAATGCTGCATCGGGTTTACCTGTTTGTAAGGGCTGCCGTCGTGCACGCCGTCACATTCCGACTGCATCTGGTAACCGCGTGTCCCGTCCAGTTTCATGATCAGGTCTTTTGCTCCTGGCATTTCCGTGCTTTCATTAGACGAAACATAGTAGGCCAGTGAAGGATGGTTGCGCAGGCGTTTTACGGTTGCCTCGACGTTGCTCAGGTATAGATCTTTATCCTGCGGATGTTTGGTGTCTCCGGTCATCCAGAATTCCTGCCAGACAAGGAGTCCCATTTCGTCGCATAGCTGGAAGAAATAGTCCGATTCGGCAATGTCGCCGCCCCACATGCGGATCAGGTTGATACCGGATTGTTTTGTATAGCGCAATTCTGCATAAGTACGTTCGTCGGAGGTACGGAGCATCCCTTCCGGAATCCAGTTGGTTCCCCGGATGAAAAGTTTCTTGCCGTTCACATAGAATTGGCGGGATTTGTCCGGTGTATTCTGGTCGGATGTGATTTCCCGGATACCGAAACGGGTTTTTGTTTCATCGGACACTTTACCGTCTATGCTTACGGTCAGTTTCAGTTCGTACAGTTCCGGATTCCCTTTGAAGATCGGCCACCACAGACGTGGGTTCTTGATTGTCAGTTGTGGGAATTCTTCCGGAGTAAAACAAATTTCCTTTGTTTCTCCTCTGAATAGGTTCAGGTCTTTGCTGAACGTGATGTTTTCGCCGATGATTTCTCCTTTGACCGTGCATTTTATGCCACGCTGTGTCGGGTTTGTCACTTCTACGCTGACAGTTTCTTTTGCCAGGTCGTAGTTGGGTTTTGAAAGTTCGGATTTGATGAACGGATGGCGGATAACTGCTTTATCTGTGGCATAGAGACTGATGTTTTTCCAGATGCCGGTATTACGGTCGCGGATGCCGTCGTTGAAGGTGAAATCCCAACCGACACTCATCAGCATGGTTGTGTTCAGTCCGATGTTACCGTCTCCACCATTGTGAAACTCGCCGGCAGCTCCCCACTGCTTCGGTTTGATGGTTCCCGGCATATCGACCGGATAAACCTTGATTGCCAAGGCATTCTTCTGACCGATACGGGCGAAGTCGGTGATATTGATATACTCCGGTTTGAACATGCCGGACATATTGCCAAGCAGATAACCGTTTACCCATATTTCGGCACGATAATTGATACCGTCTACCTGAAGCCAGACGATTTTGTCTTTATAGTTTTCCGGTACGTCAAATTCCGTGCGGAACCAATAGGTGTAGAACTCGCGTCCTGTTTTGGCAAGATCTGGGATGATATTCCGGTCTAACTTGTTGTTCATGCCATAATAAGGCTCCGGATACACCTTGTTGTGGACAAGGGAATTCAGGACCGTACCCGGAACGATTGCCGGCATCCATTTTCCGGTCTGATAGCCTGGTTGTGAGATTTTTTCAGCCGGATCTTTCGTCTCGTCGGCCTTATGCATCTGCCAGGTAAAACTTCCGTTATGTCCTTCTTTCGAATCCAGATATATTTTATCCGGGTTTCGGTAATAATTGGGTGTCTGAGCTTGCATGAAGCAGGCAGACACAAGTAAAAATATTCCTGTAAAAATGTTTTTCATAAATTATTCTTTTAATTCGGGATCTGATCGCCAGGAGTTTTCTTGGCCGGATCGTAAATAGCTACGCTGACCTGAGAATCTGCACATCCGTAATAGAGATACCATTTGTTTTTGAAAAAGACCAAACCTTCGATAAAGACGGTTCCGTCGACATACTGTCCGCTCTTTTCGAATGAAGCCATCGGACGGAAGAAAGGAACGTCCAGACGTTGCAGAACCTTCATCGGTTCCTTCGGATCGGTCAGAATCTGTCCGGCACAGTAAGCTCCGGCTGTGAAACGCTTGTCGCGCTTGCTGTCGTTTGTCTGGTTCTTGCCGTTATAAAGCAAGACGATACCTTTGTCTGTCAGGATAGCGGGAGGACCACACTCTGTCAAGGCGCTGTCGAAATATTGGGGACGGGGTTTGATGACAGTCGCCAGTTCATTTTTTTCGTCCAATATCGGTGTCCAGTTGACCAAATCGTCGGAGGTTGCTGCGTAGACCGCATGTTCCCCCCAATACATGAAGTATTTTCCATCGATTTTCGTCAGCACTTGTTTCCCGTCTTTGATCGTTGTCACCATGGAACCGGATTTGCAGAAAATGTCTTTGAAACGTCCGTTGTAGGCTTTAGCAAAAGCAGGTCCATGTTTTTCCCATTTGACCAGGTCATGTGAGGTGGCGATGCAGAGGCGTGCCACTTTCCGGTTCCAGGAAGTGTAGGCCATGACATACAGACCGTCTTCCGTCATTGTCACACGTGGGTCTTCGCAACCGCCTTCCCATTCGTATTCCTTCATATTATCTTTGTCCGGGTACATGACGGGGGTCTTCCGGCGTTTCATGTGGATACCGTCTTCGGATTCTGCTAATCCGATACGCGAAGTACGTTTGCCGATTCCTGTTGCAGAATTGTCCTCAGCCCGGTAAAGGACATATATTTTACCGTCTTTTACGGTTGCTGCGGGATTAAACACATCGCTCTCTTCCCATCCTATTTTTTTGTCCTGCATGGGACAGTCGAATTGATTGGAAGGATTGGGGGTAATGATCGGATTGGCTTTTTCCGGTCTGACAAAGCCGCCTAAAGCCCAGTCCGGTAATACATTTTGGCTATACCCGAATAGGGGTAGAACTGCCAGACTGATGAGTAAGATACTTTTTTTCATGCTCTAAAGAATAAAAAAGGCACAGAGATCCAAACAAAAAGGATATCTGTGCCAAAGGTTATTTATTGTACAATCGTTTCTATAATGGTACTGTAGTTGACTGCGCCTTCTGTTTTAGCACCGACACGTACATATATTTTGTTGCCATTTGCTTGTATTTTGTACAGATTGTCCTGATAGGTTTTATCGTTTTCCAGATCGAAAACGATCGTCCCTTCCTGCTCCTTAACGGTCTGCTTTCCTGCTTGGTTGGCATTTCCATTATCAACACCCGGAGCAAAATTCCAGTAGCCGTACACTTCGGATACCTTGAAATTGCTGTTTGTCGGATTCACCTTGTATGTAATCGTGATTTTTTTACCCGTAACCTGGGCCGAAGCGTTGATTCTTGCATACGGAGTTGCTTTCAGATCCAATGTTGTCTGTCCTTTTACGGTTACAAATTCTTCGCAAGGAGAAACAAACGGACCGTTTACAACAATTTTATAATCACAGTTGAACAACTTTGCATTTTCGTATGAACCATCCATCTTTGCATAGAAATCGACCGATTGTGTTGCATCTGTGTTCTGTTCGAACATATTAATAATAACACCGGTAGATCCTTGGACAGGCAGTGGTATCGGTTCATTCGTTTCCGCATCTAAGATTTGTCCTTTGATGCCTCCGTTGGGAGATTCATAATTATCCATATCGCTCAAACAACTTGTGAAGCATAATGAGCAAACGGCCATCAGTAATAAACTTATCTTTTTCATATCAAATTTCT
>OLVY01002138.1_pt1 | contig 11304 bp, 10 predicted proteins | sample 1674261 | NCBI WGS metagenome assembly OLVY01 (sample SAMEA103958155, study PRJEB25191) | human gut metagenome | biome: human-associated habitat [ENVO:00009003]; feature: intestine environment [ENVO:2100002]; material: feces | place: Germany | collected 2013/2015
CGCTCACGGACGAGACGCGGCACATGATCGACGCGGACGCCATCGCGCAGATGAAGCCCGGTGTCGTGCTCGTGAACACGTCCCGCGGCGGTCTGGTAGATACCGAGGCACTGATCGAGGGGCTGAAAAGCCACAAGGTCGGCGCGGCGTGTCTGGATGTGTACGAGGAAGAGGGCGACCTCTTCTACGAGGACTGCTCGGAGGAGATCGTCGCAGACGACACGCTGGTGCGGCTGATTTCCATGCCGAACGTCATCGTCACCTCGCATCAGGCGTTCCTCACAAAAGAAGCGCTCAGCAACATCGCCGCGACGACCGTGGACAACCTCCTGAAATTCGAGCGCGGCGAGCCGTCGCCGGATACCGAGGTCTGCTACCACTGCGAGCGCAAGGAAACCTGCCGCAAGACGCGCGACCAGAAGTGCTTCTGAGATAAAAATAGCAAGAACCGGCGTACCGTCCGTTTGGGCGATACGCCGGTTCTTTTTCCAAAATTCAGGATTTTGTCGGGTCTTCCTGCTCCTGCAGCTTCTTTTCCAGTGCTGACTGCTTGGCTAAGATCGCGTTGACCTTGTCGTGGAGGTCTTCGATCATGATCTCGGTTTTCAAATTGACCTTGTAATCGTTCTCCGCGCGGCGGCGGTCCTTTTCCTCCTGCCGGTTCTGGCTCATCATGATGAGCGGCGCCTGGATCGCCGCGACGCAGGACAGAACCAGATTCAGCAGGATAAACGGGAACGGATCGAACGCACCTGCCGCCAGGATCGTATTGACGACCATCCACAAAAGCAGCACACCCGTAAACGAAAAGATGAACGCCCAGCTGCCCGCAAATTTTGCGATCGCATCCGCCGCACGCTGCCCGAGGGTGTATTTTTCCGCGGTGGGGCTTTCGGAGATCTTGCTGTCTGCCAGCAGGTTTAAAACCTCCTCATCCGTCATATCATGCTGGATATCCTTGAGGACTTCTTTCAGGAGCTTTCTGTTTTCTTTCATTCGCCTTCCCCTTCTTTCCGGGATTTTCTTCATTATACTCCGCTCCCCCCGACGCGGTCAAGCCGCTTGTCCGGCACGGGCGCTGGGGCTGTCTGCCGCAAAGCAGGAAAATGCCCGGAGGCAGAAGGCCTCCGGGCAGATCCTACGTTTCAGAATTACGGCGTATAGCTTCTGGCCAGGACAGTCAGCTTGCCGTGTTCGATGGTCGCCAACGTGTTGTTGGCGGTAAAGCCGGGTTCAGACGCAGCCAGCTCTGCGAGGTCCGCTGCGGCATACGTTTCATCCGGATGCTCGGGGTCTGCATTGTCCGTCAGGACAAAGCCCTCGGCAACCGGCACGGTGACCTTGCCGAGCTCGTGATACGATTTTGCGTCATCCAGACCAACGGCGTAGTAGACGCCCGAATCGTCGCTCGTCAAATCGACGCCGCCCTGCTCCAGACCTCCGTTGATGGTGACAAAGCCGTTCTCGTCCTCTCTGGACGTGACGACCATGTCCTTGCCGTCCACAACGATCGTATCGCCAACGGCAAGCTGCGCGATATCGACCATGTCATAGAGGTCGTAATCATAGACCGTCAGCGTGAGTTCCGTTTTGCCGTTGGTTTCGGAAATGTCGTCTGCGCCGAAGCTCACCGCGACAGTCGCATCGGTCAGTGCGTTCAGATCAAGGCTTTCTGGCATCGGCTCGACGCGCTTTGCCTCCTGTGCGGGCTGCTCCGTCTGCTCGGAGCCGGGCTTCTGCTCCGTTTCCGCTGTGTTGGAATCCTTCTGTGTATCCGAATTTACCTGCTTGGCCGCGCAGGCACTCAGCGCCAGCACCGATATGGCCAGCAGAATCGCCAGTACTTTTTTCATAAGTCAAACTTCCTTTCCCCAAGGGATGTTCCGCTTTTTCGAACTGCTGTCAGTGTGACAGAAAGTTGTAACGAAATCTTGCTGGAACTGTAACCGGATTATGAATTTTCAGCTGACGGCTGCGGCGACCAGATGGGTTGGGACGCAATGAAGTCAGATATCTTTGCAAAAACAGAAATACGGCTTGTTCAGCGCTTGCTGGAGACAAGACTGTTGAAATCTGTGGCTGTGCCGTTTTGGAAAGGCTGGGCATAATTATCTGCGGAGCATGACCTTTGCGCAAAACAGACCGTCCTGATAGGTGACTGTACTCACCCCACCGGATTTTTCTGCGATATGGCGGACGGACTGGATACCAACACCGTCTCCTTTTCGCTTGGAGGACAGAAATACCCCGTCTTTTTCCCGGATAACTCCATCATACGTGTTTTCAACCTGAATCAGTGCCAGACTGTTTCCATGCAGATAGGCGGTCAGCTCGATTCTGCGTCTGGCAGGTGCAGTACGCAGGCTGGCTTCCAGCGCATTCTCCAGCAGATTCGAGAGGACCAGGCACAGATCGATCTCGTCTACAGGAAGACATTCCGGCAGATCGAGCTGTACGGAAAATGGGATCTGCTCCCGCTTCGCAAGTGCGCAGTAATACCCGACCACGCCGTCTGCCGCCCGGTTTTCACAGAAATGCAGCTCCAGACTCGGGATTCTGGAAACTGCGTCGGAAAGATAGGCTTTGATCTTTTCAAGATTCCCTTCTTCTGCAAGGGCAGCGAGCTGACATAGCTGGTGGCGCAGATCGTGCCGCGCCTGCCGGGCTTCCTCAATGGCAGCTTTCAGGCTTTCGTAGCGCTGCTGCTGCATGGAAAGCAGCTGGTTCTCCTGCTGCAATCTCACATTCCGGTTGATGCTGATCGCCATCAGAAGGAAGATTGCGTTGAAGAAAAGCATCAAAAACAAAAGTGCGATGCTGATCACAAAATACCCCTGCAAAACACGCCCGGTATAGAGCGTGTCCGCATACTTGGGGATCATAAACAGATTCAGCGCAATGAACACCAGCGGCAGCACCCAGAACACATACCAGGTCTGCGCGAAATTTTCATCCTCGACCATCCTCCGCACGCTATGCGTCGCAGGATAATAGGCGATGGCAGCAAACAGCCAGCAGATCGCATGATAGCAAATCGCAGACCGCAGACAGAACCACGGCGCAGCCTGCGCCTGCGGCAAACCGGCCAGCATAGCGGCGTTGATCGCTCTTGAAAGGCTGTTGATACAGGCAAATACCGCACAGACGGACAACGCAATCGTTCCGGATTTCCAAAGCGAAATCCGGAGCGTTTTTATGTAGATCACGACTGCAAGCAAGGTTAGGCCTGCAAGCATCGGCGCAGTCGGCATGCGGCGCGCATAGCACACCACGCCTCCGGCGGCGCAAAGCAGCGCAAGCAGCGGAACAAGCCACAAAACAAGCTTTGACAGCGGCTGCTTTAAGCTGGATTTTGCCGGGAAGTAGGCAAGCAGCATGCCGGGAATCACCACGCCGAGCTCCAGAATTGGACGCAGCAGCTCCATTATGCCATCCGCCCCCTTTGAAGCAAGAACTCCATAAGCGCCTGCCGGGCGCTTTTCAGAAGGTCCTGACTGACAAACACGCGGCTTCCGTCCGCCATGCGGAAGGCGGCGCCTTCCAGATCCTTCGCGTGTTCCAGATTCACGATCACGCCGCGCCCGCACACAAAAAAGCGTGTGTCATCCTTTAGTGGGGCGATGAACGTCTTGAAGGGTTGGCGTGTGGCAAGCGTCTTTTGAACCGTCGTATGGACGTAGATCAAGTGGGCGAAGTGTTCTGCGTAGACGATGTCCTGATAGCGCAGATGGATCTCGCTTCCCTCCACCTTTAGCTCCATATATTTGTCCGGCTGCGGTACGCGGGCAAGCAGCTCGTCTGTCAGCGCATCGATGTCCGCTTCGGTAAAGGGCTTGACCAGATAGTGCAGCGCCCGTACCTGAAAGCCCTCCAGCGCATGGTCGGTCGAGGTCGTGGTAAACACCAGCAGGCAATCCGTGTCGGTTTTCCGCAGCGTCCTTGCCGCCTCCATGCCGGTCATGCCATCCATATAAATATCCAGAAATGCGGCAGTAAAGGGCGCTTTCCTTGCCGCTTCCAGAAATGTCTCGCCGCTTTCGTATTCCAGAATATCCGCCTGCACATTTCTCCGGTGAAGCTGCTGCTCCAGCCGGTCTTTCAGCAGTGCACGTTCCGCAGCAAGATCATCCACAATCGCAATTCTCATGCAGGGTTCTCTCCTTGCGCTTGAATTCCAAGATAATTATATCACAGCGTGTCGAGGATGACAAAGAACCGCTGTCGGAATTCGTGCCAAAATCGCCCCTTTCGTGCTACGGCGCTTGAAAAAACCGAATGGCCTTTTTATACTGAGCGCAAGCAAAATGCCAAATCGGATGAAGGAAGGAGGGAAATCTGTGTATCGTATTGCCGTGCTGGCAGAACAGGAAGCAGAGCGGCAGCGCTACGCCGAGCAAATTACCCGGTTTTGTGAAGCGAAGGGGCTGTTTCCGCAGGTCATGCAATATGACGACCAGGAACGCTTTTTTGAAACGGCGCAGAAAGAGGCTCCAACCAATGCCGTCATTGCACTTTCCGGAGTGGCAGGACTGAATGCGGCGGAACATCTTCGCTCCTTATGCCCCGCGTGCCGGATGATCTGGTGCAGCGACTTGGATTTCTCCCTTCACGCCTTCCGGCTGCGGGCAGACTATTTTCTGCTGGAGCCGGTTTCCGAGGAAGCATTCCGGCGAGGACTGAATGCCTGGATTGAATAAACGGGCATCGAACCAAACCAAGACGACAAGCACAAAAATGGAGGATATCAATGAAAAAGAAAAAGTTACAATGTTCTGTACCAACCCTTCTGCTGGCCGGTGTGTTGTGCCTGACATTGGCGGCCTGCGGTGCGAAGCAGTCTTCTGACATGCTTGCATCGGATACAGACTCCGCGGCAAGCGCCGCCCTGCCGGTAAAGGCCATGAATGCCAAACGAGTTGACGAAAACCCTTATATGGCAAAGAGCGACGCCAACATTCACCACGACGGCTACAATACCGACTCTACGGATGAAGTCCTGCCGCTTGGCATCTATCCGGAGATCAATGTTTCCTATGAAAAAACCAACGCGAACGCTTCGCCTGCCATTTACTTTGACAGCTACGGCCATGCAGTCGTTCCGCTGCTCGGCGGCATCGCCATCCGCGATCTAAATGCGGAGGAGACAAAGACGCTCGGTTATTTTTCTCCGAAGCAGCATGACGGCGGCAGCTACCTGATCCAAAGCTCCTACACCTTCCTGGACGCTGAAAACCGCATCGTCTGCCCGACCAGCAACAACCATGTATTGATGCTCCGCGCAACGGACGAGGAGGGCAATGTCCTTCCCGAGTTTGAAAAGGTGCTTGACATCGACATCAAGGCGGCGGCAGAGGCCGCACTCGGCAAGGAGCTGACGCAGAATCTTCTTTCCGTGGTATTTGACTACGACGGGAACCTCTGGTTCGCCACCGGCGGCTTCCGCATCTATCCCGAGCGCCAGCAGCAGGGCGTTCTCGGCTATATCGCCCACTCGGCAATCGAAGCGATCCTCAACGGTGAGCAGACCGACCTGTCGAAGGCGGTTTTCGTCTACGAGCTGACGCCCGGCGAGGGCGCGGAGAACGGCATTGCCGCCTCCAAAGACGGCGCGGTCATTCTGACCAATAAGAATTGCTATCTGCTGCGCGCCAACAACGGTGTCGAGGCTGTCTGGTGTACGCCGTATGAGAGCGTCGGCGCGAAGGTCAGCGGTGAAGGCGACAAGACCACCGGCGGCGGTCTTGCATGGGGCGGCGGCTGCTCGCCGACGCTGACGCCGAACCTTGTGATGTTCACCGACAATGCAGACCCCGTGAATCTTCTTGCGCTCGACATGAAAACCGGTGAGGTCGTGGCAAAAACGCCGGTGCTCGATGATCTGCCCGATGGCTATCAGGTGGCAATCGAAAACTCTGCAATCGTCTACGATGACGGCGCGGGCACGGTCAGCACGATTGTCTGCAACTGGTTCGGCGCGGGCAACGCAGGCCTTGCCGACCCCAACAACGATTCTTCGATCCAGAGCTACGCCAACATTTATGACCAGAACTGGCTGATGAAGGGCAATGCCATGATCGCCCCCGGCGTCGAGCGCGTGGACACCGTGAAAACCGACAGCGGCTACGAGATGAAGAGCATCTGGACCCGAAACGATCTGAGCGACACCGCGATCATGAAGCTCTCCACCGCAACGGGCTATATCTACGGCTATGTGCAGGATCTGACCACGGGTATGTGGCAGTACATCATTCTCGACTTTGCAACCGGCGAGACTGTCTTTACGATGGATGTATCCAACAAGTACGGCTACAATAATATGGCCATTGGCATGTACACCGGCAACAGCGGAAATGCACTCTACTGCCCGACCGGATATTTGGAGCTGCTTCGCCTGCAGGACCGCTTTGTCTATCTGCCCGAGCTTCCGTACCGCGAGGTCGATCTCGATCAGGCGGCAAGAAATGTGCTTGCGCAGGATCAGTTTGCAAAGGACGGCGGCGAAGGTACGGTTGCAAGCTGGCGCAATACCGCAACCATCCGCAATGTGCATCCCAACACCACGGTGGCCTTCCGCATGAACAACCTGTCCGGCAGCGCCTCCGATTTGACGCTCTACGCCTATGGTGCAGACGGCAAGCTGGTAAAGGTTGCCCCCGAGCTGTGGTCGATCACCGACGAGACCGGCGCGGCTGCGACGGAGCTGACGGACGGCGTTCTCTATGAGCTGCGCGTGACCGTCGCCGACGGCGGCGATTTCGATCTGAGCGAGACGGAAAAGGAAATCAAGCTGTCCGTTGTGCTTGGAAAATAAGTGGGTTTTGAGAGGCTGCTGCACATTCCTCCCGCAAAAACCGAAGTAAAAGCCATAAAATGCTTGGAGGTTCACACCGTCAAGCAGACAGAAAAACAGTATTCGTTTATCGTTCGCCGTTTCCACAAGGAAACGGCGAATTTTTCGTGCAAAGACGAAACAGCCAATGCACGATCCTCTCCGAAGCATCGGATGCAATGCAATCTTAACGCAATCTTAATATTTCGGCAGAAAAGCTTAACACCATCTTTAAACGGGCGGCGTTATACTGTATTGTACGAAAATTCTGCTGGAGTGTGATTTCTCTTGCCATTTCATCGGCGTTTAGCCTGTAAGCTCAATTACTTTCAGTCCATAATTCTGATGTTTGCAGCGGTTATCCTTATCGGGGCGGCACTTCTGATGCTGCCGATTTCTGCGCAGGAGCGCACCGTCACCCCTTTCCATGAGGCATTATTCACAGCAACCTCCGCCGTCTGTGTCACAGGGCTGGTTGTGCTGGATACAGCTTCTCACTGGTCAGCGTTCGGTCAGGCCGTGTTGATGGTGCTGATTCAAATCGGCGGCTTGGGTGTGATTACAGTCGGCGCGTCTTTCTCGCTTTTATCAGGCCGGCGCATTTCTCTGTCCCAGCGCGGGCGAATGCAGGAGGCCATGTCTGCTCCAAAAGTCGGCGGCATTGTGCGGCTGACAGGCTTTGTGATCCGTACCTCTTTGATGATAGAAGGAATCGGCGCGCTTTGTATGCTCCCGGTTTTCTGCCGGGATTTCGGCGTTTCCGGGATATGGAAAGCCGTTTTTCATTCCGTCTCCGCTTTCTGCAATGCGGGCTTTGATTTAATGGGTACCCCCGACATGCCTTTTGTCTCGCTGACCGCATATCACGCAGACCCGGTTATCAACCTGACGATTTCCGCCCTAATCGTTGTGGGCGGCATCGGCTTTCTGACATGGGATGACGTGCGGACCAATCGGCTTTGCTTTCATCGCTATCGGCTGCAGAGCAAAGTTATTCTGGCGGCAACAGCGCTCTTAATTTTGCTGCCAATGCTGTACTTTTTCTGCTTTGAATTCAAAGGCGGCGCACTGCGGGAGCGGCTGCTGCTCTCGCTGTTCCAGTCCGTAACGCCCCGAACAGCGGGATTCAATACGGCAGACTATACGTCACTGTCCAGCAGCGGGCGCGGCCTTACCATTCTGCTGATGTTCATCGGCGGTTCACCGGGTTCTACGGCGGGCGGCATCAAGACAACAACGGCGGCAGTGCTTGTCGCCAATGCGTTTGCTGTATTCCGCAGGCAGAAAAGCCCCGAAATGTTCGGGCGGCGGATGGAAGAAAAAGCGGTCCATGATGCCGCAGCTATTTTTACACTGTATCTCGTCCTTTCGCTGACGGGAGCGTTTGTCATCAGCACGGTGGAGACGCTGCCGCTGTCCGAATGTCTGTTTGAAACGACCTCGGCCATTGCTACCGTAGGGCTGTCTCTGGGGTTGACACCGCATCTTGGAATCGTCTCACAGGGGATTTTAATTTTCTTGATGTTCATTGGGCGCGTCGGCGGACTGACTATGATTTATGCAGCGCTCTCCGGCAGCAAAAGCAGCGCGGCACGGCTGCCGCAGGAGCGCATCACCGTAGGATAAAGAAAGGTACATACCATGAAATCTATTTTACTGATCGGGTTGGGACGATTTGGCCGCCACATCGCAGAGGAGCTGAACAAGCTCGGCCATGAGGTCATGGCGGTGGACGAAAACGAGGACCGCGTCAACGCCGTTCTGAGCATTGTGACCAACGCCCAAATCGGCGACAGCACCAACGCGGAATTCTTGGAGGCGTTGGGCGTCCGCAATTTTGATGTCTGTATTGTGGCGATCAGCGGAAATTTTCAGAGCTCACTCGAAACCACTTCTCTGCTGAAGGAGTTGGGCGCAAAAATGGTCGTCTCCCGTGCGGAACGGGATGTGCAGGCTAAATTTCTGCTGCGCAACGGTGCGGATGAGGTGCTTTACCCGGAAAAGCAGCTGGCCAAGTGGGCGGCCATCCGCTACGGGTCCGACCATGTGCTGGATTATATCGAGTTGGACCACGACCACGCCATTCTGGAAGTAGCTGTGCCGTCCGCGTGGATCGGAAAGACCGTTGGCGACATCAATATCCGCAAGAAATACAGCATCAACATTCTGGGCATCAAGCGCAACGGGATTGCCGACGTCAACATTGACTCGGACACGGTTCTGCCCGGTGACGGCACATTGCTGGTGCTGGGCGAGGGCAAGGCCCTGAGCCGGTGCTTTCATATCTGATCGTTTGCAAGGGAAGTGGTTCATTTGAGAACGGCACTGCTGATTTTGCTGTTTCTGGCCGCAGGACTTTTTCTTGTTTTTATCGGTGTCCAATGTGATGCGTTCTGGCGCAGCGTTCGCCGCGCACAATTTGAGCGGCGTGAAGGCTTCCGGCGCTGGTAATGCCGCCCGAAATATGGTATGATACCCTTCAGAAGGGAGGATTTGCTGTGAATATTAAAAAGCCATCTCCCGATACAATGAAAGAGCAGGCCGTCCGACAGGCAAAGGATCTTTTGATCACAGTGCTGATTCTGACCGCTGCAACCGGCATCGGCAATATTTTCTGGTATTTCTCTTTTACCAAAAATATCATATCGGTGTATATTCTGGGGACATTGCTGACCTCGCTTTTTACCAAAAGCTATTTCTACGGCTTTTTAAGCTCGTTTTCCAGCGTGCTTCTTTTCAATTTTTGCTTTACAGAGCCCCGCCTGACGCTGCACGCATACGAGCGCGGCTACCCTGTCACCTTTGCCATTATGCTGATCGTTTCCATCATTACGGTCACATTGGCGATTCAGAATATCCGCAATGCCGAGGAGAAAGAGCGCGCTGCCGTCCGCGCCAAGAATGAACAGCTGCGCGCCGATTTGCTGCGCACGATTTCCCACGACCTGCGTACCCCGCTGACATCCATTTCCGGCAATGCCTCCAACCTCATCAGCAACTATGAGAAGATGGACGACCCCACCCGCAAGCAAACGTTTCTGGACATCTACGACGACTCTATGTGGCTCATCAATCTGGTGGAGAACATTCTTTCCATCTCCCGCATTGAGGATGGGCGGATGAATCTGTCCATCTCTACAGAGTTAGTAAGTGAAGTGTTTGAAGAAGCCCTGCGCCATACCAACCGGCACAGCGGGCAGCACACGATTACTGTACAGATGGACGATGATCTGCTGCTGGCGCACATGGATGCCAAGCTGGTTGTGCAGGTCCTGATCAATCTGGTGGATAATGCCATCAAATACACGCCTGCCGGGTCGCACATTGTCCTTTCCGCTGCGGCGCAGGGGGAAAGCGCCGTAATTCGGGTAAGCGATGACGGCCCCGGTATTCCCGACGAAGCAAAAGAAAAGGTCTTTGAAATGTTCTCCACCGGGGAAAAACGCATTTCGGACAGCCGCCGCAGCCTTGGGCTGGGACTGGCCTTATGCCGCACGATCATCGCAGCCCACGGCGGCACCATTACACTGTCCGACAATACGCCGCACGGCTGTATCTTTACTTTTACACTGCCCCTTGGGGAGGTTTCTTTGCATGAATAAACCCTTGATTCTGGTTGTGGAGGACGATGCACCTATCCGCAACCTGATTACCACGACACTGAAAACGCAGGATTACAAGTACATTGCGGCGGCTACTGCGTCCGAAGCACTCCAACAGGCAACGATCCATGCACCGGATGTGATGCTGTTGGATCTTGGCCTGCCTGATCTGGACGGTATCGAGGTGATTCGCCGTATTCGCAGTTGGTCTGCGATGCCCATCATCGTTATCAGTGCCCGCAGCGAGGACAGCGATAAAATCGAAGCCTTGGACAGCGGCGCCGACGACTACCTGACGAAACCGTTCTCGGTAGAGGAGCTGCTGGCGCGGCTGCGGGTAACGTTCCGCCGCATCTCGATGCTGCAAAACGCCGCCGGTTGTTCGGTTTTTACCAACGGTGATCTGCAAATTGATTTTGCGGCTGGCTGTGCCACCTTGAAAGGACAGGAACTGCACCTGACGCCCATCGAGTACAGGCTGCTCTGCGTCATGGCCAAGAATTGCGGCAAAGTGCTGACCCATACTTATATCACCCACGAAGTCTGGGGCAGTTCCTGGGACAATGACGTGGCCTCGCTGCGTGTTTTTATGGCTACGCTGCGCAAAAAGCTGGAATCCGAGCCGGATTCGCCGCAGTATATCCAGACGCATATCGGCATTGGATACAGGATGCTGAAGGTGTAAAGGAATTTAGCCGAAAGAGGTATAATACAAACTCGCAAAGTTGCGGAAAGGTATGTGGCCCCCTGTCCTTCGCTAAACTTTGATTTAGCGAAGTTGTGTATGGAGGGCTTTTACCCTATCGATTTTGGAATCGCAGCGGTTGCTATAGTCCCCCCTAGTGAGCAAGACAAAAGCACTTTCCCTTATTT
>OLVY01002142.1_pt1 | contig 11269 bp, 8 predicted proteins | sample 1674261 | NCBI WGS metagenome assembly OLVY01 (sample SAMEA103958155, study PRJEB25191) | human gut metagenome | biome: human-associated habitat [ENVO:00009003]; feature: intestine environment [ENVO:2100002]; material: feces | place: Germany | collected 2013/2015
CTCGCTACCTCCACCTTGGCAAGGTGGCGCTCTACCAGATGAGCTACGGCCGCATGTTGGAGAGTTTTTGCTCAATCGCTCTCTCCGGGCGACGTTTGTTATTATAAACTATATGAGCGGAAAAGTCAAGCGTTTTTTACATTTTTTTGCATAAATTTTTATGCGTTTTTGCTCGGCACATTTTCGGCGGTGGAAGGCCAGTTTTTGAGCAGTTCATTCAGATCCACCTTATAATTCTTGTTGCAGAACTGACAGTTCACCTCGGCAACGGGGTCCTCGTCGCGCATACGCTCGACCTCCTTTTTGCCAAGGGAGCGGATCATCTTTTCAACGCGCTCAAGGCCGCAGTCGCACTTGTAGGTCACATGGTAGCTGTCGAGAATATCGGGCGCAAAGCCGGCCAAGGCCAGCTCCAGCATATCGCGGACGCTCTTGCCCTCCTCGAGCATTGTCGTCACGCTGGGCATGGCCTTGATGTTCTTCTCGAGGTGCTCGATCTCCTCCTCGGTTGCGCCGGGCAGCAGCTGAACGACGAAGCCGCCCGCGCAGCGGACGCTCAGGTCCTTATCGACGAGCACGCCCAGCGCGCAGACAGTGGGCACCTGCTCACTGATAGCAAAATAGGTCGTGATGTCCTCGGCGATCTCACCGGAGGTCAGCGGCACCTGACCGATGTACGGCTCGCGCATACCCAAGTCACGGATGACGTCCAGCGTGCCGTCCTTGCCGACGGCTGCGCCGACGTTCAGATGGCCGTCAGCCCGCGGAGGGAGTTCCACAACGGGGTGCTCGACGTAGCCCTTGACGTTGCCGGTGCCGTCGGAAACGGCCAGCAGGCGACCTGCGGGGCCGCCGCCCTTGATCTGCAGCGTCACCGAGTCCTGGGTGCTTTTGAGCATAATGCCCATCATCGAGGCTGCCGTCAGCAGGCGGCCCAGGGCAGCGGTGGTGACGGCGCTGGTCTTGTGCAGGCGCTCCATCTCGCGGACGATTTCCGTAGAGTCAACACCGTAAAACACGATACCGCCGTTTTCGGAGATACCGCGCAGCATGTTATGATTCTGTTCCATTTGCTTTTTCCTCTTGTGTGTATTGCTTGACAGCCGTGATGATCCAGCGCGGGCTGTCGCCGCGCACCGGGCCAAAGCTCTCGCCGTCGGCAACTTTGGCCACGGCGAAGCCGTACTTTTCCAACAGGGCGCACACGGTGTCCAGCGCGTAGCTGTACTCGCTGAACGCCTCGTGGAAGTGCTCCCCCGTCTCGTGGTAATCAATGTTGATGGTAATATCCACCCGCTGCGCCGTCTCGTCGTAGCGGTTCGACCAGTGGCAGTCGGCGTCCTCGGCCTCGATGTCAAAGGTCTGGCCGGCCAGAATGTGCCGGTGCTTATAGGGCGTGTTCAAGTCAAAAATGAACACGCCGCCCTGCTCCATAAAGTAGGCAGCCTTGCGGATGGCCTTCTCAAAATTTTCCTGCGGGCCAATGTGGCTGTAGGTGTCAAACGTAGACACTGCGGCGCGGATCGTGCCGTACAGGTCCAGGTCCAGCAGGTCCTGCTTCAGCAGCAGCAAGCGGCCCGTCAGGCCCAGCTCGTCGGCCTTTTCGCGCAGGACACTGAGCATCTCCTCGGAGCGGTCAATGCCGATGACATCATACCCTGCCTGGGTCAGCATCAGGGTCAGATCGCCGGTGCCGCAGCCCAGGTCGGCCAGGATGCCGTCTGTGATGCCGTGGGCCTTCAGCTCGTCGGTAATATAGCCGTAAAGCGCGTCATAGTCAGCCTCGCCGTTGAACTCGTCGTAGAAATAGGCAAACTCGTTGTAGGCCATCGATCAGTCCTCTGTCTCGGGGGTCATGCTGGCCTCAAGCAGCGTGCGCAGCTCGTCCATGCCCAGCCCGTTCTCGGCGCTGGTCAGCACAACGCCCTGGCAGCCGTAGGGAGCGCAGATCTTTTCAAATTCTTCTTTGCGGGCGGCCATCTCGCTCTTTTTCAGCTTGTCGCCTTTGGTCAGCGCGGCCACAAACGGAATGCGGTGGTAGTGCAGGTACTCAAGCATCTGCACATCGTCAGCGCTGGGCGCGTGGCGGCTGTCCAGCAGCTGGACAAGCAGGCAGACGGCACGATCCGCCTCAAAATAGCTGTTGATCAAATCGTCCCACCGCTCGCGCTCGGCGTTGGAGACCTTGGCGTAGCCGTAGCCGGGCAGGTCGACAAAGTAGGCCGTATCAACGCGGTAGAAGTTGATGGTTGCCGTTTTGCCCGGCGTGGCGCTGACGCGGGCCAGCTTCTTGCGGTTGCAGAGCTTATTGATGAGGCTCGACTTGCCGACGTTGGAGCGGCCCGAAAATACGATTTCAGGGCGGTCACTGTCCGGCAGCTGGCGGGACAGACCGTAGGACGCGAGGAATTCGCTGTTGTTGTAGTTCATGGGTGTTCCTTTATGTTTTGGGTGTGCTGTGTATTGCGGGGCGTCGAGGACGCTGCCCTCTACATGCGCGGCACGGCGTAGTGCGAGCGGATATGGAATCCGCCCCTACGGGGGTTGCTGTAGGGGGCGATGCTTGTCATCGACCCGCGGGCGGGTGCGGGCCTCCGTCCCTACAGAGTGGCGTTCAAGGCGAATTACATCACCGCGGCGGGCTCCTTATGTCCCTCGGCAGGCTTGTCGTTGGCGATGAGAGAGGTTGCCTGCGGCACGCCACGGACAGCGCGGGCGGGGGTGCGGCCCGGGCGCACAAGGGCGTGCTTCAGCACCTCGGACAGCGTGCCCACGGGGATGAAGCGCACCTTCTCCTTGACCTCGGCGTCCACCTCATACAGATCGCTGGCGTTGTCCCTGGGGATGAGCACCGTCGAGATGCCCTCGCGGAAGGCCGCCATACTCTTTTCCTTCAGACCGCCGATGGGCAGCACGTTGCCGTGCAGCGTGATCTCTCCGGTCATGGCCAGGTCGTGGTTGACCGGGATACCGGACAGCGCCGAAATCAGCGCCGTCGTCAGTGTGACACCCGCGGAGGGGCCGTCCTTCGGCACAGCGCCCTCGGGGGCATGGATGTGCAGGTCGATGTTCTTGAACTTGTCGGGCGTGATGCCGTATTCCTCGGCGTGGACCTTGGCGTAGGTCACGGCGAGCTGGGCGCTCTCCTTCATGACATCACCAAGGCTGCCGGTGATCTCGATTTTGCCGGTGCCGTTCGGGATGACGGCGACCTCAACAGGCAGCATCTCGCCGCCGACACTCGTCCACGCCAGACCGTTGGCAATGCCCACGGCGTCCTTGCGGGAGATAAACGTCGGCTTGACCTTCTCGGGGCCGAGCAGTTCCTTGACCATCGCTGCGGAAACGCTGATCTTCTCGGCCTCTCCTGCCGCGATCTTCTGCGCACATTTGCGCAGCACCGACGTGATGGTGCGTTCCAGATTGCGCACGCCGGCCTCGCGGGTGTAGCCGTCGATGATGGCATACAGTGCGCTGCCCGTCAGGGTCACGCGCCCCTCCAGGCCGTTGTTTTTCAGCTGCTTTGGCAGCAGATGGCGCTTGGCGATGTTGAATTTTTCGGTGCGGGTGTAGCTGGGCAGCTCGATGACATCCATGCGGTCATAGAGCGGGCCAGGGATCGTGGAGGCATCGTTCGCCGTCGTGATAAAGAGCACCTCGCTCAAATCAAACGGAATATCGAGGTAGTTATCCTTAAAGGTGCGGTTCTGCTCGGGGTCCAGCACCTCGAGCAGTGCGCTGGACGGGTCTCCCTTGTAGTCGCCCGCCAGCTTGTCGATCTCGTCGAGCAGGATGACCGGGTTCGTAGACTTGGCCGTCGTGATGGCGCTGATGATGCGGCCCGGCATCGCGCCGATGTAGGTGCGGCGGTGGCCGCGGATCTCGGCTTCATCGTGGACGCCGCCCAGGCTCATGCGGGCAAATTTGCGGTCCATGCACTCGGCAATGGAGTGCGCAATGCTCGTTTTGCCGACGCCCGGAGGGCCGACAAGGCAGATGATCTGCCCCTTGACGTCCTGGTTCAGCTTGCGCACAGCCAGCAGCTCGAGAATGCGTTCCTTGACCTTCTGCAGGCCGTAGTGCTCACGGTCCAGCACCTTGCGGGCGTGGGCCTGGTCAAGGTCGTCCTCGGTGGCGGTGTGCCACGGCAGGGCCAGGCAGGCATCCAGGTAGCTGCGGATAACGCCGCTCTCGGCGCTGCTGCCCTGCATACGGGCCAGGCGGTCACACTCTTTCAGCAGCTTTTCGGTGGATTCTGCATCAAGGTTCAGTGCCTTGACTTTCCCGCGGTATGTATCGGCCTCGGCGCGGGTGTCCTCGGCGTCGCCGAGCTCCTCGCTGATGACATTCATCTGTTCACGCAGGTAGTATTCGCGCTGGCCCTTGTCCATGCGGGCGTTGACCTTGTCGTCCAGGTCGCGCTCGATGTCCATGATCTGGCATTCCTGCCGCAGCAGGGTCAGCAGCTTTTCGAGGCGGCCCAGCAGGGTCGATTCGTTCAGGATAACCTGCTTGTCCTCATACTTGAACAAGAGGTTGGCGGGCATGTACTCGCTTAAATACAGCGGCGAATCGGAGGAAACGATGTTATAGACGACATCCTTGGAAATTTGCGGGCTGTAGGACAGGTACTCCTCAAAGCAGTCCTTCAGGCTGCGGACGAGAGCCTCGACCTGGTTGCGCTTGTCGGCAGGGATGCCGCGCACCGCCACGGGGCGCACCGTGGCCTGCAGATACTTTTCGCCGGCGTCCAGCTCCAGCAGACGGGCACGGGTCTTGCCCTCGACGAGGACCTTCACGAGGTCGTCGGAGACGCGCAGCACCTGCTTGATTTCGGCAATGACACCGTAGGCATACAGGTCGTGAAGGGCCGGTTCTTCCTCATCCATCTCGCGCTGGGCGACGAGAAAGACGCTGCTGTTGGCGTGCATGGCGGCCTCGATGGCGGCAATGGACTTGGTGCGGCCCACCTCAAAATGGACCACATTGTTGGGGAAAACCACCAGCCCGCGCAGGGCGATGGCCGGCAGATGCACCACATTGCGGGCGATCTTGATCTTAACTTTTTCAGACATTCTTACTCTCCCATAGCCTGCAGAACAGGCGTCTTGTTTGCGTTTGCGGCAAGCTCCGGCGGCAGCAGGATGCGCGCCGCACTGTGCGCGATCTCCGCGTGCATCCGCAGCTGGGGCGAGCATTCGCCGTCCAGCGTTGTGATGAGCGGGTTGCCGTCCAGCACCTCTATGTCAATGCTGCCTGTACGGAAAAACGTCATGTACGGGGCGAATTTTTCGGTGACGGTGTCACCCTCCGAAAGGTGCTCCCCTTTTTTGTAGCTGCCCAGCAGCCCCGGCAGCTTTAAACGCGGCACGGGCCGCAGCAGCACCACATCCAGCAGACCGTCGGTCATGCTGGCGTGGGGCGCGGCGCAGTAGCCGCCGCCGTACTGCTGGCCGTTGCAGATCGCCAGCATCATGTAGACATCCTCCATCTGCCGGTCATCTGCCGTGATGCGCAGCCGATGGCGGAAGGTGCTGCAGACCGCCAGCATCATGAAGGTGTCCTCCAATTGGCGGTCATCGGCGGTGATGCGCAGACGGTGCCTGAAGGTGCTGCACACGGCCTCGAGAATCGACAGCGTGTAGGCCGTTGTGCCGCCGCAGAAGGGCACGCGCCGCCATTTGGGGATGCCGTTGGCGACCTGGGCGTCGATGCCCGCGGCATAGATGTCGATGCCGCAGCCCTGGGGCGTGCGGATGACGTCCGCTGCGAACGGCTGTGCGGCCAGCTGTGCGTCAAGGTTCAGGAACTGCGCCTGCGTGCCGAAGTTGCGCACATAGTCATTGCCGCTGCCGCAGGGCACGCAGCCGATGGCGGCGTTCGGGTGGCCGACGGTACCCTGCAATATTTCGCTCAGCGTGCCGTCGCCGCCGCAGGCGTAGAGGTATACTTCTTCCCCGCCGGCGGCGTATTGGGCGGCCAGGTCGCGGGCCTGCCCGGCGCGGCGGGTCACCTCAATGGTAGGATGAAGCCCTGCGCGGCTGGCAGCGGCGTGGATCTGCGGGATGAGCGCCACGCTGGCGTCCACCTTGCCCGCCGTTGGGTTTATGATAAAAATATGCTGCATCGGTTTGTCCCTTTCAGCATCGGTTACTTGCGGTCTACAGATACTAATTATTGTAGCTTTTTTGCCGCAAAAGTGCAATACCTTGGAGGAAATTGGTTGACGGAGAGATTGGCTTCCCCCTCGGGGGAAGCTGTCAGTGGCCCCGACCACTGACTGATGAGGGGCGGATATGCCGTTGCTGCCCGGTAAAGTGCTGCGGCGGCAAGGTCTGCCCTCATCCGGCCCTGCGGGGCCACCTTCCCCCGAGAGGGGAAGGCTTAGGAGTTCTCCCACACAGCCAGAATTTCGGTAACCTTTGCAAATATCGCGGCACTGGAGGTTTCGGGCTTTAAAATGCCGTCCTGCAAAACGGTAATGGTATACCGCGGGTCGTCCACCGGGTAAAAGCCGCTGAACCAGTAGTTGAGCAACTCCTCGCCGTTCTCGTCGTACTGGCCGGTCTGCGCTGTGCCGGTTTTGCCGCCTGCCGTGCCGGTTTTGGGCTGTGCCTCGCTGCCGATACCCTCCGACACGACGGAGGCCAGCATACTGCGCAGCACCCGTGCCGTGGCCGCATCAAAGACCGTGCGGGTGTCAGCCGCCCGGGTCTGCCCGGTCAGCGTGCCTTCGGCGTCAACAATTCCCTGTACAAAGGCCGGTGTCCTGTACACGCCGCCGTTTGCGACGGTGTTCATCATGGCTGTAATTTGCAGCGGCGTCACGGTCAGCGCTCCCTGACCAAAGCTGAACGTCGCCAGCTCGCCTGGGTTTTCAAGCGCGGCGGCATCGGGCAGTGTGCCCGATGCGCCTTGCAGGCCGGGCGCAAGCTGCGTAGCCGTGCCGAAGCCGAGTGTCTCTGCCATTTTGCGGATGCGCTGTGCCCCCAGCAGGCGGCCCAGCTCGATGAAATAGGTGTTGCAGCTTTGTTCCAGCGCGCCGCGCAGGTTGACCACGCCGTGGGCGCGGCCCAGTGCACAGCGGTAGGTCTGCCCGGCAACCTCGACCTCACCCGTGCAGTCGTGGGTGTACCAGTCAAGGCCGCTCTCGTAGGCGGCTGCAGCCAGCACGACCTTGAACACCGACCCGGCACTGAATGCGCGGAGAGGCCGGTTGAGCAGCGAGGTATCGTTGGCGGCAATGCTGGCGGCGACATTCTGCGGGTCAAACGACGGCATACTGACCGAGGCAAGCACCTCGCCGGTGGCCGTGTCCATCACGACAAGGCAGCCGCGCGGCAGATACAGCGTGGCCAGCCCCTCACAGGCGCGCTGCAGGTCGGCGTCCAGCGTCAGCCGCACGCCCTGCCCCGTGCCGGGTGTTTCCACCGCTACAAGCGGGCTTGTGTCCGTCAGCAGGCGTCCCTGCGCGGTCATAAAGCAGGTCACAGTGCGCGCGTCTCCGGAGGCGGTCAACAGATCGTCGTAGGCTTTTTCCAGGCCGGACACGCCGCGGCCCTCGCTGTCCAGATAGCCCAGCAGGTGCGCGGCGGTGCTGCCGCCGAAATGCTGCGGCACGGTGCAGGTCGTGATGCCCTGTGCGGTCAGGTCGCGGTCCACCTGTATCAAAAAGGGACTTGCAAGGTTGCGGCGCTCATACAAAAGGCTCTGCTCCGCATACGGGACATACGGAAACAGCGCTGTGTACCCGGCGTCTCCGGGCAGGCAGAGTGCGTAATACTGCGGGGAAAGGCCGGTCAGCCTGCGGCCCGTGCGGTCATAGAAATCGCCCCGGGCGCGCGGCAGGGTCAGCGTCTGGACGCTCTGCCCGCCCGCACTGGCGGCATAGGCCGCCTGCTGTCCCACCCAGTAGGTGCGGCAGAGCACGACGCCCGCCAGCAGCACCAGCACAGCGCAAAGCCCATACAACCGACGCAGAGACAAAGCACATCCCCCCGGTGGGAGTATGGGCGGCGGGTCAACCTAAAATACCTCTATTACCCATATAATTTTGGGTTGAGTCTTGTTAATTGCGCAGCCTCCTGACAGCCCAAAGCACCAGATACACCGCCGCCACGCAGGGCAGAAAACCCATGGCGTCAATCGCAACGTTGCTCAACTGCGCGGCACGGCCCGGCACAAAATACTGGTGGAGCTCATCACCGACCGCGTACAGCATACACAGCGCCGATGCCAGCAGTGCCTTTTGCCGCAGCGTAACGCGGTGCAGCCACAGCTGCACGGTCACGGCCATGCTGACGCCGAGGGCACAGTAGATATAGACGTGCGCCCACTTGCGGACGTTGGCGTTCAGGTTTGTGGTGCTGAACCACAGCGGCGTGATGGCTTTTATCCTGCCGGCCTGCACGGTCTCGGTAACGGCGCGGCTGACCTTGGTGGACAGCTCCGCCGGCTGCGAGGACAAGACAAAGATCACCGCCATAATCGCCAGCGTAACGGCCAGTGCCGGATATTTTGCGTATTTTTTCATGGCGGCCCCCCCGCTGCGTTATTTCCGTCTATTATAGCACACTTTGCCGGTTTATACAAAAAGGCCGAAGCCTCTTTTTGCGGAGACTTCGACCTTAAGGCAATACCGCATAATTCCCGCCTAACGGCTCAAGCACCGCTCCGGCGGGAATTATGCGGTATTGCCTTATATTTTAACGATTTTCAAAACGAATTTCAAACATTTTTTCTGGAAAGTTTTCAATACAGCTCCGCGATGATGTCCACGCACTTGCCGATACCGATGACGCCGCTGTCCAGCGTCAGGTGATAATTTTGAGCGTGTCCCCACTTCATGTTGGTGTAGAAGCGGTGATAGGCGGCCCGGCGTTTATCCTTATCCCGCAGGCGCTCCTCCGGGGACTGCTCCCGTTCGCCGTACACCTTGACGATGCGCTCCGCACGGAACTTCATATCCGCGTGGATAAAGACTTTCAGACAGTCTGCCTTATCCCGCAGAATATAGTCGGCACAGCGGCCAACCATGACGCAGGGACCCTTTTCCGCCAGCTCCGTGATGACCTTGTACTGATGCTCCCACAGAATATCCTCGTTGGTGGGGCCGAACATTCGGTTGGAAAAAGCTGCCGATAGGAAGCTCCCAGGTGCGTACTCTCCTGCTTCTTTTACATAGTCCGGCGCAAAACCTGTTTCCTTTGCCATTTCCTGAATGATCTCTGCGTCATAGCACGGAATACCCAGCTTTTCCGCCACCTTTTTGCCGATGGTGCGTCCGCCGCTGCCAAATTCGCGGCTGATGGTAATGACTCTGTTTTTCATACTTTCTGCACTCCTTCCGCATTCAATTCCCGATAGGTTTTCACGATGATGATTGCCGAGATGATAAAGGTCAAAATATCCGACACCGGCATGGAATACAGTACGCCGTCCAAACCAAAGAACACAGGCAACAACAAGGCAAAGCCCACACCGAACACCACCTCACGGAACATGGACAGCAGCGTGGATGTCAGCGCCTTGCCGACTGCCTGCAAGAAGATAAAGCACGCCTTGTTGACGCAGGCCAGCACCATCATGCAGAGATAGGTGCGGAACGCCTTAATAGCAAAGTCCGTATAGTAGCTGCTCTCATTGGCTGCACCGAAAATGGCGATGAGCTGCCGAGGGAACCCCTCTGCCATCACCAGCGCCACCGCACCCACCAGTGCTTCGGCAATCAGCAGCTTGGTGAACAACTCCCGAACACGCAGTTTCTTCTCCGCACCCATGTTATAGCCCACGATGGGGATGCAGCCTGCCGCCATGCCTACCACGATGGAAATGACGATCTGGAAGAACTTCATCACAATGCCGACCACAGCCATGGGAATCTGCGCGTATTGCTCCTGTCCGAACACAGCGTCCAGAGCGCCGTATTTACGGAGCATATTGTTGATGGCCGCCATGGCCGCCACCAGACTGATCTGCGAAAGAAAACTGGTGATACCCAGCGTCAGCATTCGTCCGCAGACAGTTCCCCGCAGCGCATAATCGCCGGACGCAGGCTTGATGATCTTCATGTGCAGCAGATACCACACAGCAAGAAATGCCGTTGCCACCTGACCGATGACCGTGGCCACTGCCGCACCCATCATACCCCATTTGAAGACAAAGATGAAAATGGGGTCGAGGATAATGTTGATAACAGCGCCTGCCAATGTGGAGATCATGGCGAACTTGGGGTTGCCGTCGGCACGGATGATCGGGTTCATGGCCTGCCCGAACATATAGAACGGGATGCCCAGTGTGATATAGAAGAAGTACTCCTGCGAGTGGTGGAAGGTCTCCTCATTCACCGTGCCGCCGAACATGGCGATGATGCTGTTTGCGAACATGAGGTATACCGCCGTCAGAACAAGACTGCTGACGACAGATAACACCACCGCGTTGCCCACGCTTTGCTTGGCCTTATCCACCTCGTTTCTGCCCAGCGCCATGCTGACGAAGGCGCAGCAGCCGTCGCCCAACATGACGGCGATAGCCAGCGCCACCACCGTCAGCGGGAACACCACCGTATTGGCGGCGTTGCCGTAGGAGCCGAGGTAGCTGGCATTGGCGATAAAAATCTGGTCAACGATGTTGTAAAGTGCGCCCACCAGCAGCGAGATAATGCAGGGGATGGCGTACTGCCGCATGAGCTTGCTCACACGCTCCGTCCCCAAGAACTGATTTCCGGTTTCCAAAAAAATCACCTTTCTTTCAAAAAATAAAAAATGCGTAAGTCCCAGAACATCCGGACTTACGCATTTCTGCTACACGATTTGCCTATGAAGTTTTCGCTCATCTTGCCATTTCTCACCCGATTCCGCAAAAAAAGGCGCGTGGCTGCTCTGCAACTGGATTTACGCAGAAACGCCACACGCTGTACATTTATTATAGCGGATTTGGATGGAAATTTCAAATGCTTTTTGAATGATTTTCGTCTCGTCGATCCTACTTTTTGCAATCACCATGCTGCCGGATAACATAAAAATCGGCACCTGCTTTTGAGGCAGGTGCCGATTTCTGTTACCCTATAATGCGCTCGAATTTTTGGCGTAAGTTAGGCGCAAATTCGCTTTTGCGCATCCAAAAAATCAAGCAATTTCAAGGCTTTGCGGCGTCTCTTAGTACATGCCGCCCATGTCAGGGGCCGGAGCAGCCGGAGCCGGGGGTTCCGGCAGGTCAGCGACAAGGCTCTCGGTGGTCAGGACCATCGCGGCGACGCTGGCGGCGTTCT
>OLVY01002145.1_pt1 | contig 11250 bp, 9 predicted proteins | sample 1674261 | NCBI WGS metagenome assembly OLVY01 (sample SAMEA103958155, study PRJEB25191) | human gut metagenome | biome: human-associated habitat [ENVO:00009003]; feature: intestine environment [ENVO:2100002]; material: feces | place: Germany | collected 2013/2015
ATCTATGCATCTTAATTTTCAAAAAGTGTGCAACTTCTTATTGCAATTTAGAAAATCAATACCTTCGTTAGTAATTGCGCCGGATTCTTTTTGATTTGCGGATGCAGCGTTAGCATAAATTTGGTCAGACATGGTAGAAATTACGCCGTTTTTGTCGAGGACAATGCCTTTGGCATCAGTATTAATTGTTCCATCCTCAGTCTCAATACCGAACATCTTTCTCCTTAATTCATTTTCCTTCAGCGTACCGCCGTTGATATAAATTTTGCTGCCATTGTAAGCAACGATGGATTCGCCAACAGTATAAACATTAGCAGCTGTGCCATCTAAAACAATTACTGAACCTTTGCCAACTTTCTCTTTGTTCCAAGCCCAAATGCCTTCAACGGTATTAATGCTGGAGTTTTTGATGGTTACCGTTGCACCATCTTTTGCAAGCGTTGCAGATTTTATATCTACGCCATCTGCTTCAATGATGGAGTTTTCACCAATTGCGCCAAACTCGGTATAACCATCCTTTTTGCCATTTTCATAGTAATCACTTGCAGTTACACTGCCGCCCTTCAGGACAATCTTAGAGCCGCCTTCTGCTTTAAAATCGCCTGTGAAATCAACGTTAGTCGCTGTCAGAGTAGAGTTGCCTGTTACTGTTGCAGCTACTTTAGTTCCACTCGGCAGTTCAGCACCTGTAATCTTGCCGCCACCATTTAAAATTACGCTCGCATTAGAACCAGCTACAATCTTTTGGGCTTCAACACTGCCATCGGTAATGAACTTGCTACCGTTATCTTCTACACTAATATTGGTAGTATGTAATGTACCACCACCATTAATATTGATAACACCACCATCAACAGCTTCAACACCTTCTCCACTAGCTGTATAGGTTGCTTTGCCATCAGTGCTAATCAGATTAACAGTGCCACCCTCAGCATAAATTGCTGTATCAGCATTTACGTTGGAATCATTAACTGTAAGCACACCGCCTTTAAAAGCTCCAAGATTAGAGTCTATTTTTACTTTGTTCAACTCAACATAAGCATCTTCGCCACGCGAACGAATCTCTGTAGAATAACCTTCAATAGGTCCAGCACCTTGATTATCCGTATAATAAAAAGTGCCGGAAGTAACGCTACCGCCATTTAAGATTATCGTGCCACCAGTAGAAGCATGAACCTCTCCTTTAAAATCTACATTCTTAGCAACAATTTTGCTTCCCACACCACTACTTTCAGCAGAATCGTCTGCATAACCAACTCTATCGTCCTCTTTATCTACGCGCTTTTCTTTTATACTAGTAAACTTGCCGCCATTCAGCTCTATTTCAGAGCCTTTATGTGCCGTCACTTTCCCCGCTTCTACAGCAGTATAAGTATGCTTTTGCCCATCTTCATGAGAAATATCAGCTGCCTCCGCATTCATCACGAAGCCAGTCATTACACCTGCTGCCACAACTGAAAGCAGAACTTTTTTAGCCAAAAATTTGTCATTATGGTTTACCTTCATAACCACACGCCCTTTCTCTTTTTTAGCAGTTAATTCTGATTATAATAACATAACAAGACTACACTCACTAAAATATCATCTCAGCAAACAATCAATATTAAATTCATATTATAACAATGTTTGCTTATATTAATATTATAGCACTGCTGTCCCCCCCGACAAGATTTTTAGTTGTTGAAATCTTATACTTTTCAGACTTGTCGGTGCAAAAAAAAGAAAAGGCTTTTTACAAATTATAACCGCCCGCATCTCACCTTCACCTGAGATACGGGCGGTTAATGTTATTTTTGAAGATTAATTACAGCAGCTCAGCCTTTTTATCCAGAATTGCTTTGCAGGCAGCGCAGGCCGGGCAATCGCAATAGGCAGCCCCGGCAGCCTTGATTTCCTTAGCATGTGCCAAAATATTTTTTGCCAGCTCAGCACCGAAAACGCCAACGCCTGCTTCGGAACCGGCAAAAGCAATCAGCCCGTCTATCGGCATGATATCTGATTCCAGCTCTGCAATATAAGCTTTGGTTACTTCTGCTTCTTTCGCAGTACCGACAGCAGCAAGCCATTTTTCAGCAGCAGCCTTTGCTTCAGCGCTGCAGCTATGAGCAGCAATTAAAGCTACAGTTTTTTCTTTAACAAAATCTAACGTTTCTTGTGTCATAATCTGTTAACCTCCTCGTGATGCGTTGCGCATCATCTGTACATATCATAGTACCAAATTGCAGTCCTGTAAAGTACGCACTTTCACGTGCGCTAGTTACCGCAAGGTTACTATTGTAGTATCATGCGTATGCCCTCAGCTTGATGATAATTACGTCCGTACTACGCACAGTAGAGAATATCATATTAATACACAAAAACTTATAAAATTACCAGGCAGCAACGGTTCCGTCAGCACGCGGCTCCGTTGCTCCCGCCAGTACGCCGTCAGGGCAGCGCCAAATAATTTCGCCCCTGCCAAAGCTGGTGTAATCGCTCATTACACGTACGTCATGCCCCTGCTTGCGTAGCTGTTCCACTACCTCCGGCGCAAAGCGATCCTCCAGCCACACCTCGCGTCCATCAATCCACTGCCAGCGCGGCGCATCAAGCGCAGCCTGCGGATTCAGCAGGAAGTCAATCGTGTTCATCAGCACCTGCACATGACCTTGCGGCTGCATATAGGCACCCATAACACCAAACGTTCCGACTGCTTCGCCATCCTTAGTCAAAAAGCCGGGGATAATTGTATGATACGGCTTTTTGCGCGGCAGCAGGAAATCATCCGAAGATTCGTCCAAGCAGAATCCTGCGCCCCTATCATTAAAGTTGATGCCATAACCCGGCAGTACAACGCCACTGCCAAAGTCTTTGTAGTTGCTTTGGATAAAGGAAACCATATTTCCTTCGTTATCTGCAGTACACAGATAAACAGTGCCGCCGCAGAACGGTTTGCCTGCTTCCGGCAGCAAGGCCTGCTCGCCAATAAGCGCACGGCGTTTGGCTGCATATTCCTCGCTCAGCATAGCTTCCACCTTAGTACGCATATAGCGCGGGTCAGCAATATACTGCATGCCATCGGCAAAAGCCAACTTCATAGCTTCTATCTGCTTATGCAGTGTTGCTACGCTGTCACGTCCGTCGAATTCAAAGCCCTTCAATATATTTAAAGCCATCAGCGCTGTAATACCATGACCGTTAGGCGGCATTTCCCACACATCATAGCCACGGTAATTAATATGCACAGGTTCAACAAATTCCGCACGATAATCAGCCAAATCTGCCAACGTCAGATAACCGCCGGTCTTTTCGCTGAAGTCGACAATTTTTTCGGCAAGCTCACCGCGATAATAGCTTTCACAATAGCTTTCCGCCAACAAACGCAAGGTTTTGGCATGGTCTGGAAGACGTACCAACTCGCCTGTGCGCGGTGCCACGCCTTTGGGCGCAAAGGTTGCAAACCAGGGTGCAACAGCAGGATTATCCTTATACGGCGCCAGCGCCTCAATGCCCTCCTGCCAGAAGCGTGCTACTATCGGTGAAACAGGATAACCGTTTTCCGCATAATCAATAGCAGAGGCAAATAATTGCGCAAAGGTCAGACGACCGAAACGCTTGTGCAGCTCCGCCCAGGCTGAAGGCGCCCCCGGAACAGTCACAGCCTGCCAGCCTCTGAACGGCATTTTATCTGTATGTCCTGCAGCACGCACTGCCTCCGCCGTCAGGTTCTGCGGCGCATAACCGCTGCCGTTGATACCATAAAGCTTATTCTTTACCCAGACAATCGCAAAGCAGTCGCTGCCAAGACCGTTATTCGTAGGCTCCACTATAGTCTGGCAAATCGCCGTGGCGATAGCTGCATCTACAGCGTTGCCACCCTGCTGCAAAATCTGCAGGCCGGCCTGAGATGCCAATGGTTGCGAGGTGCAGACCATACCGCGTCTGCCATAAACTACGCGACGGCGCGAAGCGTAAGGATATTGTTGTCCGTCGAATTGCATTTGCATAATTATCACTCCATAAATGATGATTAGTTGAAAAAAGCACACCTTTACAGATGTGCTTTTAATAAAAATCAAGTAATTATAAAATCTTGGACAGGAAGTTTTTGGTGCGTTCTTCTTTCGGATTGCCAAAAATCTCCTCAGGAGTTCCTTCTTCCAAAATTTTGCCGCCGTCTACGAAGCATACACGGTCGCCAACCTCACGGGCAAAGCCCATTTCGTGAGTAACAACAGCCATGGTCATACCTTCGTTAGCCAACTGCTTCATAACGTCCAGAACCTCGTTAACCATTTCCGGATCAAGAGCACTGGTAGGCTCGTCAAACAGCAGAGCCTTCGGCTTCATGCACAGGGCTCGCGCAATAGCAACACGCTGTTGCTGACCGCCGCTGAGCTGATCGGGATAATTATTGGCTTTGTCTTCCATGCCAACCTTTTTCAGGTACATATGTGCAGTCTTTTCTGCTTCATCCTTAGAAACGCCGCGCACCTTCATCGGTGCCAGCATCAGATTCTGCATAACAGTCATATGCGGAAACAGATTAAAGCGCTGGAATACCATGCCTACTTCCTTGCGGATTTCGTTAATATTAGCCTCACCGTTCAGAGGAATACCATCGATAACAATGCTGCCGCCGGTAGGCTCCTCCAAAAAGTTGATGCAACGCAACAGAGTACTCTTACCGCTGCCGCTGGGGCCGATAATAACAACAACCTCTTTTTCCGCAATCGTCAGGTTTACACCCTTGAGTACGTGCAGATCACCAAAGCTTTTCTTCAGATCTTTGATTACAATCATTTCCTTGCTCATTTCGTGTCAAACCTCCGCTCCAGATAACCGGTAAACCTTGCAACAGCAAAGGTCATAATCAGATAAATAATAGCTACAGCCATCCAGATTTCAAAGGAAGCGTAGGTACGGGCAATAATCAGCTGACCGCGACGTGTCAGCTCTTCAAAACCGATAACGGAAACCAGAGAGGAATCCTTCAGCATAGCGATAAACTCATTGCCCAGAGGCGGAATGATGCGCTTGAAGGCCTGCGGCATGATAATATAGCGCATGGTCTGTGCCCAGGTCATGCCAAGGCTGCGGCCTGCTTCCATCTGGCCCTTGTCGATAGACTGGATGCCGGCACGGAAGATTTCGGCAACATACGCACCGCTGTTGATAGAGCAAGCGGAAATTGCTGCCACAAACGGATCAACACGGCTGCCGATAATGTTCGGCAAAGCAAAATACACGAGGAAGATTTGTACCAGCAGCGGAGTACCGCGGATAAAATCGACATAAACATTGGCAAAATAACGCAACGGCTTAATGCTGCACAAACGCGCAATACCAATCATGCAGCCAATCAGCAGACCGAAGGTAACGCTCATCGCCGTAATCTCTACGGTAATAGCGGCACCGGCCAGCAAAAGCGGAAACGAATTTGCCATAAGCTCAAAATTCATATTCTCCCAATCCCTTCTAAATTCTTAGTTTCAGGCCGGAGATAACTACTGCTTATTTTTTCTCTCCAAACCATTTAGTATAAAGCTTATCATATTCGCCGCTCTTTTTCAATTCAGCTAAAGCTTTATTTAAATCACCAGCCAGCTTGCTGCCTTTTTTAACAGCAATACCGTAAGGCTCAGCTTCCATTCTTTCACCAACAGTTTTAGCAAAGTCCTTGCCAGCTTTGGTCATATAGTATTCAATAACCGGTGCATCACCGATTACAGCATCAGCACCGCCGTTTTTCAGCTCCAGAGAAGCTTCATCCTGAGTATTGAATGCCTTTACTTTAGCGCCTTCAACAGTTCTGGATTTGTTTTCACCGGTAGTACCGATTTGGCAGGCAATAGTTTTGCCCTTCAAATCATCGATGGATTTTACATTACTGTCTTTACGTACCATGATCATCAGACCGGAGGTATAATAGGATTCAGTAAAATCAACAACCTTTTTACGCTCGTCAGTAATGGTCATACCGGCAATAGCAACATCAATATTGTTGGAATTCAGCGCCGGAATCAGAGCATCAAAGCCCATGCTTACCATTTCAACCTTGTAGCCCATTTTCTTGCCAAGAGCTTCAATCAGTTCAATATCAAAGCCGGTCAGATCCTTGCTGCCTTCTTTAGGAAATTCAAACGGTGCAAATACAGGCTCAGTGCCGACACGCAAAACCTTTGCGCTGTCAGCCGCCTTTTTTTCCTCACCGCCGCAGCCGGTCAGCAGCATGCTGCAGGCCATAATAGCCATCATCAAAAATACTAATACCTTTTTCATTTGTTGGTCCCCCTCATTTTTTCTTTTCTATTTTTTTAATATCAAACGGAGCACGTCCGGCAATTAAACCCTGTCGTGCTCCGTAGTGAACAAAATATTATTTCTTTACTTCACCAAACCAGGTTTTGTAAATCTTGTCATATTCACCATTTTTCTTCAACTCAGCCAAAGCCTTGTTGATTTCGCCCGCAAGCTTATCATTACCTTTTTTAACAGCCAGACCGTATTGCTCTGCTTCCATGATATCACCAACAGTTTTCATGCTGGCGTTACCACCCTGTGCCAGGTAATAACCAACTACAGGACTATCATTGATAATCGCATCAACGCCTTTGTTTTTCAGTTCCATAACAGCTTCATCATTAGTATTGAAAGCAGTTACTTTAGCGTTAGCAACGTTTCTGGCATTTTTTTCACCGGTAGTACCGATTTGGCAGGCAATACGTTTGCCTTCCAGATCTTTAACGCTCTTAACTTCGTTGTTGTCCTTATTTACCATAACGATCAGGCCGGAAGTATAATAAGGTTCAGAGAAGGTAACAGCCTTTTGACGTTCTTCATTAATGCTCATGCCTGCAGCAACAACATCAATGTTGCCGGAGTTCAGTGCCGGAATCAAAGCGTCAAAGCCCATGCTGACAATTTCAACCTTGTAGCCCATTTGCTTGCCGATAGCACGTGCCAGATCCATGTCAAAACCATCATAGCTTTTACTGCCCTCTTTTTGGAATTCAAAAGGAGCAAAGGTAGGCTCTGTACCTACACGCAGTACCTTTTCCGGTTCAGCAGCTTTTTTATCGCCACCGCCACAGCCAGCAATCATCATAGAAGCAGCAGTCAGAACTGCCATAACTAAAAACAAAATCTTCTTCATCATCATTTCCCCCTTCGATATTGTAAGCCAATTTTGAGATAGGTACATTATATACCTAAATTCCCGCAAGGTAAAGTATTTTTATGAAAAAAAATAGTATAAAAATAAAAATTTGCCGCATTTTTTTTCATTTTGCGGCAAACTGTAATTTAGGTAACAAAAAACAACTCAGCTGACCTGGTTTTCGCCCCCACACTCGCCTGCTGGAAGGTTCGCTCCTAAGCATTCCGCTCCCCACTACTACCTCTCTCGCCCATAATTTTTTTGCGGCAGGACTTACTTCTAAGCTGCACCGTGCTCACAGCAAAATTTTGCTGCTTACGTGGATCGTTTCGCCTGCAACTGGCATCGACTTGCAACCACAGACCTGAGTTGTCCTATCTATTATAATGGGAAAAAAATTTTTTTGCAAGTCAATCGCTCTGCATACTTTTATCTTTTCTCAAAAAGTGCTATACTATTTGTACTCAATATTGAACGGAAAAAGGAAATAAGCTTTATGATTGCTATACCACAATGTCTGGACTTTGCTGATGCTCGCCTGACGAAGGATATCTGCGAGTTCTATTTAAGAATGTTGGAAATTAAAAATAGAGAAATTTATCTGCACAGCCAGCAGGTTGCCAATTATTCTGCCAGCACTGCCGCTAAGCTCGGTCTGCCTGCCAGCGAAGTTTCGCAGATAAAAACAGCAGCGCTGCTGCATGATATCGGTCAGCTTTCCGTACCCAATATTATTTTGGCTAAGCTGCCGTTTCTTTCTACGCGCGAGCAGTCTATTTATAAACGTCACTGCATCGCAGGCGCCAGCATGCTGGAAAACATTCCCGGCTTTGATACCATCAGCGATATCATCCGCGCGCACCATGAAAAATGGGACGGCACCGGTTATCCCAAACGCCTGAAGGGACAGAACATCCCTATCGGTGCACGCATAGTCGCCGTAGCCAATTATTATGACCGCAACCTTAACCCCTGCACCCAGCATTGGCAAAAAACTCACGCCGACGCTATCATCGAGCTGCAGAATAAGGCCGGTCTGGATTTTGAGCCGGCAATAGTCAAAGCCTTTATCGAATCTGTTATTCCGCAATCCTTGCGCACACAATTAAAATAGCATTGTCAGTCCTGCTAAGACCGACAATGCTATTTCTTTTTCCTGGCATCCCTGCTCCTGCGAGCCGGGATGCTTTATTTTTTATAAATTTGTAAACGCACTGCTTATCAGATGCTCAAGCCTTCACCATCATCCCATTGTACAATGCCGTCTGCCTTCAGCGATTCCTGCACTAGGATAACGCGTTGGTTTTCGCTGCCGCGAAAGCGCAGATTAGGATTCTTCAGCTCAAGCTTAAATTCTCCGTCTACCAGTACGTCAATGTAGGACAACATTTCCTCAGTGATTTCCCAAGGGCCGAGATTACCTGTCAGCATATCTTTCTCAAAATCATAGCCGCTGTAGCACCAGATATCCTTCTTGGGAAAGCGTGCTCTTACCTTGCGCAGGAACGGCAGCAGTTCTGCCTGATTGGCAGGCTCGAATGGTTCACCGCCCAAAAGCGACAGGCCGCGGATATGTTCGTTCTCCAACAGCTCCAGCAAATGCTCTTGCGTTGCTTCCGTAAAAGGCTGACCGTAATTAAAATTCCAGGACTCCGGGTTGAAGCAGCCCTTGCAATGATGCGTACAGCCGCTGACAAACAGCGATACACGCAAGCCCGGTCCGTTAGCAATATCCAGATTTTTTATTTCTGCGTAATTCATACGCCCTCACCTCGCAAATTACAGATGCATTACTCTGGCTTTGATTTCCTTAGTCTTGCCTACATTCCAGAAGTTCTCTCCCAGATAACCGCAGGTACGGCGGATAACCGTCATCTTGGAGTGATCCTTGTTGTGGCATGCGGGGCATTCCCACTCATTATCATCATTAATAGTAATTTCACCGTCAAAGCCGCAAACATGGCAGTAATCGGATTTAGTATTAAACTCCGCATACTGGATGTTGTCATAAATGAATTTGACAACCTCTTCCAATGCTTCTGTGTTGTGACGCATATTAGGAATTTCTACATAAGAAATCGCACCGCCGGAGGAAATATTCTGGAACTGGCTTTCAAATTTAAATTTGCTGAAAGCATCAATCTTCTCGCGTACGTCAACATGATAGGAGTTAGTATAGTAACCCTTATCGGTAACATCCTCAATCGTTCCGAAGCGCTCCTTGTCGATACGTGCAAAGCGGTAGCAAAGGCTTTCTGCCGGTGTACCGTACAGACCGAAGCCCAGACCTGTCTGTGCCTTCCATTTATCGCAGGCACCGCGCAGACGTTTCATAACGCGCAGAGCAAAATCCTTGCCTGCAGGATCTGTATGGCTTACGCCCTTCATCAGCTTGGTCAGCTCATAGAGGCCGATATAGCCAAGAGAGATAGTAGAATAACCATTTTCCAGATACTTGTCTATTGTTTCACCCTTACCCAGACGGGCAATAGCACCGTACTGCCAATGTACAGGACTGACATCGCTCTTAATGCCCTTCAGCGCATTATGACGGCACATAAGTGCTTCAAAGCACAGCTCCAGACGCTCATCCAACAGCTTCCAGAACTTCTGCTCATCGCCTTTGGCAACAATGCCAATCTGCGGCAGGTTCAGAGAAACTACGCCCTGATTGAAGCGACCTTCAAATTTATAGTTACCGTTTTCATCCTTCCAGGGAGACAGGAAGCTGCGGCAGCCCATCGGGGAGAAAACATTGCCTTCGTAGTTTTCACGCATCTTCTTAGCGCTGATGTAATCGGGATACATACGCTTAGCGCTGCATTTTACTGCCAGACGTGTAATGTAATCGTACTTGCCGCCCTTCAGGCAGTTATGCTCATCCAGAACATAAACCAGCTTCGGGAAGGCCGGGGTTACATAAACGCCCTTGTCATTTTTAATGCCCTGCAGACGCTGACGCAGAATTTCTTCCACAATCATGGCGTTTTCCTTCAGATACGGATCATCCTTCTGCAGATTCAAAAACAGGGTAACAAACGGAGATTGACCATTGGTGGTCATCAAGGTATTAATCTGATACTGAATAGTCTGTACGCCGCCCTTCAGCTCGTAGCGCAGGCGCTCGTTTGTCAGACGCTCCAGAGTTTCCTCATCAATGTTGCCTTCAGCGGCCTCCATAATACCCTTTTTGAACTTTTCGTAGCTCTTACGCAGATATTTGCCCAGATGACGGATATCAACAGACTGACCGCCGTACTGGCTAGAAGCAACAGAAGCAATAATCTGTGTCATAACGGTGCAGGCAACCTGAAAGCTCTTAGGACTTTCAATCATTTTGCCGTTCATAACCGTGCCGTTATCCAGCATATCGCCGATATTAATCAGGCAGCAGTTGAAAATAGGCTGAATAAAATAGTCGGCATCATGGAAATGCAGCACGCCCTCTTCATGCGCCTTCGAAATCTTTGCCGGCAGCATAATACGCTTCGTCAGGTCCTTGGAAACCTCACCGGCAATCAAGTCACGCTGAGTAGCAGCCATCGTTGCATTTTTATTACTGTTTTCTTCCATAACGTCCTTATTGCTGTTGCGGATTAAGGACAGAATAGAATCGTCGGTAGTGTTGGCCTTACGCACCAGAGCACGTTTATAACGGTAAATAATATACTGCTTTGCCAATTCAAACTTACCGGCATCCATCAGGCTATGCTCTACCATATCCTGAATATCCTCTACAAGCAGACGCATGCGGTTACGAGATTGTACGCTATCCGCAATTTCCTGGATTTTATCCTCCTCAATACGAAATTCCGGTTCCACGGCAGCATTGGCTTTTTGAATAGCAACGACAATTTTTGCGGCATCAAAATCTACTGTTGTGCCATCGCGTTTAATAACTTTCATAACCTGTCAGCATCCTTTCCTGTAAAAATTAAAGTTATAAATTCATATCTTCGTATAAGAACTAAGAACAAAATTCCATAAGTTATTCTTAAAATACACCTATACGTTATTCAAGGCTCTGACCGTAACAGTCAAAGCCTTGTCTTTATCATAAAAAACAGCTACGGTTAAGCGCAGCATTTTCTGTAGCTTTATTCTACCACAAT
>OLVY01002148.1_pt1 | contig 11239 bp, 7 predicted proteins | sample 1674261 | NCBI WGS metagenome assembly OLVY01 (sample SAMEA103958155, study PRJEB25191) | human gut metagenome | biome: human-associated habitat [ENVO:00009003]; feature: intestine environment [ENVO:2100002]; material: feces | place: Germany | collected 2013/2015
TATCTTTTTATTCTGCCATTTTGCTTTTTTCAAATAAATAATGCTGCTAAGCAGTAATAAACTATAGTACACCACCTCTATAGAAAAACAAACAGAAACCGGTGCTTTCACCACCATGCCTATCCATAGAATGTAAAGGGCATAGAATACCAAAGTCCCCATTTCAAGTATCAGAGCAGCCTGCGTATTTCCAGTTCCCGAAATGGCATTGAAATAGATATTCGCCACTGATGCGATAATCATCGCTCCGGCAATGACATACAACGAAGGCACAGACTCTACCAGCAACGCCGGTTCATTGGTGTAGACCGAAAGCATGGCATGAGGAAAAAGCACCACCACCGCCACACAGACCACCATAATGAGAAACGACATCCGGGCTATACGCCAAATCAAACGCATGACATGGGTTATCCCCCCCGCACCAATCAGATTGCTGACCAATGAATTGGTAGTAGTAGACAATGCCTGAACCGGAATGAGCATCACAATATAGATACTACGCACGATATTGGCAATCGCCAGCTCGCGTTGACCCAACCGTTCTATCGCGATGAAAAAGACAAACCAAGTAGCCATGGCCAAAAAATATTGTACCATGGTAAAACACGAAATACTCAGAATTTTTCCCAATAAAGATAAGTCAATCTTCTGCCAGTGATTCAAGCCGAATTTCTTAAAATCCACCTTTGCGTAGGTATAAATCAAGAAAAAAGCCAATGAAGCGGCTTCAGCCATCACCGAAGCGACAGCTGCTCCTTTAATCCCCATCTCCGGCATTCCAAACTTACCGAAAATCAAAATATAGTCCAACAGCACATTCACCAATGCCATGACCACTGCATTCATTGTCAGCACCTTAGTACGTGTAATACCAATATACAGCGCACGGAACATCACGTTGACAAAGGCGAAGAAAAAGCCCCAAATACGCCAGTTGAGAAATTCCATGGTAGCATCAAAAATGGAATCAGATGAAATGAGCAAGCGGACAATGGATGGGGCCAAAAGATGTGTCAGCCCAAACATGAGCACCGCCAATCCCAGCAAAAATGTCCCTCCCTGTATCATTACGGGACCCACATCTTTGTAACGTCCTTCTCCATTACGACGAGCAATCAAGATTTGTGAACCGACACTAAAACCGAAAGCAATAGTGAAGACACAGATATAAAACAATCCACCCATGGCGGAAGCTCCCAACTCGACTTCTCCTACCCTGCCCAGGAAAGCAGTATCTGTCACATTGATAATGTTTTGCGCCAATAATCCGAGAAAAATCGGATAACTTACGTTCCATATTTCTTTGTTGGTATACATATATTTTTTTGCATTGAGTAAAAGAGTTGCAAAGATACTACATTCTTTTCAATCCGGTGTTCTGAATGGAGTGAAGAAACCGTAAACAGACCAGGAATTTACTTAGCGGACAGGCGTGCCGGAACAAATATATCACAAAAGCATCAGCACGCTCCCTCATTCCCCAGTTCCTACCAATCAATCACACAAATAAAAAAAGGATATTCAGCATCCAGGCAAATAGTTTCTGTTGAAACAGTTGATTTTTTCAATAGACAACACAAATAATTGCACAAAAGGTTTGCCCGTGTGTTATTTTATCCTACCTTTGCGCCCGCAAACAAAAAATCAAGTAATAAATGAAGAAACTATTATTAATTAGTGCAGCGACACTAATCGTTTCAAATTCAACTTTCGCAGGAGGTATTTTAACCAATACAAATCAACATGCAGCTTTTCTCCGTATGCTATCTCGTGGTGCTACAACAGAAATAGACGGTGCTTTATCTAATCCTGCCGGCCTGGCTTTCTTGCCCAAAGACGGATTCCATGTAGGATTGAGCATTCAGAGCGCTTATCAGACTAGAAATATTGATGCCAGTTTTATGACATACAATGGCGTTAACGCCACAGGTCCTACTGTTGCAGACAAGCCTTTTGAAAAATATTACGAAGGAACAGCCGCCGCACCGGTTATCCCCAGCCTCTTCGCCGCATATAAAAAAGGTGAGTGGACAATTTCAGGATTCTTCGCCATCACTGCCGGAGGTGGAAAGGCGTCTTTTGATGACGGACTGCCTATGTTCGACGCCTCAGCTATGGCAGGTATTTTTCAAGAAGGTTTAAAAGCAGAAAAACCTACGATTATAACTCCTGATATGTATGATATTACAAGTGCCATGGACGGTAAACAATATATTTATTCTTTGCAGCTGGGATTATCCTATAAAGCTACCGAATGGCTTTCCGTATTCGGTGGAGGTAGAATGAACTACTTTACCGGTGGCTACAAAGGCTTTCTGAACGCTATTGTAAAAGGAACAGACACAAACCTGTTGCCTCTTGCTCTAGACTGTGACCAAACCGGCTGGGGACTTACTCCTGTTATCGGTGTAAATGCTAAACTGGGTAAACTGAACATTGGTGCCAAATATGAATTCAAGACCAACTTGAATATCGAAAACAATACAAAGAATATAGAATATCCCCGGACTCCTGAAGGTGAAGCAATGATAGCTCCTTACAAACACGGTGTAAACACCCCCAATGACATCCCAGCCATGCTCTCTATCGCAGCCGCCTACGAATTCCTTCCGGTACTTCGCGCTTCTGTAGAATATCATTTTTATGATGACAAAAATGCAGGTATGGCAAACGGCAAACAAAAATATCTGACTAAAGGAACCAATGAATACTTGGCAGGTATTGAATTTGATGTAACCAAGCAACTAACCCTCAGCTGTGGTGGACAAATCACTGACTACGGACTATCAGATAACTATCAATCAGATACCAGTTTTTCTTGTGATTCTTACTCTTTGGGAGTCGGAGCCAAAATAAAGATGAACAAACACCTCAATTTAAATGTTGGTTATATGTGGACTAATTATGAGGATTATACAAAAAAATCAACCAACTATAACGGAACCGGACTACCCGGAACAAATGTATATAGCCGTACCAACAAAGTGTTCGGTTTAAGTGCAGATTATAGTTTCTGATTCCTGTATATGAAATAAGAACAAGACCATGTCCAAATAACTGAGGCATGGTCTTGTTTTATAAAAAACTCCAAAGAAACTGATAATCCTTCAGCTGCACCCGCAACTGTTTCAGCGACCGGGTGATATGAAATTCTACAGTCTTTACAGAAATATCCAGCCGCAAAGCAATTTCCTTGTTCGGTAAATTTTTCATCCGGCTCAAAATAAACACCTCCCTACTTGTAGGAGGCAATTCACTAATGGCTTCCTGCACCAAAGCTTGAATCTCATCACAAAACAATTTATCGGGATCACAAGCCTCCAAAGTCGAGATACGCAAAGCCAGTTCTTTCTGCCGCATATCTCCTATATGCTGCTCGGCACGCATACGTACCTCCAAGTGTTGCAAATGATTCAATGAACGATTTTTTATGGCAGTCAACAGCAACGCAGAAATATTGGTATCCTCCTGTAACTCATTCCGGTGCTCCCATACATTAGTAAAAGCCCCCATTACAATATCCTCAGCCTCTTCCCTGTTCCTGACATACGAGTAAGCAAACTGAACAAACTGTTGCTGACGTTTGCTAAACACCTCCGTCAGTTCTGACATAAAAACATTCTTCGTCTCTTTCATTTAACTAATTTTCTGTTTCCGTTTTTAGATCTTGACATAAATACCTTTCTTGTATAAAATATGAACAATACTCCAACAAAATAATACATACAACAAAGCATAGGCTAATGAACCGGGATAATTTCCCAACACCGGAACCAGTACCTTTTCATAAATAAAGACACTTGCCCCCGTAGCGCCCAATAGAATCCCCATTATTTCCGCAAACACATAGATAAACAAAGGGTTCACTCCGAACGACCGGAAAAAAACGCACCAACCTTGATAGCCTTTTATATCAATGATCCAGATAAGCAGAGCCAAAAAGCTGGATGCCAATCCGCAGGTTGTAATGACAAAAGTAGGCGACCACACTTTCTTATTGATAGGGCAGCCGTAACTTAACAAAAAGCCAGCAAATGTGAGAATAGTACCCACCAAAAACAATCGTTGTATCTTCTCGTCATTATCTTTAGCAGAAAACAATAACTTTCCACAATAAAACCCTACCATTACATGGCACACCGCAGGAAGCGTACTCAATAGTCCTTCCGGATCAAACGCCATTCCACCATCATGGTACATGTGGGATGTACCCAATGCCCATACATCAAAACGGGCCACTATATTAGTGGCCGACAAGTTAAAGCCGTCTCCCATAGCCAATAAAAGAAAATAGACGGCCAAAGTTACCAAAATGATAGCGGGAAAATATTTATGCTTCACCGTTATAGCAACCAGACTAGTCACACCGTATCCTATAGCAAGCCGTTGCATGACTCCTAAATAACGCAACTCTTCAAAATTCAGATGATGTGTAAAAACCGATTTGGCCAGAAGATTCAAAAACAGACCGATACAAAAAATAACGACTGTACGTTTCACAATCTTCCGTAATGTAGCATGAGAATAAGTAAAATTATATTTCCGCAAAGAAATATAAGTGGATATTCCCATAATGAACATAAAAAAAGGAAAAACGAGATCGGTAGGGGTTAACCCGTTAAAGGCGGCATGCTCCAACGGAGTATACACATACCCCCATGAACCGGGGTTATTTACAAGAATCATGCCTGCAATAGTGATGCCTCTCAATATGTCAAGAGCAAGCAACCGTTTGGGGGTATTTGCTGTCATGCGTGTTAGATTAATAAATTGGTTAACTCGGACAAAGATAGCATTCTATTAGCAATAAAGAAACAAATCTGTGAAAAATATTTTTATATTGTAAACATATTAATCTCTCTGAAAAACATGTTTATTCCGTTTTTATTGCTATTTTTGTCCAAAAAGAATTTCTATACCCCCCTTTATTTAAAAACTTAACACAGATTTATTATGAAGAAAAAGAGTCTGCCAGTATTTTTCGTTGGGTTATTAATGTGTGGATGCCAAATGAAAGAAGTAATCAATGAGTACAATGTAGTTCCATTGCCTGTTACCATGAGCGAGCAGCAGGGACGTTTTTACCTGAACAGTGATGTTCCTATCGTCGTTAACGCCTCACAAGAAGTGAAACACATTGCTTCCGGCCTGTCAACCACTCTCCTGGATATAGCCGGTCTCAAGCTGAAACCGACTGACGAGTTACATGAAAATGTACCCTCCATTGTTTTTGACAGCATTCCGGGGATGGAAAAAGAAGCCTACAAGTTATCGGTCACCCCTCAACTGATAAAAATTACCGCATCGGCGCCTAACGGCTTTTACTATGGATTACAGACCCTGTATCAACTGTTGCCGGTGGATGTCTATTGCAAAGAAAGAGCACGTAATGCCGAATGGAGTGTACCTTGCGTTGAAATAGAAGACGCCCCGACATTCCGCTATCGCGGAGCCATGCTGGATGTATGCCGCCATTTCGCATCTATAGATTATATCAAAAAATTCATAGATGTATTGGCTGCACATAAAATGAACACCTTCCACTGGCACCTTACAGACGACCAAGGCTGGAGAATTGAAATCAAAAAATACCCCAAACTGACTGAGATCGGCTCTCAACGTTCAGAAACCATGGTGGATTATTTCTATACCCATTACCCATTCAAATATGACGGAAAGCCCCACGGAGGTTTTTACACACAAGACGAAATAAAAGAAGTCGTTGCATACGCTCAAAGCAAATATATCACTGTCATTCCGGAGATAGAGTTACCTGGACATGCCTTGGCCGCTATCGCTTCCTACCCTGAATTGTCCTGCACTCCGGACAGCACCTACGAAGTTTGTAAATTATGGGGTGTGTTTGACCAAGTATTCTGCCCTACCGACACCTTCTTCCAGTTTATGGAAGGAGTCATGGACGAAGTGGTGGAATTATTCCCAAGCTCTTATATACATATAGGTGGTGATGAATGTCCTAAAACAGCTTGGGAACAATGTGAACATTGTCAAAAACTGATACGTGAACTGGGATTGGAAAATGACATCACTCCCAATCCCGTAGACGGAAGAAAGCATACGAAAGAAGAGAAATTACAAAGTTATATCGTAAGCCGTGTGGAAAAATACCTGAACAGCAAAGGACGTAATATCATCGGTTGGGATGAAATACTGGAAGGAGGGCTTGCCCCCAACGCCACAGTGATGTCATGGCGTGGTGTGGAAGGCGGAATGACCGCAGCCAAAGCCGGACATGATGCTATTATGACTCCTAATCCTTACGCTTACCTTGACCATTACCAGGAAGAACCGGAAATAGCCCCTGTTACTATCGGTGGATACAACACACTGAAAAAGACATACAGCTATAATCCTGTACCGGCTGATGCAGACAGTTTGGTAAAACAGCACATCATTGGTGTACAGGCCAATTGCTGGGCAGAATATATGCCAACTGAGGATAACCGTGATTATCAAATCTTCCCACGCCTGATCGCTATATCCGAAACCGGCTGGACTCCGATGAAGAAAAAGAATTTTACTTCATTCTGCAACCGCATGGTTGAAGACTTCCAACGTCTGGAAGCAATGGGCGTAAAACCTTGCCTCAACTTCTTTGATGTAAATATCAACACCCGTGCCACCCAAGAAGGTGTACTGAATGTAGAGCTGGAAACATTCTATCCGGGAGCACAAATCTATTATACGACTCATGGTGAGCAACCATCCATACATGCCAACTTATACAATCATCCATTCCCATTGGACGGCACATACGACTTGAAAGCCGCTGCTTTCGTTAACGGCAAACAAATCGGTAAGGTTACTCATAAACAGCTTTACAAGAATTTAATCAGTGGAAAAAAATATGAAATCATGCCCGAACCCAAAGGTATGAAAGGTGATATTTTAGGAGAAAATGATATATTGGGCGCAGACACTGTGACTTTAGGACTGACCAATGGAAAACGTGGAAATAATGCCTCCTCCACCCCGTGGGTAGGTATCAGCCCAGACAATAATGACAAAGTTACTTTTATAGTAGACTTTGAGAAAGCCACTATCCGTAAAATCAGATTCGGTACATTGTATAATGCAGCAGGTGGAATATTGCCGGTGAGCAAAGCTGTAGTCTATGTTTCCTCTTTAGACAACAAATTCGAGAAAGTAGCCGAAAAAGAATTCACTTACGATATCAAAGAAAATACGTTCAGAGGTTTTGATGAAGAAATAGAATTTCCGGCACAAGAAGCGGTGAAGGTAAAAATAGAATTTACAAGCGGAGGTAAAATACGCAATGGTATTGATTGCTATAGCCCACATGATAAAAGCGAGGTACCCAGCACAATAGCTTTGGATGAAATAGAAATCTATTAATTACCTATTTATATAAGAAGAATTGAATTCCATTGTAATCCGGCTCAAAACCTTGTTTTCTATTTCCTAATTGAAAACTTAGCCGGATGACAATGGAATTTCATTTTAAAAAGCACAACAAACCAAACAGGAAAAATGGTATAAAAATCTGTAATCCGGGTACAATCTTATTTTTTTCAACTCCATACTTTTGTACATAGAATTTATATTGAAAAACTTAAAATATGAACGCTATGAACAAAGTCATTTTACTTTTAATATTCAGTATTTTAACAACAACCAGTATGGCACAAAAAAAGATCAAACAGACAGCAGGACGCGACCAATTAGGAACATTCGCTCCTAAATTCGCGGAACTTAATGACGACATTCTTTTTGGAGAAGTGTGGAGCCGCACCGAGCAACTCGGTCTTCGTGACCGCAGTTTAGTCACAATCACCTCACTCATCAGTCAAGGAATAACGGACAGTTCGCTTACATTCCATCTCCAATCAGCCAAAAACAACGGTATTACGCGTACGGAAATTGCAGAGATCATCACTCAAATCGGCTTCTATGCAGGATGGCCGAAAGCATGGGCGGCATTCCGTCTTGCCAAAGAAGTATGGAATGAAGAAATCTCTTGTAAAGATAAAGATGAAAAAACAACGTTCCAACGCGAAATGATTTTTCCTATCGGAGAACCAAACACCGCTTATGCACAATATTTCACTGGTAACAGTTACCTCGCCCCTATCTCTCGTGAACAGGCAAGCATTTCCAATGTCACCTTTGAACCACGCTGCCGTAACAACTGGCACATCCACCATGCAACTCAAGGTGGCGGACAAATGCTTATCGGCATAGCCGGCCGTGGCTGGTATCAAGAGGAAGGTAAAGCAGCCGTTGAGATTCTTCCCGGCACAGTGATCCATATCCCTGCCAACGTAAAACATTGGCACGGTGCAGCCGCCAACAGCTGGTTCGCCCACCTTGCATTCGAACTTTCCGGAGAAAACACATCCAATGAATGGTTAGAACCCGTAACTGATGAAGAATACGACAAGATTCAAATGTTGCCTTGAATGAGGCAACAAAAATAATTTGTATCGGTGCAGACTTTATATGTAGAGGCGCATAATTCTTTTACCAAGACACACGTGCGATTTTCAAATAAATTATGTAATTTTGCCGACTGTTTATAATAACCCTTTAAAATATGAGAAAATATTTATTTTTATTCACATTTTTACTGCTATCGGCAAAAAGTTTTGCTCAAGACAAAGATTTCAATTACAAGTTCTACGGACAAATCCGCACCGACTTCTATTATAATAGTCGTGCCAATGAAGAAACTGTTGACGGGCTTTTCTATATGTATCCTAAAGATAAAGTGTGCGATGCAACAGGTAAAGACCTGAATGCGACAGCTAATGGAAGCTTTTATACTTTATATACCCGTTTGGGAATAGATGTGCAAGGTCCCAGGTTGGGAAGAGCAAAAACCTCCGCAAAAGTAGAAATGGACTTCCGCGGATCAGGAACAACCTTCTCCACTGTACGTCTGCGCCATGCCTATTTAAACCTTGATTGGGGAAAACCGTCTTTACTGTTGGGACAAACCTGGCATCCGTTATATGGTGACGTTGCTCCACAAATTCTGAATCTGAATATGGGAGCTCCTTTCCAACCGTTCAGCCGTGCCCCACAAATACGATTCCGCTACAAAGCTGGTGATATACAACTGACAGGCGCGGCTATTTGGCAATCCCAATACCTGTCTCAAGGTCCTGATGGGAAAAGCCAGAAATACATAAAAGAAAGTTGTATACCCGAAATCTATATTGGTGCAGATTACAAAAGAAGCAACTGGCTAGTGGGAGCAGGCATTGAAATGATTTCATTAAAACCTCGTACTCAATCGGTAGTAGAAGATGAAGTTTACAAAGTGGATGAACGTGTCACTGCCCTGTCTTACGAAGTTCACATGAAATATACTTCTCCCCTATGGTATGTGGCAGCAAAAAGTATTTTGGGTTCCAATCTTACACAAGTATCCATGCTGGGCGGATACGGTGTAAAATCCACTGATGCCCGTACGGGAGAACAAGAGTATTCCCCCAACCGGAATTCTAGTTCATGGCTAAACATTGCATACGGTAAGAAATGGAAACCGGCTGTTTTTTTAGGTTATATGAAAAATTTAGGAACGAGTGACGAAATAAGTAAAATGTATGGTACAGGAACCAATGTAGACCAATTGGTAAGCACCAGCGCAGAACTAACCTATAATGTGCCTCACTGGAAATTGGGAGTTGAATACAATCTTACTTCCGCATGGTATGGTTCCATGAAAAGTTCTAACGGAAAAATTATTGATACTCATTCTGTTTCAAACAACAGACTGGTAGCAACAGTTTTGTTCATGTTCTGAAAAGTACAAAATAAAGAATATAAAAAAGGCAGCTTTCGAAAAGGCTGCCTTTTTTATATATAGCAGAAAATTAATTATTCACCTTTGATAGCTGCAACACCCGGAAGAATTTTTCCTTCAATTGCTTCCAACAAAGCACCGCCACCGGTAGAGATATAAGAAACCTGGTCAGCCATGCCGAACTTGTTGATACAAGCTACAGAGTCACCACCACCGATCAATGAGAATGCACCGTTCTTAGTTGCTTTTGCGATAGCTTCAGCGATAGCACGTGAACCGGCAGTAAAGTTATCGAATTCAAAAACACCGGCAGGACCGTTCCACAGAATAGTCTTGGCATCTTCAATAGCAGCAGCAAATGCTTTCTGAGTTTCAGGACCTGCATCCAAACCTTCCCATCCGTCAGGAATATTATTTGCAGGAACAACCTGAGTATGAGCATCGTTAGAGAATGCATCAGCAGCCACACAATCAGAGCCCAATACCAAATTCACACCTTTAGCTTTAGCCTTAGCAATGATATCAAGAGCCAAATCCAATTTGTCATCTTCTACGATAGAATTACCAATCTTTCCACCTTGAGCTTTTGCAAAAGTATAAGTCATACCACCGCAAAGAATCAAGTTATCCACTTTATCCATCAGGTTTTCAATGATACCAATCTTAGTAGACACCTTGGAACCACCCATAATAGCAGTGAACGGGCGCTTGATATCTTTCAGGATATTATCAACAGCTTGAACTTCTTTTTCCATCAAATAACCCAACATCTTGTTGTCCGCATCGAAATAGTCAGCGATAACGGCTGTAGAAGCATGTTTACGGTGAGCAGTACCGAATGCGTCATTGATATAGCAATCAGCATAAGAAGCCAAAGTCTTGGCAAATTCTTTCTGAGAAGCCTTCATCGCTTTCTTGGCATCTTCGTATGCAGGATCTTCTTTGTCAATGCCAACAGGCTTTCCTTCTTCTTCAGGATAGAAACGCAAATTTTCCAACAACAGGACTTCACCCGGTTTCAAAGCAGCTGCAGCATCACCGGCTTTCGCACAATCAGGAGCAAATTGAACAGGTACACCTAATTTTTCAGAAACAGCATCGACAATCTGGCTCAATGAATATTTAGCATTTACCTTACCTTTGGGTTTACCCATGTGTGACATGATAATCAAGCTGCCACCATCAGCCAACACTTTTTTCAGTGTAGGAAGAGCACCACGGATACGAGTATCATCAGTAATTTTACCATTTTCGTCCAAAGGTACATTGAAGTCCACACGGACAATTGCCTTTTTACCGGCAAAGTTGAATTTGTCAATTGTCATCATTTGCTGTTCGGCATCACTTTTTAGTCGTTTATCAATACATGTTTATATGGTAGCAATATAATTTATAAATTTGAGAATTACTTTTCGGGGTAACGAAGATTAATCGCAAATTAAATAA
>OLVY01002154.1_pt1 | contig 11227 bp, 11 predicted proteins | sample 1674261 | NCBI WGS metagenome assembly OLVY01 (sample SAMEA103958155, study PRJEB25191) | human gut metagenome | biome: human-associated habitat [ENVO:00009003]; feature: intestine environment [ENVO:2100002]; material: feces | place: Germany | collected 2013/2015
GCACCCGTTTGGCGGGCTCCGATTATCCCATGGACACAAAATTTCTGACGCTCTCCGAACGAGGGCACGATCAAGGTTGCTGCCGGCTCCATCGGCGTCCTCATGAGCGGCACGGGCAACACCTTTACCAACAAGGGCACACTCGATGCGACTGGTGCCAAGGCTGTTCACCTTCAGCAGGAAAAGGGCAAGAGGGCGGAAAACAACAAGCTCGTCTTTGAATCGGGTTCTCAGACCAACGGTGACATTTATGTTGGCAATAATGTGACCAACACGACGATCGAATTTGCTGAAGGGGCTAACTTTTCAGGACGCATTGTGGTGAGAAAGGCGGGTGAAGGTGTTTCTGGTACATCAATCACCGCGTCGGGTCAGACTTTCTCCGATCAGCAGACTGGTGCCATTCAGTTCTATGACGGTACAAATTCGTCTATTAGCTTGACGAACGTCAATTTTACCGGCAATACCAGCTTTTATGGCGGTGCGGTTTACTCGTATGCCGAAAATTTTGTCCAGAATGGTGGCGCATACCATGGCAATAAAGCCGTTGACAATGAATCCGGTCCTAATGCCGAGGGGAAGGTCGAGGATGGAGCCTTTGGTGGCGCTCTCATGCTGAAAGGCAACTACAATGTTATTCTTACCGATGTTGACTTTGCAAAGAACTCTGCTTCGGCAGCCAATGGAATGGCCTACGGTGGCGCCATTTGTGCCGACTTCAGCACCGGTAACAATGGTGAAGAAGCTGGTTCGACAGACCTAACTCTCAACATTACCCAAAACATGACCTATGCCGGCAACACTGTGTCGTCCGGCTCTACCGGTAAGGTTTTCGACACCTACGGCTACCATGTTCCGACGGCTGCCGCCGGCGGCTTCCTCTTCCTTGACCGCGGCGCGAGCGTTGCCTTCAACGTCGAGTCCGGCGCAACTCTGACGATCGGTTCGTCGGTCACCACCGACGACACCGACAGCATCGCCTCGTCCATCCCGAACACCAATACCACCAACAACGGCGGCAAGCACGCCCTTGTCAAGAAGGAAGGCGCAGGCGAGCTCGTCATCAACAGCAATCTTGACAAGTACTACGGTACAGTTCAAGTCAATGGCGGCCAGATGACGGTGAATTCCAAATGGAACATCAAGAACGAAGTCACCGTTGCCAACGGCGGCACGCTTGCACTTTCGTCCTTTGACACCATGGCCGCCGACGATTCGGGCAATCAGAACGTCACTGGCACTTCCATCGGCGGCTCCATCGTGGTGAACGGCACTCTCCAGACTTCTTCCGCCCAGATCTTCCACACGGGCCTCAACGCCGAAGGTACGAACAAGAACGCCGAAGCTCTCCTAGGCAAGGATGTGACCTTCAATGAAGGTTCCACGCTCGCGCTCACCGATGCTTTCTACAACCTTGACTACGCGCAGAGTGCGGGTGCTCTCATCACGAATGGCAAGGTTACGATGCTCGGCGATCTGATCAACAAGGACACCGTCAACGAGTCCACGCTCGATGGGCTCGAACAGGTTGGTGAAAACGTCGATCTTCCGAATGTCACTGTCAAGGCCGAAGACAAGAACATCCAGATCGGCGGCACGCTTGTTTCCGGCGAAGATGCGACTACCAGTCTTCGTGAAGAAAGTCTGAGCGTCGGTTCCATCGATCTCGGCGAAGCCACCCGCGTAACCGTTGCAGGCGGCAAGACGCTTACGCTCGCAGGCAACGGTGAACAGATCATCAAGACGTCTGACGCTGCCGGTGCGAAGATCGTGGTTGAGAACGGCACGCTCACCCTCGGCGGCACGGTCTCCAATGGCGGCACGGTTGAGGATGTTGAAGTTCAGACGAACGGCCAGATGAAGGTGGTCGGAGACGCCACCTACACGATCGACAAGCTTTCCGGTTCGGGCAACGTCTATGTTGGTACTGACGCTCAGGCCGGCGATGTCATCATCAACGACATTTCGGAAATGACCGGCATGATCTTTGCCGACCCCGAAAAAGCCTCTTCCGCTTCTGAAACGTCCGGCGGCTCTGTTGCGGGCTTCTCCGATGCCGCCACCCCGGCCAAGGCCTACCTCGTTGCCGGCCGCAACGCTCTCTGGGCTACCGACGCTGCAAAGGCTGAAGGCGTTGCCGCCTTCAACAAGATCGGTTCCGCTCAGGGGCTCGCCTGGGGTGAAGACGTGACGGCTGCCCTCTATGTCGGCAAGACGCTTCAGCTCGGCACGACTGGAAGCGTCCTCGTTGACGGCTCTGCAACTAGCGACAACGTGGCCAATCGTGTGAATGGCACCGCCACGGTCAACGCCAAGGGCATGCTCATTGTCAACCAGAACGTCGGTGAAGCCATTGTCGGCGGCAACGTCGTTCTGGCCGAGGGTTCGTATCTCGGCGTCGTCAATTCCTCGGTCGGCGAATTCAAGCTCGCCTCCGGCACCGTGACCGACAACGGCACTGAAGTCGTGACGGACAACCCCTTCATCCAGGGTTCGATCAATGCCGCTGACAAGACCGTCGTCAACAAGCTTGACGCTGAATCCGGTCTCGGCGCCGTCGCCTCAACCGGCGTTCAGGCCATGGCCCGCCGTGCCGACTTCGTCATGACGGAGACGGTTGCCAACCGCACCTCGCTCGATCAGCCGATGCACGCCGGCGTCAACCTCTGGGCAGACGTCTCGGGCGAACGCTATGAAGCCGACAAGCTTGACAACAACGGCAGCTTCCGCGCCGATGCGGCCTACGCCACGTTCGGCGGCGACGTCGAAGTCCTCGAAGGCCTGACCGCCGGTCTCGCCCTCCAGTATGGCGACGCATCGCTCCGCAGCGACGTCTCCGGCATCAAGAACGACATCACCAGCTACGGTCTTACGGCCTACGCCGGCAAGTCGTTCGGCGCCGCGACGGTCGTCGGCGAACTCGCCTGGCTCAAGTCCGAAAACGACATCACGGCCCACCAGACCGCGCTCAACCAGAAGCTTGACGCGAACATCTGGTCCGCCGGCGTGCGCGCCCAGTACGAACTCGCCGCGGGCTCCTTCAAGTTCGTGCCGAGCATCGGTCTGCGCGTCTCCCGCCTTGAAACGGACGACATGACCGTCGGTTCCATCAAGGTTGACGAAGGCGACCTCACCTATGTCCAGATGCCGATTTCGCTCCGCATCTCGGGCTTCGAGGCCGACGCCGCGGGCTGGACCCTTGCTCCGAGCTTCAAGGTCGCCTATGTCCCGACCTTCGGCGACAAGGAAGTCAAGGTCCTCGGCTACAGCCAGGACGTCCTTGACATGAGTCCGGTCCAGGCCGACTTCGGTCTGCGCGCCGTCAACGGCAATCTCATGTTCAATGTCGACATGATGTTGGGTGGCGGCGAAGCCGGCACGTCCTCCATCGGCGGCAAGGTCGGCGTCAAGTACGCCTTCTGATCCTGAGATGATGCGCCTGCGGGGCAAATGCTCCGCAGCCTGACGTCAAAGGCAGGGCGCCCGGTACCTTCAGGAGGAGCCGGACGCCCTTTTCTTTGGATCGTTTCCGACAGAACGACCCCGGACTTTCGTCTCGGGGCCGTTCCTTTTGTTTGGCTTGAGCGCTCTCTTCTCTTTCAGTGCCTTTCGCCGCAGACGGGGCAGCGCTTCCTGCGCTTCACCCTGATGGTGTCGAACTGCATGTTGAGCGCGTCGATGAAGAGCATCCTGCCGCAGAGCGTCGAGCCGATGCCTGCGGCGATCTTCAGGGCCTCGGTGGCCTGAAGGGTCCCCACGATGCCCGTGACCGACGAAAAGACGCCGACGGCTGCGGCCTTGACGTCGTTGCCCGGATCGTCCTCCTCGAAGATGCACTCGAAGCAGGGAGATTCGGGCACGGAAGGATCGAAGACGGTGAGCTGGCCCGAAAATCGCACGGCGGACGCAAAGACGAGGGGCTTCCCTGCATCATGCGCGGCCCTCGAGACCGCGATGCGGGTTGCGAGGTTGTCCGTGCAGTCGAGGATCACGTCCGCATTCTTCACGAGGGCCTTGAGCTTCACGGCGTCCGCGAATTCGGGCACGGGGATGATGCGGCAATGGGGATTGAGCCTCTCGACCGCGATGACGGCGCTCTTGGCCTTGTTGACGTTGACCGTCGACGTCGTGTGAAGGATCTGGCGCGAGAGGTTCGAGACCGAAACCGTGTCGGCGTCGACCACCGTGATCGTGCCCGCGCCTGCAGCGGCGAGGTAGAGGATGGCGGGAGAGCCAAGGCCCCCTGCTCCGATCACAAGAAAGTGCGCGCTGCTGATGGCGGCCTGCCCCTTCTCTCCGAGCTCGCGCAGAATCATCTGGCGGCTCACGCGCTCCCTGAGGTCTCCGGGAAAGACGTTCCCGCTGGCTTCGTGCTCAAGATCCTTCATGATTTTTGTGACTCCGTGAGGCTGATGCGTCTTATTCGGCGTAGAGAACCGTGGAGAGATAGCGCTCGCCGTTGTCGGGGAAGATCACGACGATGTTCCTACCTTCGTTTTCGGGGCGCTTCGCGAGTTCCGTCGCGGCATGGAGGGCGGCGCCGCCCGATATGCCGATGAGGATGCCTTCGGCTTTCGGGAGGGCGCGCGCAGCTGCGATCGCGGCGTCGTTCGGCACGCGGAAGACCTCGTCGACCACCGAGGCGTCGTAGTTGCCCGGCACGAAGTTCGCGCCGATGCCCTGGATGGCGTGTGGACCGGCCTTGCCGCCCGAGAGCACGGGACTTGCATCAGGCTCGACCGCCACCACCTTGACGGCGGGATTCTTCTTCTTGAGATAGCGCCCGTTGCCCGTCACCGTGCCCGACGTGCCCACGCCCGCGACAAACATGTCGACATGTCCGTCCGTGTCGGCCCAGATCTCGGGACCGGTCGTGAGGTAGTGGGCGAGCGGATTGGCGGGGTTTTCGAACTGCTGCGGAATGAAGCTGCCGGGAATCTCGCGGGCGAGTTCCTCGGCCTTCTCGATGGCGCCCTTCATGCCGGCGGCGCCGGGCGTGAGGACCACTTCTGCGCCGTAGGCCTTGAGCAGCATGCGGCGCTCGACGCTCATCGTCTCAGGCATCGTGAAGATGGCGCGATAGCCGCGGGCGGCGGCAATGCTCGCGAGCCCGATGCCCGTGTTGCCCGAGGTGGGCTCGATGATGACGGCGCCCGGACCGATGAGGCCTGTCTTTTCCGCTTCGAGGATCATCTGGCGCGCGGCGCGGTCCTTGACGCTCCCGGCGGGATTGAGGGCCTCGATCTTGGCGATGACGTTCGCCTTGAGGCCGTGGAGCCTCATCCAGTTGTTGAGCTGCAGAAGCGGCGTGCCGCCGACAAGTTCAAGGCTCGACTGATGAATCATGATGTTTCTCCTGTGCGTGTTTGGAGTTGTCGTTGTGCTGCGGGATCTCCGTCCGGCGTCCGAAGGTGTCTTCCCGACGGATGCCCGCCTGCTCCACTCTCCCGGGAAGAACGCCGTCCGGCGCCCGAGAACACCCGTCCTGCAGGCGTTCGCATAATTCCTGAGTGAGTTGGTAGGAAATTGGATCCTACTCCATCACACGCTGTTTTGCAATGGTTTGCGTCTCTGCGCCCGAAGCAGATCAAAGCGCGGAGGTCGTCCGTCGATCTTAGCAAAGATGAGGGCCGGGCTGTGGTTGAGATCAGGGCGGAAAGCTCGTCGGAAGTGTCCGGAGGGCCTCAGGCGGACTTGTCGGAGGAAAAGCCGTTGAGGATTCTCGCGAGGAGCGCTTCGGCGAATCGGGCCTCGTCGGGCGTGAGCGAGCGCGTCACGAGGGCGTCGAGTTCGGAGGAGATGCGTTTGGACACGGGGATGAACGCCCTGCCCTTTTCGGTAAGCCTCAGGTTGATGACACGTGAGTCCTCGGCCGAGCGCTCGCGCGCGACGTAGCCCAGATCTACGAGCTTCGTGACGAGGGCTGAAACGGTGGACTTCGAGCGGTGCGTGAGGCGTGAGAGCTCCATCACCGTGGCGGTTTCCTGTTCGGTCAGCACGTGCAGGATGTCGCCGTGGCACGGGAGCAGTTCGCCCATGCCTTCGCGCTTGAGCGACTCGAGAATGAATGTTGAGGTGGCCTCCGAGAGGCGGCCTGCAAGAAAGGGGATGCGGGTGTTTTCCTTCATGAGGCGATGTTAGTTCGAGGGCGAACGAAAGTCAACGAACCGCAGGACGAAAAGGCCCGCTGGAGGCATGAAGCCTGCGGCGGGCCGTGCGCATGACGGCCTGTCTTCTCTAAGAGTCAGGGATTTCATAAGAAATCACGCGCATCTCATACGTTTGTTCATACATAGTGTAGCTTGCACGGAGAGGGAGGTCAAGGGTATGATCTCAGGAAATGTTTTGTTACGGGAGGGTCGGCATGCCTTTCGAGTCGCAGTTGACGCTGTTAGCAGGAGTCGGAATGGTGGCCGTTGGCTTTGCCGCTCCCAATTCGTTCATTGCTCCGGTATGCAGATGGAGCGGGGCTATCATCGTCTGCGCACAGCTTTTCATTTTGTGGGCGGAGGCATAGTTTGCCGCGTCTTAAGCCTCACCTCCAGGAGGGTCTATGAATTTATACGAAGCCAACGCCGCGTGGGACTCTTTCTCTTCGCAGTTAGTCGTACTCAGCCGCGGGCCGTCCGAAGAGATGGTGAAGTTCTATTCGGCAAATTTTCCCCGCGAGGCAGTCGACTTTTTAACGCAGGTCGGGGGCGTAGCGCTTTCGGTGTACTATGTCGCGATTGCCTACGTGCTCTACAAGGTGATCTCCCGTAGGCGATACTTGCACCGCTTCCTGATCTCCTTGGCCGTATTTGCCATTGCTGCACTCGCGGCGATCATTACCTGTGGGGCGGACATCCTGCATTTAGGAAACGCATTGGCATTCGGCCGCAGGGGTGGAGACTTCGTGGCCCTAGGCGGTTTCTTGTTTGCTTCGTTCTACAGGAGTCCTACGAAGAATCAAGAGGCCTAGCGCCGACCAAGTAAAAAAAACGCAAATCTTTCGATCTGCGGGGCGGTTTCGTGAAGCGATGGAGACGCGGAATTCTTTCGGAGAAGAAAGGAGGGCCTTATGCAGCATTTACCACGCCCTCCTTTCGAGAGCGGGTAAATACCTGCTTGACTTTCTTATAGATATGAGGCAGGAGGGGGATCGAACACTAGGGGGACTGTTTTGCCATTGTCTGTTTCCGCGAAGAGCAAACCAGTGGCGTAACCGGTGGCAATACCTCCTCCAATATTTTTAAGCGCAATTTTAATTTCGTAACCAGTATCTAGGCGTCTAATAGAAATATTTAGTGCTTGTCCAACAACACCACAGAAAGTATTAGATGCTTTAGGTGTAGCACCCAGAGAATCAAGACTAGTATCTCCCCAAACAGGGATTCTAGAAATACTCCCATAGGGCTGGGGATCAGATCCCTGCCACCCATATGAAGCACGGCCCATCACGGATCTGCGCCCTACCGTAAGTATTACATGGGGGGCTTCTTTACCCGCACCACCAACAAGAATCTTTTTATTCAGCATTCCTTCTCTCCTCTCAAAGACGGCGGCAGGTGCGCACGATTTAGTTCACTCTCCCACGCAGTCTTGCAGTGATCGTCCTGCCAAAAGAACAAGTGGTCGATGATCCATGCGGGCCATGACCTCGACCCATCGAGCTTGTGACGCCAAGCCCTTGCGCTCAACGTCTCGTCAGCCCAACCGCCGATAAGCGTATTGACCAACTGGTCAACCGCCACCATCACTTGGAATCCGTCAGGGTGCTTCATGCCTTACCCTCCGTGTACGGCTCAGTCCACAGCTCGCCCATGGCGAGCATCGCCTTGGAGAGCGCCTGCTGGAGTTGAGCCTTCGTCACAGTCGCGACAGAGTTGTCAGCGAGCACCCAGACGGTCGACTCAAGTCCTGCCGTCTCTGCAGCAGTAATTGCTCGCGCCATACGAGACTGCGCGGACTCATCGCCGTCGAACGTCATTCCGTCGACCTCCACCTTGATTGCCGCCACCTTGGCTGCACGTTCACGCTTGGCAACGGCAAGATTCTGTGCTTCCTGTTCTTCAGGCGTCAGCTCTCTTTCAGAGTAGGTCACGCCGAACTGCGCCCAAAACTCAACCTTGCCTTCTTCTGGCGCTTCGCCAAAGGACACATGGTCCCTGTTGAAAACTTCCTGACGCACCTGCCATTCAGACTGGTAGGCAACGCCGTTGTACGTCCATGTCTTAATCATCGGTTAGCTCCCGAATTTGGTGAAAGTGGCGACGCCAAAAGTCCCGTACCATGCAAGCGTCACAAGCCCCTTGGCAAGCGTCGGAGCAGAACCGCTCCATGCCCACGACGTGCCGAGGTTGATCGTTGCACCGCCGTTCAGGGCAACAACCGTAATCCAAGCCTCGCTACCGCTGTTGCTGACCGTAAGCGTGCCCCCGCCGGAAAGGGACATCGATCGCGGGGAATTGTCGTTAACCGTTGTTGCGGTCGCGATTGTCTCACGCACCGAAATCTGGCCGGCTGATCCGGATGTCGGCACAAGACCAGGCTTTCCCGTTACCCCAGCCCACGGCACAGAGGACGCATTCGTTGCAGACTGCGCCGTGGTTGCCGAGGTTGCTGAATCTGCCGTGTTGGCATGTGCGGCGTTGTCCGCCGTGCCAGCCGTCTTCGCTTTCGCGTTGATACCGAGGTATGTGGAAGCGGCATCGTCTTTCGACAAGTATGTTTGCCCTGCCGCCACTTGTGTGAGGTACGCCTGCGAGGCATTGGCCGTCGTCAGATAGGTCTTCGCCGCATCCGCCTTGGCCAAGTACGTGCCCGCGGCATTGGCCGTCGTCAGATAAGCTGACAGTTCAGACGCCATCGCCACGCGATACTTTCCGCCCGTGCCGTGAACGATCCACAGCTGATGTGTGTCTTCCGCCCAGATCGGCTGGGCGGGCGTCTCGGCATCCCCGCCATAGGCAGAGATCTTCGCCGCCGTGTCGTAGTTGATCCCAAATGCTGAGTAAGCCATTACGGCAACCTCCCCATAGAAATGCCCTTGCCAGTGAAGTAGGCAGGCTTGCCAGTGATGCCCGCCCACGTCGTCGTGCCTGCGGGGCCCGTTGCGCCCTTTAGACCCGTGAAAGCGAAGGCGAATGTCCTTGCCTGAGCGGTCCCGCCCACCGTCACAGTCACCTTAGGCGTGCCCGTTGTGGCGTCAACCGTAGCCGTTGCACCAGTGATGGTGGCGTTGGCGCCATCAGCTCCGTTGGCTCCTGGATCGCCCGTGTCTCCCTTTTGCCCCTTCAAGTTCTTGAACGCAAAAGCAAACGTTCTTGCAAGCGCCGTGCCGCCAGAGGTGACCAGTACAGAAGGCGTACCGACATTGGCGTCAACCGTGGCGGTAGCGCCCGTGATGCTCGCCGATGCGCCAGCCGCACCGTCCTTGCCGTCGGTGCCTGGAGCCCCAGGCGTACCTGGGGTGCCCGGGTCCCCCTTCGGCCCCTTGATGTCGCCGACGTCCTGCCATGCCGAGCCATTCCACGAGTAGAGGTGCGTGCCGACCATGTAGGCGTCGCCGAGCTGACCAGCGGGGTGCTGCTCCTGAAGCTCGTCGAGCGTCGGAAAGCTACCCTTGATAGAAAGCGGCGCGCCCGTCTCGCCCTTGGGTCCGACGTCACCTTGATCGCCCTTCGGCCCCTTGAGGCTCGTGAGCTTCGCACCCACTGTGAAGGTGCTACCCGCGATTGCCGTGATCGAGAAGACCTCGCCGTCGGGGTCGATGACCGTGTCGCCCACCTTGATGTTCGCCTGGGGCGTGAGAGAAGTGATCGCCGCTGTGCCGCTCGCACTCATGTTGACGGACGTCAGGCGCATGGCGTAGGCCGCCGTCTTTGCAGACTCCGCTGCCGCCTGCGCGGACTTCGCCGCTTCGCTCGCCTTCGTCGTAGCCTCGGTCGCCTTGGTCGTCGCAGTGTTGGCCGCGGTCTCGGCCATGCCCTGCGCCGTCACGGCCGCAGTCTTTGCTGACTCCGCACCGCTCCTGGCCGTATCAGCTCCCGCCTTAGCCGTCTCCGCCGCCTTCTTGGCGTTGGCTGCCGCAGTAGCAGAAGCCGCCGCGGCATCGGCCTGAGCCTTTGCGTTGGCAGTCTGCGTAGCGCCCGCCGTCTCGACCGCCTTAACTTGAGCGGCGCCCGCGGCGTTGACGGCACCGACTTGCGTAGAGCCAGAAGTCTCCACAGCCTTGACCTGCTTCTGACCTTCCGCCGTGACAGCGGCAACCTGCGTGCCGCCCTCCTGCGTGATGGATGCAAGAGCAGCCTGCCCCGCTAGCTTTACCTCCTCAAGCGTTTCAGACGACGATCCCGCCGCACCAGACGCAACCTCGGCGTAGTGCTTTGAGCTGTAGAGATCGCCCTCGACAGGCGTGCCCATCTGGGTTGCCCACGCCTTCGCAGTCGTAGCGCTCGAACCTGCGGAGGCCGAGGACTGCTCTGCCGATGTCTTCGCGGACTGCGCAGACGCGTTGGCAGACTCTGCACCAACCCGCGCAGCCTCAGCACGAAGAGCATTCTCTGCGCTTGTCTCCACAGAGTTCGCAGCCTTCTCCAGCGTGCCGTCATCGACAGCGCCCGCCACCTTGTCGACAGCAACGATGTGGTCCGCCACAGTCTTGATGTTGCCGCCCTCGGCAGTGCAGTCCTGCGCAGGCTCATCGGTCAGACGCCCAGCGGAGAACTTCACGGGCACGCACTTGCCACCCTGCAGATCGCCCGCGACAGCGCCGATCTTGTCCATGTTGGCGGACACATCCTTCACGTCATCGATGTTCGTCGATACAGTAACGACATGATTCTTCATGCCAGCGACCGCCACAATCTCGCTGGCGATCTCCGCATCGGTGACGACCTGATCCTTGATCGAGGCGACGGTCTTATAGGCCTCGAGGTTCTCGGGCGCAGCCGCCGTACCGATGTCGTCAAGTGCTCCTGCCACTGCCACGGTCTCGTCCTTGATGGACGCCACCGACTTTACGGACTCGACGTTCTGCCCAACGGTCTTGACCGTCTCGATGTTGTCTGCGACTGTTTTGATCTCGGCCTTCATCGGGACGAGGACGGTGGCCGCTTCGGCGTACTCAGCGGTCTTCAGCTCGGACTTCTTCGCCTCTTCGGCGGACTTCTGGGCGGCATCGGCGAACTGTCGGGCGTCGTTCTGAGCGGACAGAAGCTCTTCGGTCAGGTCCTCGGGCGTCTTG
>OLVY01002156.1_pt1 | contig 11215 bp, 7 predicted proteins | sample 1674261 | NCBI WGS metagenome assembly OLVY01 (sample SAMEA103958155, study PRJEB25191) | human gut metagenome | biome: human-associated habitat [ENVO:00009003]; feature: intestine environment [ENVO:2100002]; material: feces | place: Germany | collected 2013/2015
TGGAGAATAAACAGACCTGACCCTGTGAAAACTGCAGAGTTTATGAACAAGTGTGACTTGAAAAGCCTTACCCTAGACGTCATGACTTCAAGGGGTTTCACTGACTTTGACAGCCTTGCTGATTTTTTTAAAGGCGAAGAACTTAGTGATCCTTTTCTTATAAAGGATATGGCTGTAGCCGGCGAGGTGATAAACAAGGCGGTTGATCAGTATGACCTTATTTGTATTTACGGTGACTATGACTGCGATGGAGTTACGTCAACCACTATACTTTACAACTATCTTGAAAGCATGGGCGCAAACATTATGTACTATATTCCTGAGCGTGATGCTGGATATGGCATGAACATGGAAGCTATTGAAATGCTTGCAGAAAAGGGTGTTAAGCTTATCGTCACTGTGGATAACGGCATTTCTGCGGTTGAGGAAGCTGAGCGTATTGCTGAACTTGATATGGAACTTGTTATCACAGATCACCACCAACCGCCTGAGAAGCTTCCGAGGGCAAGGGCTATCGTTAATCCGCACCGTGCAGATTGTCCTTCGTCATACAAAGACCTTGCAGGCGTTGGTGTAGCTTTCAAGCTTTGTGCTGCACTTGACGGCGGCAGTTACGACACTGTTATGGAACAGTATGCCGACATTTGTGCTATCGGTACAGTTGCGGACGTTGTGCCACTCACAGGGGAAAACAGAACTATTGTCAAGCGTGGTCTTGAATATCTTGCAAACACCGAAATATTGGGACTAAACTATCTTATAGATAAAGCAAAGCTTGATAGAAATGCTCTTGACTCAACAGGCATTGCTTTTAGGATTGCCCCTGTTATAAACGCTTCGGGCAGATTTGGCTCACCACTTACAGCGGTAAAAACACTTCTCAGCGAAGACCCGGAGGACGCTGAGAATTATGTTGACACTCTTTTAAATCTTAACGCCCAGCGCAAGCAGACGGAAACAGAGATAATGACAGAAATAGTAAATCATATAAACGCTCACCCTGAAACTCTTGACCATAGAGTACTTGTGCTTTCAGGCAAGGGCTGGCACCACGGAGTTATTGGCATTGTTTCTTCACGCATTTTGGAATTTTACGGAAAGCCGAATGTTATAATCTCCATTGATGATGATGGAAACGCACGAGGCTCTGCGAGAAGCGTAAAGGGCTTCAATATATTCAAGTGTTTTCAGCATTGCGGAGAGCTGCTTGATAAATTTGGTGGACATGAGTGTGCAGGAGGTCTGTCGCTGAAGGCTGAGAACATCGAAAAATTCACTCAAATGGTGTATGAATACAGCGATCCTATGGAGAAATTCCCTAGCGTTGAGCTTATAGCGGATAAGCTTCTTATGCCGCAGGATATCAACCTTGATAATGTAAAGGGTCTTGCAGCAATGGAGCCTTTTGGTGCAGAGAACCCTGCTCCCATTTTTGCAATGCTTGGAGTAAGAGTAGATAAGATAATACCGTTGTCACAGGGCAAGCATACAAAGATCGAGTTTTCATACGGAAGCTATAGAGGACAGGCTCTTATTTTCTCCCTTGCACCTGAAAAAGCTTGTTTCGCAGTTGGCGATAAGCTTGATATGCTCGTGGAGCTTGGAATAAATGTGTTCAATAACCGTGAGACCATATCCATAAGAGTTATCGACCATAGATTGAGTGGAGTAAAGCAGGAAAGATATTTTGCGGCAAAGGATTGTTATGAAAAGCTTATGCGCGGGGAACAGCTTCCTGCAAGTTTTATAAGAAAAATAATCCCGACAAGGCAGGAGCTTATCGGTGTATATAAATACATAAGTGCAGTTAGGAATATTACGTTGGATAATCTTTTCATGAAAATATCAGGCGACAGCATGAATTATTGCAAACTGCATATTTGTGTTGATATTTTCCGTGATAAGGGTCTTATCGAGTTCAGACCCGCAACTATGAAAATAAGCTACGTTGTGCCGAAACAAAAGGTAAATCTTGAGGACTCTGAAACTCTTGTTAAGCTGAATGAAATGCTTGGAAAGGCAGGTAACTAAAATGTCAGATAAAGAGAATATTTTGCTTGATCCTGCTGAAATGGATAAGATAGAAAATATGCCTGAGATAAAAACTGTCAGTGAAGAAGATCTTCCTGCCGAATCCGAGGTTAAAGAGCAGTTTGAAGAAAAGCCTGCTCCTACGGCTTCTCCTGACTATACCGACGCTGTGCCTGAAGCTTCAAAGCCTGAGCATATAGGTGAGAGGTCGGTGTGTTCTATTGATGCACTTATTCAGAAAATACTTGATGGCGAGAGGCAGTACGATCTGTCAAAAATCGTTTCCGCCTATGAACTTGCTGAAAAGTATCATCACAATCAGAAAAGAGAGTCTGGCGAGCCGTATATAACCCACCCGCTGTCTGTTGCATATATTCTTTTGGAACTTGGCATGGATACTGATACTATTTGTGCAGCACTTCTTCATGACGTTGTGGAGGACACTCCATGCACTCTTGAAGAATTACAGAAGAATTTTGGCTCAGACGTTGCAATGCTTGTAAATGGCGTTACAAAGCTGAAAAAGGTAGAAACTTTCACCAAAGACGAGCAGAAAGCCGAGAATATCAGAAAAATTCTTCTTGCAATGAGTGAGGATATTCGTGTTATTATCATAAAACTTGCAGATAGACTTCACAATATGCGTACTCTTAATTATTGCAAAGATTCAAAACGCAGAACTATCGCCCATGAAACAATGAACATCTATGCACCGATAGCTCACCGCCTTGGAATACGCTCAATTAAAGATGAGTTTGAAGATCTTGCTTTTTACTATCTTGATCCTTATGCTTATGCCGAGATAGACGAGCAAATGCAGCTCAGAAAGGGCAGCCGTGAACAGCTTGTTGAAAACATCAAGCACAAGATACATGACAGGCTTGAAAAGGATTTTGACCCTGTTCCCCTTATCGAGGGTCGAGTAAAAAGCAATTATGGTATTTATAAAAAGGTATATCGTGACGGCAAGGAGATAGACCAGATATATGATCGTTATGCCGTAAGAATTATCGTCAATACAGTTACCGAGTGCTATAATGTACTTGGCATAATCCACGATATGTTCAGACCTATCCCAAATAGATTTAAGGATTATATTTCCACGCCTAAGGCTAATATGTATCAATCTCTTCACACAACTGTTATCGGCAGAGAGGGAATACCTTTCGAGGTTCAGATAAGAACATGGGAAATGCACAGAACGGCTGAATATGGTATCGCCGCTCACTGGAAATATAAAGAGGGCGTAAGGGGTAGCTCAAAGGACGATCAGCGCCTTGCATGGATAAGACAGATAATCGAGTCACAGCAAGAGTCAAACGACGTTGAAGAGATAGTAAGGGCTATCAAAAATGACCTTGCTCCTGAGGACGTTTTTGCTTTCACTCCAAAGGGAGATATGATAACACTGCCTGTTGGCTCAACTGTTATCGACTTTGCTTACGCTATCCACACACAGGTGGGTCATAAGATGTGCGGCGCAAAGGTAGACAAGAAAATGGTGTCTTATGATTATCAGATAAAAACAGGTGAGATAATCGAGATACTTACTACCAACGTTGAAGGTCATGGTCCAAGCCGTTCATGGCTTAATATCTGCAAGACCAATGAAGCCAAATCCAAGATACGTTCATGGTTCAAAAAGGAAAGACGAGAGGAAAATATCTTTGAGGGCAGAAATGCTCTTGAAAGAGAGTTCCGCAGAAATAATATAAGAGTGCCTGAGGAAGAACTTGAGGACTTTCTCAAAATGGATATGCACAGACACAGTTGTGATACTCTTGATGATTTCTTTGCAGCCATAGGTTACGGTGGTGTTCAGCTTTCAAAGGTGATGCAAAGGCTGAAATCTGAGTATAATAAGAAATATGGTGAAAAGGCTCAGCCTGATACTTCTGACCTTGAAAATAAGATAAAGACTTCCAAAAATTCCACTGGTGTTATCGTTGACGGTATCGACAACTGCGCTATCAAGTTTGCACAGTGCTGTAATCCGCTTCCAGGTGACGAAATAGTCGGCTTTATTACGAGAGGTCACGGCATATCCGTGCATAAAAAGGATTGCGTGAACTATCTTTCGCAGAAAGATGATCCTGAAAATGCCGCTCGTTGGATAAATGTTAAGTGGGAAAGTTCTGAAAAGCATACTGGATATTTCAAGTGTACTTTGGATATCGTTGCGGTTGACAGAATAGGTCTGCTGGCAGACGTTTCGTCAGCGCTTGCAATGATCAATATTTTTATCTATGAGTCAACCTCAAGGGAACTGAAAAACGGCAATGCAATGCTTTCCGTAACTGTCAGCATTGCAGGAATGGAACAGCTCAACAATGTTATAAACAAGCTTCAGAAAATAAAGAACGTTATTTCTGTTGAAAGAAGCGGTAAATAAGAAAGGACAGATAATGAAAATATATAGGCTCAAACCATTGAGTGTTTGTGAAACGAACAGTTATATTGTTGCAAGCGAAGAAAATAACTGCGTTCTTATCGATGCACCTGCCGACCCTGATTATATTCTCGGTGAGATAGAGAGTCACGGTCTTACGCTTAAAAAGATCTTTCTTACCCACGGTCATTTTGACCATATCGGTGCTGTGGCTGACCTTGTAGACAGGACAGGCTGCGAGGTGTATATCCACATTATGGATAAGCCTAAGCTTACAGATGACGCAGGAATGCTTGCTAATCTTTTCAGAATAAGAGGACACAGAAATTACACAGGCAAGGTCAATGTGTTTACAGAGGACGATATACTAAAGCTTGACGAGCTTGAATTTGACGTGTTGGAAACGCCGGGACATACAAGCGGTTCTGTTTGTTTCATATGCGGCATGAATATGTTTTCGGGAGATACCCTATTTTCAAGAAGTGTTGGCAGAACTGATATGCCTGATGGAAGCAGCACAGCCCTTATGAAGTCGCTTATGAAAATAGCTGACCTTGGTGGAAATCTAACTGTTTATCCTGGTCACATGAATGTCACGACACTTGACGCTGAGATAAAGTATAACCCATATCTCAGGCAGGCTGCGGAGGCTTTGAAATGACTCTGATATTCAGCGGCAACGATTATAAATATGAGCTTGAGGGAGTAATGAAGCTTTTTATCCCTGCAACGCTCTTTACCCACGTTTTTTCTGACAGCATAGATACAGAGGACGATTATGTGTTCGCTCAGAAAAAGGATAACGCTGACAATGTTTGTTTGAGCGTTAAGGTGAGATATGACGGCAAGACTTGCGAAAAAGAGGAGTTTGTGCATTTTGAAAGCGACATGGAACTTTCACTGTCAAGACTTCTTTTTAAGGCAATGAGCGAGATAACAGGCATTGTGCCGAAATGGGGCGTTATAACGGGAATAAGACCTGTGAAGCGTGTGAATGATATGCTCAGTGAGGGCATGAACAAGGCGGAGATATTTAAAGCCATGGAGAGCAGGTATCTTTGCAGCGAAGAAAAGTGCGATATTGCATACAAAACTGCTATAACCCAGAAGCCTGTCCTCGATGAGCTTGAAAAGGACAGCTTTAGTCTTTATGTGTCAGTGCCGTTTTGTCCCACAAGATGCTCCTACTGTTCTTTTGTTTCGCAATCTATCGAGGACTGTATGAAGCTTATCCCTGAGTATGTGAACAAGCTGTGTGAGGAGATAGTTTACACTGCGAAGATAACGAAAAAGCTTGGTTTAAAGCTTGACACCGTATATTATGGCGGCGGCACTCCTACCACGCTCACTGCTGCTCAGCTTGACAGAGTTACGAAGGTCATTGCAAACAGCTTTGATATGTCAACTGTCCGTGAATACACTGTTGAAGCGGGAAGACCTGACACCATAACTGAAGAAAAGCTGAAGGTGCTTAAAGCAAACGGCTGTGGCAGAGTATCTATAAATCCACAGACTTTGAATGACAGCGTTCTTGAGGCTATTGGCAGAAAGCACACAACTGCACAGTTTTTTGACAGCTTTGACCTTGCAAGAAAAGTTGGCTTTGACTCTATAAATACTGATATAATCGCAGGTCTGCCAACAGACACATTGGAGAGCTTTGAGAATACCATTGATAAGCTTATTGAGCTTGCTCCTGAGAATATCACTGTACACACACTTTCCATAAAGCGTGCGGCTAGGCTAAATCACAGCGGTGACAGGGAAGTGCTGAAAAATCCAGCCGATAAAATGGTAGAGTATGCCACAAAAAGACTTCTTGAAAGCGGCTATCTGCCTTATTATCTCTACAGACAGAAGAATATGCTTGAAAATCTTGAAAATATAGGCTGGACAAAGCAGGGTCACGAGAGTTTGTATAATATCTATATAATGGAAGAGGTTCAGACCATACTTGCAATGGGTGCAGGTGGCTCGACAAAGCTTGTTGACAAAGAGGGCGGACGTTTGGAGCGTGTGTTCAATTACAAATTTCCGCTGGAATACAATAAGCATTTTGAGCTTATGCTTAAGCGAAAAAATGAGATAGAGGAATTTTATGCTAAAGAAAAATGAGATTATCAGGCTTGAAATAAGCGGTATGACAAATGAGGGCAACGGAGTAGGAAAGCACGAGGGCATTGCTGTTTTCGTGCCTTTTACTGTTATTGGCGACGTTATCGAATGCAGGATAGTCAAGGTCTGCAAAACGTATTGCTATGGCATTATCGAAAATATTGTAAGTGGTTCGGTTGAAAGAACGAAGAACGATTGCCCTGTTTATTCAAGGTGTGGCGGTTGTTGTTTTCGTCACATGAGCTATGAGGAAGAATGCCGTGTAAAAGAGCAGTTCATAAAGGATTCATTTGAGCGTATTGGTAAGCTTTATCCTGAATATGACAGCTTTGAGGGTTGTAAACAGCTTGTTGGCTATCGCAATAAGGCACAGTACCCTGTAGCAGAGCAGGACGGCAGGGCAGTTTGCGGATTCTATTCAAGGCGTTCTCATCATGTATGCGATCACACCGATTGTGCATTACAGCCTGCTGTATTCAAGGCAATAGCCGATGAAATAATTGCATATGTGAACAAGCGTAAGATAAAGGCATACAACGAGGAAACGGGAAGCGGTCTGCTCAGGCATATTTATCTCAGGCGTGGCGAACACTCAGGCGCGATAATGGTCTGTCTTGTTATAACCGACCTTAAAAAGCGTGGCGTATTTGATGTGCTTGTGGGTGAGCTTTGCAAAAAATATGCTGATATAAAGAGTATAGTTTTCAATGAGAATAGCCGAAAGACCAACTGTATACTCGGACAGAAGCTTGTTACTGCGTATGGAAGCAACACGATACACGATACCATGTGTGGAAATGATATAGAGATATCACCGCTGTCATTTTATCAGGTAAATACAATTCAGGCGGAGCGGCTTTATGAAATTGCCGCAGATTATGCTCAGTTGACAGGAAAGGAAACTCTTCTTGATCTTTACTGCGGTGCAGGAACGATTGGTTTGTCAATGAGCAAAAAGGTGAAAAAGCTCATAGGTGTTGAGATAATACAATCTGCAATAGACAATGCAAAACGAAATGCCGTAGCAAACAATGTCACAAATGCGGAATTTATATGTGGTGACGCAGGAAAGATAGCAGAGATACTTTACAGCCGTGGCGAACGACCAGATGTGATAATAGCTGACCCTGCAAGAAAGGGCTGCACTAGGGACGCACTGGAGTACATGGCAAAAATGTCCCCTGACAGGATAGTTATGATATCCTGCAATCACGCTACTGCTGCTAGGGACTGTGCTGTGCTGGAAGAGTTAGGGTATAAGACGGTCAAGGTCAAGGGCGTGGATCTGTTTGGGAGGACGGGGCATGTGGAGACGGTTTGTTTGCTGTCAAGGGAAGATAAATAAAAGCCAGATTTCTGAAAAATCTCGGTTTTCTTATATGGAAAAATATCCACTGCAAAATGTATGTCAGCTTGTAACCTCGGATTAGATGTCACGATTTGAGACAGTGGATTAGATGTCGGGCATTTTGGGATGATTTTTGGAAAATAAAAAGGGTGACAACCAATCCGGCAGGACTGACTCCTATTGAAATCGGTCAGGGAGTAACCTATAAAGAGGCAAAATTAACATTCCTTTGCAAAAAGTTGTATCAGCATCAATTTCCCAAAGAGAATATTACAACTGAAGTTCAGGAGTATTATGCTTCCATGCCAAAAGTATATCCCGATTTCAATGGAGGCTGGCAACCACATATTGTTTTTGTAGGTGAAATTATAGAGGTTAGGGATGAGCGATAAATTGGGATTTAGAGGATGTGAATGAGCAGCATGAAGAAAACAAAAGAAGGAATTAATTTGAAAAAACTCCTTAGGCTGAAGAATACAGGCAGTATCTTTGTGATTGCGGGGCTTTTGACGATTTTTGTAATAGCGTTGTACACATTTATTCTGCAAAGTTCTTACACTAAGACCGCCCTTGAAACAGAAATCGCACGTGACACAGCGAGTGCAGATGCAGTACACAAACTCGTGGATGGAAGAATCGGCAAAGAAGATTTTGATCAAATCAAAGATCAATCTGATGAAAAGAATCAATTATATAAGGATATTTCTTCATATTTCAATGAAATCAGAACACTGAATTCTACTCGATATATTTATACCGCTACAAAAAATGAAGAAGGAAAACTCGTTTATGTGGTAGACGGTTTGGATTCGGATGCGGATGATGTAAGACACCCTGGAGATTATATTGAGGAAGAAATGGTTCCGTATATTGATAGGGCTATTTCTGGGGAGAAAGTGTACTCTCAGGATATCATTGATACAACATGGGGTCCGATTTTTACGGCTTGCTATCCTGTAAGAGCAAATCATGATGGGACAGGAGAAATCATTGGCGCATTTTGCATTGAAATGGATATGCAATCAGCTTATGGAATGGTTGAAAAGACGAATCATATTTCCATCATCTGCGGTTTAGTCGCAGGAGCCGTATTGCTTTTAATTTGTCTATATACCTATTATGTTTACCAGAAAAGCAAGGCAGAAGAGCAAAAACAAAAACAATTATTAATGACCGCCGCTGAGGAAGCAGATGCTGCCAACAAAGCAAAATCTGCGTTTTTGCTTAGTATTAGCCATGACATCAGAACGCCGATGAATGCCATTATTGGATTTACAAACATTGCGCTTCACCAGAACACGGTTTCAGATATTCATGATAGCTTGGAGAAAGTTCAAAAAAGTTCGAATCATCTTCTCTCTTTGTTGAATGACGTTCTGGATTTTACTCGCATTGAAAGTGGAAAAGTTACTATTTCGCCCGAGCCAGTGGACATTACTCAATTGACAGATAACGTCCAGGCGATTATGAATGGACTTCTTTATAATCGAGATCTTAAGTTTGAAGTACATCGAGAAATCCCAAAGAACCCATATGTCCTTGCGGATGTTGCGCGTATTCGGGAAGTTTTGGTGAATCTTCTTGGCAATGCTGTGAAATTCACAAAGGACGGCGGAAAGATTACTTTGGATATCAGCAGTTACCCAGGAGCGGATGAGAAGCATATCATAACTCGTTATGTTGTTCGAGATAACGGTATTGGCATGAGCGAAGAGTTCCAGAAAAAATTATTCGATCCGTTTTCACAAGAAGATGTTGCTAATGCCAGAACGCAATATAAGGGAACCGGTCTTGGTATGGCCATCACAAAAAAATATGTGGATATGATGGGCGGTTCGATTGCTGTTGAGAGCAAAAAAGGTGTAGGTTCTACATTCACAGTGGAAATCCCAATGGAGCTGCCAGAACAGGTTATTCAATCAGAACAAAAACAACATCTGCATAGAGATTTGACGGGTATTCATGTTCTTATGGCTGAGGATAATGATCTAAATGCTGAACTTGCTACGATAATACTGGAAGAAGCTGGTATGACCGTAACACGCGCATCAGACGGAAAAGAAGTTGTGGATTTGTTTAAAAATCATCCACGAGGCACATACGATCTTATTTTGATGGATATTATGATGCCAAACATGGATGGACACCAAGCAGCAAAAGCCATTCGAGCCTTGGGTATAGAGCGGTCCGATGCAGTTACGATTCCAATTATAGCTTTGTCTGCAAATGCTTTTATAGATGATATTCAGGAATCCCTGGATTCAGGCATGAATGACCATATTTCCAAGCCGATTAACATGGAGGAATTAATCGATACTATCACTAAATACATTAAACACGATTAGGAAAACAAAGAAGTTAATTCAGCTTTTCCTGTACCTTTTCAAAATCTTCTCTGCTGATTATGGAAGATCTGGAACAAAATGCGTACTACTGATCCTGAATATGCATTTGCCATGAAAAATGCTGATACCGCTAAGGTTTGGCAGCTTGAAAATCTCTTCGAGCTGCAGGCTGAGGAGATTGCAATTCAGACGTGTTTGGTAATGTAGCCATTCCTTATTTCTTATCAAAAATCAAAAAACTCGTTTGGTTTAGCTTTAGCCAAACGAGTTTTGTTTTTTACTCCCTTAGATTTTCTTTGAGTTTTACTTTTCGATATTCTTTTGGTGACATACCAATGTATTTATGAAACAGTCTGCTGAAATAAAGCGAATTGGTGTATCCAACCATATTTGCAATTTCAGTAATGGTGTAGTCCGTATTTTCTAACAAATTTTGTGCATTGGAGATTCGCAGCTTTAAGATATATTGCAGCGGGCTGGAACCTGTGATTTCTTTAAAGCACTGAATAAACCAACAGTTGCTAAGCCCTCTGGATTCGGAGTACTCCTCAATGCTGATTTCTGTGTTGTAATTCTTACGAAAATAGTGCATCGCAAAAGCAACTTCTTTTTCACTGGTGCTGCTGAATTTCTTTGCACTCATGATTGCACGGCTTATCAAAACAAAAATATTTCGCAGCTGCAAAGAGATCAATTCATCATACCGTGGTCTGCAAAGCTGCAATTCCTGAATCATCTGACCAAATAACCACTGATAATCGGGAGATGTTCCAATATAGAGAATATTATTTTGCAGGTTGATATTGTAATACTTTAAAATTTCTTCTACTTCATTTCCGGTAAAATGCACCCAATAAACATCGGTTTGATCTGCACGATAATAAACATATTCCTGTGGTTGATCCGGCAAATATATAATAATATTTCCGGCTGAAACCGTTTTTTCTTCTCCATGAATGAAAAAATGTCCTTTTCCGGAGGCGATAT
>OLVY01002159.1_pt1 | contig 11201 bp, 9 predicted proteins | sample 1674261 | NCBI WGS metagenome assembly OLVY01 (sample SAMEA103958155, study PRJEB25191) | human gut metagenome | biome: human-associated habitat [ENVO:00009003]; feature: intestine environment [ENVO:2100002]; material: feces | place: Germany | collected 2013/2015
TGACCGGTGACTACCTGACCACGCAGGGCATGGGCGTGGAAGAGGACATCCGCATGATCGAAGCCGCGGGGCTGGAGGTGGCACGTCCATGAGTGCTGGAAAGATGACAGCGGGTCGCCCCGGCGACAGGGGCCCCGTACAGGGATTTTTCGTGACCGGCACCGGGACGGACGTGGGCAAGACCGCGTTCACGGCGGCCTTGCTGCGGGCCCTGCGTGGCCGGGGCGTGGCGGCCCAGGCCCTCAAGCCCGTCCAGACCGGTGTGCGGCCGGAGCAGCTGGCGACCTCCGCTCTGGCCGACGGCGTGGCCTACGCGCGCGCCGTGGCCGACCTGCCGCCCTTGCCCCCGGCGCCTGCGGCGACCCTGCACTGTTTCCTTCTGCCCGCCTCGCCGCATCTGGCGGCAGGGGAAGAAGGGCAGCGCCTGACGGTGGCCGGGCTGGCCGAGGATGTCCGGGCCCACTGGCAGGAGACGGAGACCTCCCTGCTGCTGGTGGAAGGTGCGGGCGGCATGGCTGTCCCCATCAATGAGGAAGAAGACACGCTGGATTTCATGGCGGCCCTGGATCTGCCTGTCCTGCTGGTGGGCAGCAACTGCCTGGGCGCGCTCAACCATGTGTTGCTCTCCCTGCAGGCCCTGCGCCTGAAGGGACTGCGCCCGGCGGCGGTGGTCTGCGTGGACAGTCTTTGCTCTGCCGAGGGGCAGCGGCTGGGGCGCACAGTGCAGTTTTCGGACACCGGGCTTTACCCGGCGCAGGCCGACCACACCCGCCACCTGACCCGGGACACCGTGGGCGTGCCGGTGGTGGCGGCAGGCATCCCCACCCTGATGCAAGCGCAGGAGGGTGCAGACCTTGTGGTCACGCCCCGCGCACTGGACAGCGTCATCGCCCACGGCGCGGCGCTGCTGGCGTGTGCGGTCAACCGCGCCTTGCAGCCTCGCCTTACCGTGCAGCAGCTCTGCTGGCTGACGGGGTGAACGATTTTGAATGCGCTCCGCGGGGGAAGTTTCTGCTTGCCGCAAGCGTGCAAAGACGCTCCGCTGGGCCAGAGGTAGGGAGGGGTGTTCCGACTCCCCCCTCCCTACCTCTGGACACCACCCACCCCGCAATGCAACAACTGCGACCGCCGCCAGCGGCGGAAACAGGGAGCAGCTGTTGGGGCAGCGGCCAGCAAGACGCGAGTGCCGCCCAAGGCACGAAGCGGATGCTGGGTGCCGCAACCCGTCGCCAAGGGCTGCACGCCCTTGACAATCCTAAAGAAGAAGTCGAAGCACAAAAAAGCTAGCGCTGCGCCAGTCGGCGCTATCGCTTTAACGCTTTTTTCGCTTCTCCATTAAAAGCCCCTCAGTCGCTGCGCGACAGCTCCCCCGAGGGGGAGCGAGCGCCCGCCCGCAGCGCTGCGCTTTCGCAGAAAGCAGCGCTGCATCTGCCGCTTCCCTCTTCTACGCCCCCTCCCGTGAAAATAGCGTTTGGAGCGCTCCGCAGAGCGCGACAAACGCGAAATTAAAAATAATTTTTCCGCTGAATATGGCTAGAGCGAAGCGGAAGCCATTTCAAATCGTTCTGCTGCCCAACCCGCACCCAATTTGCAAATTAAAATTGCATCTTTTTTGCGTTTTACGGCGATTTTCAGCAATTTTGCGGCAATGTAAAAAACTTTGCGGATTTTGCTTGACAGGGAGCCGTCTGCGTGTTATCATGAACACATGAACAGATGCTCATATATCGAAACGAAGGGAGAGGACAGCATGACCGGGCTAGAACAGACCGCACCGGAAAAGGAAAAGCAGCCGGTGGAGATGCCGGATGACGAGGTGCTGTACGAACTGGCAGACCTGTTCCGCGTGTTCGGCGATTCCACCCGCATCAAAATTCTGTACGCACTGCACGACAGCGAACTTTGCGTGCAGGATATCGCGGACGCCGTGCAGCTGAGCCAGTCTGCCGTTAGCCACCAGCTGCGGGTGCTCAAGGACTCCAAGCTTGTGCGCTTCCGGCGGGAAGGCAAAACTGTTTTCTACGCACTGGACGATGACCATGTGCGCAGCATCCTTTCCATGGGAATGGACCATATCGAAGAGTAACCGGGCACATGCCCGCACAAAAAGAAAGGCTGGTACTTATTATGAAAAAGACCTACAAGATCGAAGTGGACTGCGCCAATTGCGCCCAGAAGATGGAGGATGCCGCCAACACCGTTTCTGGTGTGGAAAAGGCGACCGTCAGCTTTATGACCCAGAAGATGAAGGTGGAGTTCGCCGAGGGTGCCGACCCCCACGCCACCATGGAGAATGTGCTGTCTGCCTGCAAGAAGGTAGAGGACGACTGCGAGATCTTTGATATCTGATGTGCGGCAAAGCTCTCCCGGTCGGTACGGACTGGGGGAGTTTTTCTGTGGAAAAATCCGCTACTTTTCAACAATTTCCACCGGGTTTTCAACAGATTTCGTGAGGAAAACAAAAAAGAAGCGTGGAAAAGTGCTTTTCTGCCGGAAAACTGTGTGGAAAACCCGGGTAAAACTGTGGAATACCCATTTTTTGCCGAAAAACTTGTGGAAAACCACCCGTTTTTCATCCGTTGCACCGCAAAATGAGGAGCGTTGCTTATGAACAAGAAACAAAAAAAGACCCTTGAACGCATTCTGATTGCCGTGGCACTGGTGATCGTGCTCAAGCTTTTGCCCCCTTTGCCCATGCCGGTGGAGCTGGCGCTCTACTGCATCCCCTACCTTGTGGTGGGCTGGGATGTGCTGCGCAAGGCGCTGAAGGGCATCAAGAACCGTCAGCCTTTTGACGAGTGCTTTCTGATGGCAGTGGCCACCGTGGGCGCGTTTGCGCTGGGCGACTATGTGGAGGGCTGCGCCGTTATCATCTTCTACCAGATCGGCGAGCTGTTCCAGAGCGTGGCGGTGGGCAAGAGCCGCCAGAGCATTGCCAGCCTGATGGATATCCGCCCGGACTACGCCAACATCGAGGGCGAGGACGGCAAGCTGGAACAGGTGGACCCGGATGAGGTCGAGGTGGGCACGGTGATCGTGGTGCAGCCCGGCGAGCGGGTGCCCATTGACGGCGTCATCGTGGAGGGCGCTTCTGCCCTGAACACCGCCGCCCTGACCGGCGAAAGCCTGCCCCGGGACGTGAACGCCGGGGATGAGGTCATCAGCGGCTGCGTGAACATGACCGGCCTGCTAAAGGTGCGCACCACCAAGGAATTCGGCGAATCCACTGTCTCTAAGATTCTCGACCTTGTGGAAAATTCCAGCATGAAAAAAGCCCGGGCAGAAAACTTTATCACCCGCTTTGCCCGGGTGTACACCCCCGCTGTCTGCTACGGCGCACTGGCGCTGGCGCTTCTGCCGCCGGTGGTGCTGCTGCTTATGGGACAGCCCGCCCGCTTTGGCGACTGGGTCTACCGCGCCCTGACCTTCCTTGTCATCAGCTGCCCCTGTGCGCTGGTCATCTCCATCCCGCTGAGCTTTTTCGGCGGCATCGGCGGTGCTTCCTCCTGCGGCATCCTGATCAAAGGCTCTACTTATCTGGAAGAGCTGGCAAACACCGGCGTTGTGGTGTTCGATAAGACCGGCACCCTGACGCAGGGCACCTTTAAGGTCACCGGCATCCATCCCGCCGAGGGCGTGACCGACGCTGCACTGGTGGAAGCCGCTGCGCTGGCGGAAAGCTGGTCGAAGCACCCCATCTCCCTGAGCATCAAAGCTGCCTACGGCAAGCCCATTGACGCCGCCCGGGTCACGGACGTGCAGGAGCTGGGCGGTCATGGCGTGACCGCGAAGGTGGACGGCAAGAGCGTTGCCGCTGGTAACGCCCGCCTGATGGAAAAGCTGGGGCTGACCGTGCCCGCCGTGGACGGTGTGGGCACCATCGTGCACGTTGCCGTGGAGGGCAGCTACGCAGGCCATCTGCTGATTTCGGACGTGGTAAAGCCCCACAGCGCCGATGCCATCCGCGCCCTGAAAGCCTCCGGTGTGCGCAAGACGGTCATGCTGACCGGCGATGCACAGCCGGTGGCGCAGGCAGTGGCGCAGCAGCTGGGGCTGGACGAGTACCACGCCGGTCTTTTGCCCGGCGACAAGGTAGACCAGATCGAAAAGCTGCTTGCCGCAAAGCAGCCTAAAGAAAACCTTGCCTTTGTGGGCGACGGCATCAACGATGCGCCGGTGCTGTCCCGCGCAGACGTGGGCATCGCCATGGGTGCGCTGGGTTCGGACGCCGCCATCGAGGCGGCAGACGTGGTGCTGATGGATGACGACCCCGCCAAGATCGCGCTTGCCATGCGCATTGCCCGCCGCACCCTGCGCATCGTGCACCAGAACATCGTGTTCGCGCTGGGCATCAAGGCGCTGTGCCTGCTGCTGGGCGCACTGGGCATTGCCGGAATGTGGGCAGCCATCTTTGCAGATGTGGGCGTGATGGTCATTGCCGTGCTCAACGCCACCCGCGCCCTGTACACCAAAGACCTGACCAAAAACTGACATAAACGCAAAACAGCCAGACCGGCACTGCCGGTCTGGCTGTTGTTGTTTCTATGATTTTTACAGCTTTTCCACCATTGCTGCCACGATCTTGGTGGCGGTGGCGACATACTCGCTGATGGAGAACTTCTTCACCACCAGAACTTCGTGGCCGTCCTCGTCGGCGTTGTCGCTCATGGCGCGCAGAATGACGCAGGGCACGCCGTTCTTGGCGGCGATCTGACTTACCGCAGCGCCCTCCATCTCTACGCAGTCCGGGGCGCACTTGGCTTCAATGGCGGCTTTGGTCTCGCTGTCGCCCACGAACAAATCGCCGGTGGCGATCTTGCCCACCAGTGCCTTTACCCCGGCTTCGGCGCAGGCAGCCTCGGCGGCGGCGATCAGTGCCGGGTCGCCGGTGTATTCCTTCAGGAACGGCGGGTTCTGGCAGATCATATCCAGCTGGGCGTCGTGGTACAGCACCGTTTTGCCGATGACCACATCCCCGATGCCGATCTTGCTGGTCATATTGCCCGCAATGCCGGAGAAGATGATCTTCTCCGCGCCGAACTTGGTAATGAGCACCTGCGTGGTAGCGGCGGCGTTGGCCTTGCCCATACCGGCGCAGCACACCACCACCTGCTTGCCGGCCAGCGTACCCTTGTGGTACTCCACGCCGCCGTAGGGCTCAACGGTGACATTTTCCAGCTTTGCACACAGCTGGTCTACTTCATCGGGCATAGCGCCCATAATACCAAAGATCATGGTAATAAGCTCCTTTTACAATCAAAAATGGCCGCCGCGTGCGCTTTGGCCATATTCAGAGGAATGATTCTTTTTAATTCAGGAACCCGAACCGCCTGCGGAGCTTGTCGGGGTAAAACCCCTCCATCTGCTTACGCAGACCGCTCTGCCACTTAAAAGCCCCACTGGGGCTTTCATTGCTGCGCAAACGCGGGCATTTCGGGTTCCACTTTTCACGGGAAGGACTTTAAACATTAAACAGGAACTCGATGACGTCGCCATCGTGCACAACGTACTCCTTGCCCTCGGTGCGCTGCAGGCCCTTGGCCTTGACGGCGGCGTAGTCGAAGTTGTTGGCCTCCAGATCGTTGTAGCCGATGACGCTGGCGCGGATGAAGCCGCGCTCGAAGTCGCTGTGGATCTTACCGGCAGCCTGCGGAGCCTTGGTGCCCTTGCGGATGGTCCATGCGCGGCACTCCTTCTTGCCGTCGGTCAGGAAGGAGATCAGACCCAGCAGGTCGTAGCTGGCGGTGATCAGGTTGTCTAGACCGCTGGCCTCGATGCCCATCTCGGCAAGGAACGCCTTCTTTTCCTCGGGGCTGTAATCCGCAATGTCCTCCTCGGTCTTGGCGCAGATGGGAATGTAGCGGGCACCCTCTTCCTTGGCGCGGGCAGCCACCAGCGGGACGTACTTGTTGTTCTCGATGCCCTCCATCAGGTCGTCCTCGCCCACGTTGCAGGCGTACAGCACCGGCTTTGCGCTCAGCAGACCCATCTCGTGCAGAACAGCTTGCTGCTCGGCATCGCCCTCGTCAAAATCGAAGCTGCGGGCAGGCTTGCCGGCGCTCAGGTGGTCGGCCAGCTGCTGCAGCCATGCGGCTTCGGCGGCAGCACCCTTGTTGTTGCCGCTCTTGGCGGCCTTTGCCATGCGGCCTGCGCGGTTATGCACCACCTCAAGGTCGGACAGGATCAGCTCGTAGTCGATGGCGTCGATGTCGGCAATGGGGTCCACGGCCTCAGCCTTGGAAACATCCTCCACCACATGGATGATGTTGTCATCGTCAAAGCAGCGCACTACATGCACAATGGCGTCGCACTCGCGGATGTGGCCCAGGAACTTGTTGCCAAGGCCTGCACCCTGGCTGGCACCCTTCACAAGGCCCGCGATATCCACGAACTCCACGATGGCAGGGGTCTTTTTATTGGTCTGCCAGATCTCGGCCAGCTTGTCCAGACGCTTGTCCGGCACGGCTACGATGCCGCTGTTCGGCTCGATGGTGCAGAAGGGATAGTTTGCGGCTTCTGCGTTCTTGGTGGAGGTGATGGCATTGAACAGAGTGGACTTGCCGACGTTCGGCAGGCCGACGATACCTAATTTCATTTTATTATACTCCTTGCGAAAAAGATTTTACGCTGCGGTAAAAAGCGATATTATAACAGGATAATTGTAGCACAATGGACGTTTTTTCTCAATACTCACTTATAAGTGGAAACGAAAAGCCGCCCGTGGAAAAGCAGTGCTGCTTTTCCACGGGCAGTCCTTATTTCAGGTTGTACGGGCCTTACTTGCAGATGGTAAGGGTACCGGATGCGGTCTCTTCAAAGTGGCTGGCGTAGAATTCCTCCATCAGCCGGATGAGAGAAACGATGTCCCGGGCACCGGCGGTCTCGTAGCAGGAGTGCATGGCCAGCTGGGGCAGGCCGATGTCCACGCAGTTCATGGATACCTGTGCCATGGCAAGGTTGCCCAGCGTGCTTCCGCCGACCTTATCGGAACGGTTGGCAAAATACTGCAGCGGGACACCGGCGCGGGCGGCAAGCTCCTTTGCCACGGCCATGCTCATGCCGTCGCTGGTATACTTCTGGCCGGCGTGCACCTTGACCACAACGCCCTCGTTCATGTAGGTGCAGTTGTTCACATCGGTATATTCCGGGTGGTTGGGGTGCACGGCGTGGGCGTTGTCGGCGCTGAACATGAAGCTGGACGCCACCGCACGGTGGAAGTCCTCATCGCTGGGGCAGACGTTCTGCGCGATGCGGTGCAGAACGTCGTACAGGAAGGTGGAAGCCGCGCCCTGCTTGGTGCCGGAACCCACTTCTTCGTTGTCGAAAAAGGCGGCAACATTGATGGACTGGGCGCAGTGCGCGTTCAGAAAACCCTTCAGGATGCCGAACACGCACTGCTGGTCATCCAGACGGCCGGAGGAGATGAACTCCTCATTGCAGCCCCAGACGGCGGCCTTTTCGCGGATGCAGAGGAACAGGTCGCTGCCAAGGATCTGCTCTTCTGCCACCTGCAGCTCAGCGGCGATCAGCTTTTTCAGCACGCCTTCCTCGGCGGCACCGCCCAGCAGGGGAAGCATATCCACCTGCTTGTTGTAGGAAGCCTTGTCGTTGACCTCGCGGTTCATGTGGATGGCCACGCTGGGGATCATCAGCAGGTCGCGGTCCAGCGTGAGCAGGCGGGAAGTGATGGCATTGTTCTCCTTTATCAGCACGCGGCCTGCCACCGACAGCGGCCTGTCCATCCATGTGGAGCAGATCATGCCGCCGTAGCCCTCGGTGTTCAGCTTGGTGTACTTCCGGCCCATATGGATCTCGGCGTTTTCCTTGATGCGGAAGCAGGGGGAATCCGTGTGGGCAGCGGCCACGTTGAAGCTGTAGTTTTCCAGCTGTTCTCCCATGCGGAATGCAAGGATGCTGGAGCCGTTGCGGCAGACAAAATAGCTCCTGCCGGGTTCCAGCTGCCACCGGCGGCTCTCCAGCAGCTCGGAAAAGCCCTCCTTCAGCAGGATGTTCCGGACGGATGCAGTGGTGTGGTATGCGGTAGGATTGCCGTCAATGAAGGACAGCAGCTCCTGTACTTCTTTTTCGATCATTGGAAGACCCTCCATGGATTTATCGGTTTGGATGCTCCTATTCTACTTCTGCGGTTTGCGCTTTGCAATAGCCGGCCCTGCGGGCGGGGAAGAATTTGTTTTACATTGCGCGGGTTCTATAGTATACTATTCCTGTTGGTAAATATCGAATCGACAGGAAAGGCAGGGACCCGTCATGGAACGCAGTGATCCGCGCTATCAGGCGTATGTGAAAATATTAAAAGAGGAGCTCATCCCGGCAATGGGCTGCACAGAGCCCATTGCACTGGCTTATGCTGCGGCCCGGGCACGCGAGGTGCTGGGCGCACTGCCCGAGAGCGTGCAGCTGCAGGTGAGCGGCAGCATCATCAAAAACGTGAAGAGCGTCATCGTGCCCAACACCGGCCACCTGAAAGGCATGGAAGCCGCTGTGGCAGCGGGCATCATTGCCGGTTCGGCAGACAGAGAGCTGGAAGTCATCTCCGAGGTCAGCGAGGACAAGAAGGCTGCCATCCGGGACTATCTGCAGACGGTGCCCATTTCCATCCAGCACATCGAGCAGGGGCATGTGTTCGATATCATCGTTACCGAGCGCAGCGGGGATTCCTACGCAAAGGTGCGCATTGCGGATTTTCACACCAACATCTGCCTGATCGAAAAGAATGGCCGGGTGCTCTACGAAAAGCCGCTGCTGAACGAGGAGACCCGGCGGGACAGCCGGGCCGACCGCAGCCTGCTGAACATGAAGGACATCTGGGACTTTGCCGAGACGGCCGACCTGCAGGATGTGGCGGACCTGCTGGAACGCCAGATCCGCTATAACAACGCCATTGCAGAGGAGGGCCTTCTGGGCGACTATGGCGCGAACATCGGCCGGGTGCTGCTTTCTACCTACGGCAACGATGTGTCTATCCGGGCCAAGGCCAAGGCGGCCGCCGGTTCGGATGCCCGCATGAACGGCTGTGAGCTGCCGGTCATCATCAACTCCGGCAGCGGCAATCAGGGCATCACCTGCTCGGTGCCCCTCATCGAGTACGCCAAGGAGCTGCACAGCGGCAAGGAAAAGCTTTACCGTGCCCTCATCATTTCCAATCTGGTGGCCATCCACGAAAAGACCGGCATCGGCACCCTGTCCGCCTACTGCGGCGCAGTCAGCGCCGGTGCGGGCGCTGGCGCGGGCATCGTATATCTGTGCGGCGACGGCTATCAGGCCGCCATCCACACGGTGGTCAATGCGCTGGCCATCGTGTCCGGCATCGTGTGCGACGGCGCAAAGGCCTCCTGCGCGGCAAAGATCGCATCCTCGGTGGATGCGGCCTTGCTTGGCTACAACATGTACAAGTGCCATCAGGAGTTCAAGGGCGGCGACGGCATCGTGATGAAGGACATCGAGACCACCATCAAGGGCATCGGCCGTCTGGGCAAGGACGGCATGAAGGAGACCAATGAGGAGATCATCCGGCTGATGATCGAGTAAGGCCGGGCCGGAATTGTGAAAAAATCATACAAATCCTTCTTTATTTTGTCATAACTCTTCCGTATAATAAGAAGTGGAATACTTTGCTGCTCTGCCCGCCCGGCGGGCATCCGATAAAATGGGAGGAGATCATTATGGCCAACGAAAAGATCCTCGTTGTGGACGACGATACCAATATCTGCGAGCTGCTGCGGCTGTACCTGACCAAGGAGGGCTATCAGGTCACGGTGGCAAACGATGGCGAAGAAGGTCTGGAAAAGTTCAATCAGGTCAAGCCCGATATGGTGCTGCTGGACGTGATGATGCCCAAGATGGACGGTCTGGAAGTGTGCCGCCGCATCCGCAAGGCGGGCAACACCCCGGTGATGATGCTCACGGCCAAGGGCGAGACCTTTGATAAGGTGCTGGGCTTGGAGCTGGGTGCAGACGATTACATGGTAAAGCCCTTTGATGCCAAGGAAGTGGTGGCCCGCATCAAGGCGGTGCTGCGCCGCTGCCAGACCACCACGGCTGCTGCCGAGAGCACCGAGGGCGTGATCGAATTCGACAACCTGCGTCTGGACATGAACAGCTATGAGCTGCGGGTCAAGGGCAAGGTGGTGGAAGCTCCCCCCAAGGAGCTGGAACTGCTGAACTGTCTGGCGTCTCATCCCAACCGCGTGTACACCCGCGACCAGCTGCTGGACGAGGTGTGGGGCTTTGAGTATTACGGCGACAGCCGCACCATTGATGTGCATGTCAAGCGCCTGCGCGAGAAGCTGGCCGGTGCTTCCGACAAATGGGAGCTGAAGACCGTATGGGGCGTGGGCTATAAGTTCGAGGTGCGTCAGTAATGCGCAAAAGTATCTCGGTGGCGTTCTTCTCGCTGGTGTCCACCCTGATGGTGCTGGGCATCGTGCTGATGGGCGCTTCGGAGTGGGTGCTGTTCAAGAACTACTTCGCCAAGGACCGCTACGAAACACTGGATCAGGTGGTGGGTGTCACCCAGCGCACGGCCCAGTATCTGGTCCAGCAGGCGGAGCTGCCGGAAGGCGATGAGCTGGACGCACTGAGCACCAAGCTGGAGATCATCGGCGAGAGCGCAGAGGCCTATCTGTTCTTTACCGACAACGACGGCCGGGTGATGATCGCCTCCAGCCCGGACAAGCTGGAGTGCCTGACCGTGCCGGAAGAAATGATGGAGAAGATCGACGCTTCCGATGCAGATTACTACCATGTGTTCGGCACGCTGGGCGGCATGCTGGACGGGAAAAGCTACATCACGGTCAGCGAAATGCGCAATGAGCACGGCCAGCCCAGCGGCTACCTGTTCCTGTGCTCTTCCGGCGAGCAGCTGACCCAGTTCAAGCAGCAGTTCTGGTCCAACTTCCTGCTGTCGGCCTGTGTGATGCTGCTGTGTGCCAGCATCCTGACCAAGATCCTGATGCGCCAGCTCACCGACCCGCTGCAGAAGGTGACGGATGCCGCCCAGCGCTTTGGCGGCGGTGATCTTTCCGTCCGTGTGGAGGGGGTGGAAGGCGAAGGCGAGGCAGCCGACCTTGCCCGCACCTTCAACCGCATGGCAGACAACATCCAGATGAACGACAACTCCCGCGGTCAGTTCATGGGCAACATCGCCCACGAGCTGCGCACCCCCATGACCACCATCAAGG
>OLVY01002161.1_pt1 | contig 11173 bp, 16 predicted proteins | sample 1674261 | NCBI WGS metagenome assembly OLVY01 (sample SAMEA103958155, study PRJEB25191) | human gut metagenome | biome: human-associated habitat [ENVO:00009003]; feature: intestine environment [ENVO:2100002]; material: feces | place: Germany | collected 2013/2015
CATGATGTTCATGATCCCGATGCCGCCCACCAGGAGAGAGATCGCAGCGATCCCCATAAGCCCGGCACCGCCGCAACGGACTGCGACAGGCCGGAGGAAAAATCAGGTGCATCGCCGATGGCCGTGATGACCCAGCAGGTACCGGAGCCGATCAGGATATCGCCGGGCCGGACCGCGCCTGCGCCGAGCGCGACGGCGTACTGGTCATGCGCGCCCGCGACGAGCACGCAGTCGGTCGTGAGGCCGAGCGCCTGCGCGGCCTGCGGCGTGAGCTGACCGATCCGGTCACCGGAGCGGACGAGCTTCGGCAGCTGCTCCGCCGAGATCCCGGCGTAGGCGAGCAGCGCCTCGTCGTATGCCCCGCGGCGGATGTCCGCGAGCTGGTCGATGCCGGCGTCGGAAAGATCACAGGCGGCAACGCCTGTCATATGATAAGAAATGTAGCTGGGCACGGAGAGGAACATCGCGGTCTTCTGGAAAAGCTCCGGCTCGTTGTCCTTCATCCAGCGGATCTCCTGCGCCAGAAGGCCGAGACCCAGATGCCAGCCGGTCTTCTGATACATATCCTCGTCGGTGCCGACCTCGCGCAGAAACGCTTCGCGTTCTTTCGCCGTGCGCTCGTCGTTCCAGACGATGGCGGGGCGCAGCGCCCGGCCGTCTGCATCTGTGGGGACGAAGGTGCCGCCCTGCAGGGAAAGGGAGATGCCGGCGACGTTCTTTGCCACGTCCGGATCTTCGCAGACCTGCCGCACCGTATGGACAACGGCCTGCCACCAATCCTCCGCCCGCTGCTCGCTCCAGCCGACCTGCGGCGTCAGGAGCGGATAAGCCTCATAGGCGTGGCCGATCAGCTGGCCGTCCGCGCGGAACAGCAGCGTCTTTGTGCCGGTCGTGCCGACGTCGATCCCGAGTAAATACTTCTTCATAACAGCCAGCCAAAACTCCTTCCAGCCGTAGTTGGTATATACTGAAATTAGCACGTTTGTGTCAGCTTGTCAAATGATTTTGACCGATTCAGCCAATTTTGGACGATTTACTAAATTGAAGCCTTCATTTTTGGCGCATTTGAAAAAGCTGTCTGGAAAACAGTCTGCTTCTTTTTCTGCAAAAGAGAGCGGAAAACCGCTTTTTGCGTAGCATTTTCGGCCGAGGCATGCTATAGTCTAGATGCGCCGGTCGGCGGCATGACAGAAATCTGACCGGAATTTGAAAATATTGAATGTTTTTTGCGGAGGAAACGCATCATGAAAGAGCGAAACGGGCAGCTGCGCTATCTGAGCATTGTCATCGGAGCCTTTCTCTCTGTCGGCGTGATCGTCGGCCTGACGAACAACCTCTACTCGCTGTACGTCATCCCCATTACGACGGGCCTCGGCATCTCGCGCGGCCTGTATTCCATGGGGATCACGGTCCGCTATATCGCGTCCGCCTTCTGCAATCTGTTTATGGGCCGGCTCTACCAGCGCTTCGGCTACCGGCGGCCGACGGTCCTGCTGGTCCTGCTCGTCGCCGCGTCCTACGTGGGCTACGGCACGGCGCGCAATGCCGTCCCGCTGTTTCTCGGCGCGCTGATCTACGGCGTCGGCGAATATTTTATCAGTACGGCGGCCCTGTCCCGGATGCTCGGCAACTGGTTCCAGAGCCACCTGGGCGTGGTGACCGGCATCGTCATGGCGGCCAGCGGCGTCGGCGGTTCGGCTTTGAGCCTGGTGCTCTCGGGCATTATGGAATCGGCCGGCTGGCGCACGTCGCTGCTGTTTGCGGCGGGGCTGCTCGCGGCCGTGGCGGTCATGATCTTCTTTGTCATGAAGGACCGGCCGGAGGAGCTTGGCCTGCAGCCCTATCACGACCCCGAGCGCCGCGGCGCGGCGCATAAGCCCAAAAAGGTCGCCGCCCCCTGGGCGGGCGTGCCCATGCAGGTGCTGCTGAAAAAGCCGTATTTCTACCTGACCATGATCGGCATGATGCTCGCGACCATCGCCTCCAACGGCGTCTACAGCGCCGTCGTGCCCCACCTGCAGGACCGCGGGCTCTCCGCGGCCTACGCGGCGAAGATGCTGAGCCTGATGCTGGTGCTGCTGGCCGTCGACAAGATCGTCCTCGGCATGCTGGCCGACCGCTTCGGCGCGCACTTCTCCACGCTGCTCTGTGTCCTGTTCACCTTCTCCGGCATCGTGGTGCTGACGCTCGTGAAAAACGAGTGGCAGGCCGTCATCGCGGTCGTGCTGCTGTCGGTGTCCGTCTGCCTCAACGGCTTCATCCAGCCGCTGCTGGCCGCGGAGATCTTCGGCCGCAGCGCCTACAATACGACGCTCGGCATCATGATGGCCATGCTGTCGGTCGGCGGGCTGCTGTCTTCGCCGCTGGTGAACTTCAGCTTCGACGCCACGGGCTCCTATACCCGCATCCTGATCGTCCTGGCCGTCATCGCGGCTGTCGACGCGCTGTTCCTCCTGCCCGCGTTCCACGCGGAGGCAAAATACCGCCGCGAGCTGGAGGCCTCCGGCCAGCTGAGTGACGCCGGACCCGAAACATGACCCCAGGCCGCACTGCCGAAGCTCCGGCAGCGCGGCCTTTTTGCAGCTCCCGGGCCGCCGCGCCCCGCGATCACCCTGCAAAACGGGCTGATCTGCGTATTGACTTCGCCGCTTCCCGCCCGTATCATACGAACAGAGGGAATTGTCTGACAATTCCGCGTCCGAATCCAAGGATCCAACTAAAAACAAACAGAAAACAGTTTACGGAGGACTGCTGGTATGGAACAGAAAGCATGGATCATCGACGAAAAGACCGCAAAGCAATACCTGACCGTGGAAGACGCGATCGACTGCGTGGAAAAGACCTGGAAATGGTACGGCGAGGGCAGAGTCATCATGCCCAACAAGATCACGACGGATATGTCCGAGCTCGGCGTCGCCGGCTGGTTCAACTCCATGCCCGCCTACATCGGCCCCATGGATGTCGCCGGCATCAAGGTCGTCGGCGGCTATGACGGCAACAAGGCGCTCGGCCTGCCGTACATCAAGGCCAACGTCCTGATCACCGACTCGAAGACCGGCATCCTGCGCGCGCTGATCTCCGGCGACCATATCAATGACCTGCGCACCGGCGCGCAGCCCGCCGTCATGGCCCGCCTGCTCGCCGCGAAGACCGACGTCGTCACCATCATCGGTACCGGCCTGCAGGGCTACATGAGCCTTCTTTGCATGTCCAAGGTCCTCGATATGAAGGAGATCCGCGTCTGCGATATCTCCGAGGCCGCCATGGACCGCTTCATCGCCCGCTTCCCGGACGCCCCGTTCCGCTTCGTCAAGTGCAAGAGCAACGAAGAGGGCTGCCGCGGCTCCGATGTCATCATCACCGTCACCAACGCCAACGCGGATCTGGTCGAAGAGCCGTGGGTCAAGCCCGGCGCGCTGGTCATGACGATGGGCTCGTTCCGCGAGACCTCGTTCGACGTCGTCCGCAAGGCGGACCGCATCGCCGTCGACCAGGTCGGCCAGTCGCTGCACCGCGGCAACGTCAAGGAGCTGGCGGAGATGGGCGAGATCACGGCCGACTCCTTCGATATCATCGTGCCCGACGTGCTGGCAGGGAAGATGCCCGGCCGCACCGACCCGAACCACCGCATCTACGCGCAGATCATCGGCACCGGCATGCTGGACGTCGCGCTGGCGGGCGTGCTGCTGGAAAAGCTGCACGCGGCAGGCGCGCAGCCGCCCGTGTTTGACATGATGGGCGAATGAGCGAGACGATCCAGCGGACCAAGCTCTACGAGGACGTGACCGAGCGCATGCTCGACCACATCCGCACGGAGACCTGGGCACCCGGCACGAAGATCCCGCCGGAGGTCGGGCTGGCAAAGCTCTTTGACGTCAGCCGCTGCACCATCCGCGAGGCCGTCAAGAGCCTGCAGATCGCGGGCTTCCTGCGCTCGCGCGCCGGCTCCGGCACGTTCGTGTCCGAGCGGGCGCCGACGCTGCTGCAGACGCAGGCGCTGGCCGGGATCATGGCCGACCCCGCTGCGCTGCGCGAGCTGGTGCAGGCGCGCTATATTCTCGAGCCACAGCTGGCGCAGATGGCCGCGCAGGCCGCGACGGAGGAGGAGATCCGCGGGCTGTTTGCCATCCTGGACCGCATGAAGCGCGGCCAGACCCGGTTCGAGCTCATGTCCGTCGGCCACCAGTTCCATCTGTCGCTGGCCCAGCTGGCGCACAACCGCGTCCTGTATGGATTCTATGTCTCCGCCGCGAGCCAGATGCGCAGCATGCGCGTGCTCGAGTCGCTGACGCTGGAGGTCTACCGCAGCGGCATCCACGAGCATGCAGCCATCGCCGAAGCCATCGCCCACCGCGACGGCGCGCTGGCCGCCCAGCGCATGCGCGAGCACCTGCAGAACGACTACGGTCCCTACCTCTCCGAGCTCACCGCGCCGCAGCCCTGAAAAACAAAAGACCCCCGCCGCAGCGTTTCAAACGCTGCGGCGGGGAATGTTTTTTGCAGCCGCGGCTCAGAGCGGGCGGCTCAGATAGACCATATCGCAGAGCGTCACGCCGCATTCCACGATGGGATGATCGTAGTTGTCCAGAAAGAAATTTTTGACGCGGTGGTGCTCCGTGAACCCGCAGCGCTGGTAAAACGGCACGGTCAGCGGGCTGTCACCCGTGCCGACGAGCATGGTGTGCCCCTTCCCGCGGTACTGCTCCATCACGTATTCGATCAGCGCCCGGCCGTATCCCTTGCCGTGCAGCGCCGGGTCCGTCGCGATGTTCTTGATCTCGTAGACCCCGTCATCGACCTTGCAGACCACGCACTCGCCCACGACCTCCGGGTCCTTCGCAAGATACATCTCGCCCTTGCCCAAGTACCGGTCGATCATATCCTCCTGCTCATCGGCGAGCAGCAGCAGGGGAAGATAGTCCTTTTTGTTCCCCACGACCCGTTCAAATTCCATGTTATCCTCCAGAAATGCGCCATACGGCGCGTTTTTCTCAGTCTAACCCATCCCGCCCGATCTGTCAAGCCGTCCTTCTTTCGGAAAACGACTGCCGGTAGACTGGAAAAATCCGCCTCCAGAATACCAGTGCGTTTGCGATCAGCAGCGCGCCGGACAGGCACCGCACGGCCCACTCCGGGCACAGCAGGGCGATGCCGTTCATATCCCCGCCGCCGAACAGACCGCAAAGCGCGCTCAGATACAGCGGGTCGATCAGCAGCAGGATAAGGAATATGGAGATGATCCTTTTCAGTAGCTTCATTTATGTTCCTTTCTTCGTCCCAAATATCGAAAGACCCGGCGGCAGTATTCCCGGTAGGGCTCGCCGAAGGTGCTTGCCAGAAACCGCTCTTCCTGTAAAATCTGCAAATGCAGCATCATCATGGCGAACAGAGAAAAGCTGAGCGTCAGCAGGTTTCCGTACAGCAGCAGGACGCCGATGTACATGAGATCAAAGCCGAGGAACGCCGGGTTGCGGCTGAAACGGTAAATGCCGGTGGTGACCAGCTCCGTCTTGTCCTTGTCGGGGATCCCCGCGCGCCAGCTGTCCTTCATGCAAAGGACCGACAGCAGAAAGACGGCGTCGCCCAGCATCCCGATGCAGAAGCCGGTGAACCGCGCGTTCGCGGGAAGGTGGCTCCAGCCGAAAGCGATGGAGAGCAGCTGCGCAATGGGCGCGCCCAGCGTGGCCATGCTCATCAGCACCTCGACGGTGTGGATGTCTTTTTCCCTTCTGCGTCCGATCTGCCGGGTCTGGATGCCGCGCCGCTTCTGCGCGAGCATCTTGGCAAAATAAATGCCGTAGAACACCGCCAGCACGAGCAGCGCCAGCGCCGCACAGGGGAGCTTGTCCTCCCATGGAACTTTCATGCGTCCTCCGTCCTTTCCGCCGCCTGCGCCGTCCAGACCGGCAGACCCCAGTGCTCGAAGTCCCACGGCTCCATATAGGCGCTGCACTCGTAGTCGATGTAGTAAAGCGTCCCGTCCCGCGGGACGAAATTGGTGGGGTAGTAGTCGATGTTCAGCCCCGCCGGGTACAAACGCGCGCACATGGCCTGCACCTGCGCGACCCAGCTGGGATCCGGCTGCCCCGCTTTGAGCAGCTCCGCGACGGTCGGCCCGGCGATGTATTCCTTTAAAATGCGCTCCTGCTGCACATCCGCCGCCAGCAGCTCCAGCATGGGGATGCCGAGCGTTCGCAGTGTCTTATAGTCGCGCAGCTCCGACTGCAGCTTGTCGCCGAAGGTATAGTAGTCGCACGGCTCGTGGTGGATCTGCTTCAGCACATACTGCGCCCTCCCATCCGTCACCAGATAGGAATATCCGCCCTTTCCCTTCCCGAGCAGCCGGAGCACAGTGTATTTCGTATCGTTTACAGTCAAGATATCACACGGCATGGCCCCGCGGCCCTCCTTTCTGCGTGTTTCGGTCCGGCATGGATCATTGCGCGGCCGAAGGCAGCGTCTGCATCAGCGCGAAAAAGTGCTGCGCTTCGCCGGTGCTGAAATACGCGTACCACGCTTCGAGCGTATCGGGCCGGAAAACACCCAGACGCCCGATGATCTGCTTTGCCCACAGCAGCGCGCCCGTGCCGCCCGCGGTGATCAGATTCCCGTCCGCGACAGACGGGGCGTCCACAAAATACGGCTGTCCCTTGTAGCCGGGGCAGAACATCTCCAGGAAACCGGCGCCGTTGCTCGTGTGCGGCCGATTGTCAAGCAGGCCCGCACGCGCCAGTGCGGCCGTCGCTCCGCAGATCGCGCCTACCGTGCCCCCAGCGGAGAGCAGCGCGGCCGCTTTCCTGATCACGGCGCTGTGCTTCGAATCGTCCCAGGTGTTCCCGCCCGGCAGCAGCAGGACGGTTTCTTCGCTGACCACGATATCGTCGACCACGCAGTCCGGCAGGATCGTCAGCCCGCCCATGCTCGTGACCGGTTCCTTGGAGATGCCAACTGTTTTGAGCGATACCTTCGGTGCGTCTTGCTTGAAAAAGCGGCCGGAATGCAGCTCTGCGGTCACATGCCCGATCTCCCAATCGGCCATCGTATCGTGCGTATAGACATAGATCGTAATCATAAATACCCTCTGTTCACATGTTTTTGTTTCTACAAACGGGCAATTTTCCGGACGGTATTCGCCGTCCGGATCGTCAGCTTCGGGGCGACCTCCGCGCTGGCCGTTTTCGGCCACCAGTTCGTTTTCTGATACTTCTTCCGGTCGAAGGACCAGAACACAGCGGACCCGTAGTCCCGGATCTACTCCAGGCCCTCCTTCGGCGCGCCGATCTCGCGATAGACGTCCTGGAAAGAAGCGGGTGGCAGGATGAAAATGAGGTTATCGTAGACCTCCGGATCCTCCGTTCCCCACCAATCCGGCGCGTGCCGCAGGGTGTCTGCAAGCTCCTCCTGCGGCAGGACGAAAACAGGGATCTCCAAGCCGAACCGACGTTGGATCATGCCCTCGATCTGCCCGGTCAGCGCCGCGGGCTCCGTTTCCTCGCTGGAAAAGACCACGTTCCCGCTGTTCAGCCAGGTCCGGACGTCCGGAAACCCGAGCGATTCAAAGCCCAGCTTCAGTTCCGCCATCGGCACCTTGTTCTTCCCGCTGATGTTCACGCCCCGCAGCAGGGCGATATACCGCCGCATCTACTTTCCCTCGCGCAGCCGCCGCAGGTTGTCCAGCACGAACGGGCTGTTCGCGGCGATACGCCCCAGCGTCGGGCAGCTGTCCATCTGCCCGCAGTCCGCGCAGGTATCAAGGCTCTTTTCCCTCACGCAATGATGGACCGGACAGAGCTTGTCGCAGAACGGCGTCTTCGCGCCCTCGGCGCGGCAGCCGGTGCAGTGGATCATCTCCGGGGTGATCGGCACCCCGTTGAGCTTCGTCCACAGGGCGGCGGTCTTCTCCCGCAGGGCGTTATCGTTCGTGAGCGTTGCAATTCTGGCATCGCATTTTTCGCAGTCCAGTCCGCAGCAGCCGATCAGTTGGTTTTTGCGTTTGCAGTTCATTTCCATCTTCCACCCCGTATTTCATCGTCGTCCGATCAGAGTTTTTTCCTGACCGCAAGGCAGTCGTTGACATGCTCAAAGGCTTTCAGCTCTGCCCCGGCCCTGTCGATGATGTCCCTTTGGATATCATCCGGCGTCAGCAGCTCGTAGATCAAAAAGCCGTGCTTTTCCAGCAGTTTTTCGAGCGCTCCGTAGGAAAACGCCGTTTTCATCGGCTCGCCGCCAAGGATATCGCTCTGCACAGCGGCATATTCTTCCTCCGTCATCAGCGCTCTGGCAAGATGATCCGCGAAAACCGGATGTTCTTCATGTTCCGCATGAAACGCCCGTCCGAATGAACTCATCAGGGCGGTAATACTGGCTTTGCGCTCCATTCCTGCTTACCTCCGTTACAGCGCTTTCGTATAATAATGCCGTTTTTCGGTGTACGGATAGTCCTCGAGGGTAAAAACCTCCCGATATCCATGCTTTTCATAAAATGCGGGCGCCTGAAAGGAAAAGGTGTCCACAAACGCGTATTTGCAGCCGCGCTGCCGGAACTCGAAATTGACCTGTTTCCGGATGCACTGCGCCTGGATGCCCAGCACCCAGCTGTAGTCCAGCGGCCGTGCCTCCCGGTCCGACTCTCCGCCGACCACGACCAGCTCCACGCTGTCCAGATATGGCTCCAGATCCACGCGTTCAATGAGCGGCTGCGCGGTGATACACTTGTGCTTGATGGGCAGCGAGCGCAATACAGACAGCTTTTTGTCCGCATTGCGCTGGTTCTCGATCGTGCAGCACACGACCACGTTTTCGTAGCCGTCACCCCAATCCGCCGGAGCGCACTGCGCAAAGCGCTCGATGCGCTTAGTCAGAAAAAGGAAGGTGCAGTCGGGCCGCGCCTTCATCATCTGCCAGCATTCGCCGCGCCACGCGTCGGCGTCCTCGATCAGAAAGTCGGTCGAAAACCCGACATACACCAGCCCCGGCTTCATTTTATAGCCGCCCTTTTTGAGCTGCGCCACCGGCTTGTCAAAATCCTTCGTCTGAACGATCAGATTTGTGTCGACGCCCCGCTTGGCGTCGCCCTTATGAATGTAGCAGTGCAGGCAGCCCTCGCTGCACCGCCGGCATCCCCGCCACGGATCCCACCGTGCCATCGCTTATAAAAGCCCCAGCAGCGCGGCGGCCCCGTTCCCCACGACCTGCTGCCCCTCGGCCGGATACCAGGTCTGCCAGACGTAGGTGTTGAGCGTCTGCAGCGAGCCGGGGAGCGGGCCCCTTGCGGAGAATACCGCCCAGTCGCTTTCCGGAAAGGAATAGAGCTTCAGCCCCTGCGGCACCGCGCCGCCCCGGTAAAGCCCGGCGATCCAGTATTCGAAGCAGTCTGCCTTCTGCTCACAGATGGCGAACCGCCCGATCCGGTTTTCAAGCAGCGCCTGCTCCACCGGCGTTTCCGGCTGTCCGGTCTGCTACAGGCGCGCATATTTCCGGTTGTATTCCACATCCCAGAATTCCGGGCACCGGGTATAGCCCTCCTCCATCCGGATCAGGGTCGAAAACCCGATCAGAGTCATCGCAGGCTTGTGTTCATAGGTAAGGTGCATCATGTTTCCTTTCTTTTTCATTCGTCCGCGTCCTTCCGGCCTCTTGGGATGCACGAGCCGATGGCCAGGCCGAGCAGCATGCCGAGAGAAAGGCCGACGCCGGTGTTGTTGCCGAGTGCGGTCCCGAGGGCCGTGCCGAAGCACATGCCGAGACACATGCCGAGACACATGCCCTCAAGCCCGTAGTTGCTGTCCTGCTTCTCGCCCTTTTTGATCTTCACCGCGCCGCGGACAGCCAGGATCGCCACGGCCAGCCCCATCGCCACCCAGGGCGCAGCCGACCGGATAAAATCAAGAATATCGTTTATGTTTCGTTCCTCTTATGTAGGTTCAGTCTGTTTTTTTCAGAAGATTCATCAAAATATAGATCCCGATCAGCACGGCTACGCTCCCGGCCATCACGCCGGTCATCGCTCCGATGCTGACCTTGCTGCCAAAGAAATAGAGATTGCAGTCGATGGAGTCCTTGATATGCTCCACGACTTCCGCCGGGAAGCCGGTCCGCGTCATCTCCGCATACACCCCGCGCAGCGCGTGGTTGCGGAACAGCGCCGTCCCATATGTGCCGGGGAGGAAGGACAGGACCCTCTGCAGTCCCTCGCCAAAGTTGGAAATGGGCATGTATGCGCCGCAGAGAAAGCCGTAGCCCGCGCTGACGATGGTCCCCACCGCCGACGCCTGCCCGTTCGTCGTGAGATTGCAGTTGACGATGGAAGACAGCGCCGTGCCGAACAGCGACAGGAGCAGCACGTCCAGCCCGAGCAGCAGCACGTCTGCGGCCGACAGATACCACCCCGTCACAGCCAGATACCCGAGGCAGACCGCCAGCGCCGCGTAGCAGATCAGCAGCGTCGACAGCGCGCTCGCCGCAAAATAGCCGAGCGCCAGCGTCGATCGCCTGACCGGGGTCATGGTCAGATCCCGCCGGGCCCCGCTGATCCTGTCCTGCACCATCAGCAGATTGGAGCAGAACGCCACCGTCACGCAGCACACCGCCAGCAGCGACGAGACGAGCTGCCCGCCCACCGTGCCGTCGATCAGCGCCGCATCCACCGCGAAGCCCGCGGGCATGGCGGCGGCAAAGGAATCCCGGTAGACCTTGGCCAGAAACGTCGCATACAGCACCAGCAGAATGACCGGCGTGATGAGCGAGGTAAAGAACATCCCCTTGTCCTTGAAGAATAATTTGCAGTTGCGCCGGATCAGCGCGCCAAGTCCGGTCATACCTCCGCACCTCCATGCAGCTTCTTGCCCGTCGCGGCTAAGAAGACATCGTCCATATTTCCCTTGGTGATCTCATAGTCCGTGAACAGCGCGGGCTGCGCCAAAATCAGCTTCGTCGCCTCGCCGGTGTTTTCCACCTCGATGCGCCAGCCGCCCTGCACCGGGGCATATTTGCGCCCGAGCGCCCGGACGGCGGCCTCCTCCACGCCGTACAGCGTGATGTGATCTCCGGCATAGGTGTTTTTCAGTGCCAGCGGCGTGCCCTCGCCGACGACCCGGCCGCTGTCCAGCAGGATCACGTAGTCGGCGTCCGCGGCCTCCTCCATATAGTGCGTGGTCAGAAAGACCGTCAGCTT
>OLVY01002164.1_pt1 | contig 11170 bp, 9 predicted proteins | sample 1674261 | NCBI WGS metagenome assembly OLVY01 (sample SAMEA103958155, study PRJEB25191) | human gut metagenome | biome: human-associated habitat [ENVO:00009003]; feature: intestine environment [ENVO:2100002]; material: feces | place: Germany | collected 2013/2015
GGGGAAGATAAGAGAACAACTGAAACTGCTTTCCAGGCAAAGAAAACAGCTTTTTATGAAGAACTTTACAAAGGTAAAATTGATATTCAGATTCCTGAGAACAATAGTGATATTTATCATTTGCTGTATTTAGGAAAGAGCGTTTCTTATGCCCAAAGCTTAGACCGGACATTTGGGAAAATATCAGCCAAATTCTGTGAGTATAATCCATCTAACCGTGTTGTAGGCTAGAAATTTACGACATTAAATTCATTGTCGTGTATGGAAGCTCTAATTTTTAGGGCTTCTTTTTTTTATGTCCGACCTTTGTTTACATGATAGATATTAAGGACATACAAGGCAATACCCGCTTTTCAACTGGTATCAATTCCGGTGCAAAAGGCAAGTTCTCTTTAATGAAAGAGGACTATGTCGTACTACCTTTTAATACTCTGTCCCCAGTCGATTTCCAAGTAGGTGATTACGTTGACCTGCGTGGGGTACTCGATGCCTCCATGGGCGGTAAATTGGCAAAAATCTATCAGATTGTAGATATTCCCTATCCGACCTACAAGAACGGAGGCTACTCCTATGAACTTCGTTTTGACGCTTACTATTTCAAGTGGAAAACAAAGATATTCAAGTACACCCCGGAGTACAGAGGACAGGAAGCGTCCTGGTCCCTTACCGCTTCACTGGATGTCCAGATGGGTGTATTCCTTCGCAATTTGAAAGCTCTTGGTTATAAATATGAGGGAAAAGACTTCGTGTTCTCCATTGACGATAGTGTCGAGAACTCCTCCAAATTGATGACCTATGACAATACCAACCTCATTGATGCTATGTTCAGCATGGCTGATAACTGGGGTTGTGATTGTTGGGTAACGGACCATGTCATCAACTTCGGACGCTGTGAGTTCTCCGACGCTGTTAAGATTGAACTTGGCAAGGAAGCCAAGGACATGAGCCGGAGTGACAGCAAGGGTACTTATGCCACAAGAATCTATGCGTTCGGTTCAACAAGAAACATCCCTACCAACTATCGCCCGGTAGACCGGACCACTGTTGTCAACGGTATCGTCCAGAAGCGCCTTATGCTTCCGGCAGGCACTCCATACGTGGATGCCCACGAGGGCTTGACCGATTTGGAAGCCATTGAAGCCGTTGTTGTATTCGACGACGTCTATCCCAAACGGGTGGGTGAAATCACCGGTGTAAGCTCTTATGAGAGCGAGGTAGATAATGAAGATGGTACAAAGACAAAAGCTACCTTCTACCGGTTCAAGGATTCAGGCATCAACTTCTCGAAGGAATACATCCTTGAAGGACATGAACTCAAAATCAGGTTCGAATCCGGCAAGCTCAACGGCATGGAGTTCGGTGCTGCCTTTAACCCTCTTGGTCTGACTGAGAAGAACGACGACGGCACATGGAATCCTGACGCCCAGCTTTGGGAGATTATCCGTAACGAGGACTACGGTAGACCCCTGCCGGATGAAGTGTTGTTTCCCGAAAAAGGTGACAGATATGTGCTGTCCGGCTGGAATGTCGGGAAGATAACTGAACTTGGGTTGGTGGCTGCTGCCGAAGAGGAACTGCTTGCCACTGCAAAGAAGTACGTGGCAAAGACCTGCATCGACGACGGCACCTATACGGCTACGCTCAACTCCATCTGGGTACACAAAGACCAAATAAATCACAGCTTTGACATAGGACAGCGCATCAACCTTGTCAATCCTGCCTACTTCAAGGACGGGCGCTTGTCCCGTGTCATCGGCTTTGAAATCAACCTCGACAAGCCTTACGATTCCCCGCAGTATACGATTGGCGAAAGCACCGCCTATTCCCGCCTTTCCGATATTGAAACGCAAGTCGAAGAGTTGACTTTTAAGGGACAGACCTTCACCGGTTCGGGAGGAAGCAACATCTATGTCATCAAGACCAACGACGCTACGGCCGCAAGCAACTTCAATGTATTCTCTGCTTTACGTACCCTAAGAATGTTCTTGAGAAAGGATGCAAGCGACGTAGCGGAGGAGGTTATCACATTCTTAAAAGGCCTTTTGATTGGCAAGAATGGCAGTGGTATTACCGTCCGTGAAGACGGTACTTCCCAAGCTGTCGTTGACCGTCTGTATGTGAAGATAAAGGCCGTCTTTGAAGAACTGCAGGTTAAGAAAGCCACCCATGTAGGCGGTGAACAGACAATCACCCATGCCGGTATGAAGTGCATCCGCGTGGAGGAACTGGAAGATGCCTACCGCTGCTATTTCCTTGCCGAGCAGGAAGGTGAAGCGATAGCAAACGAATTTAGTGTAGGCTCGCTGGCGCAAGCAAAGGAGTGCAACATCGTCGAAGGGACTACCCTGAACGCCTCCAACCGCTACTATTGGCGTGAGGTCATGGCTGTGGGACGTGACTATATTGACTTATCCAAGGCCATCTGTGATGAAGGTAGTGATATCCCCCAAGCAGGTGACGATATTATAGGATTGGGCCACCGTACAGATGTAGACCTTCAAAGCGCAATCGTGCTATCGTCTACCAACGAGACATCCCCGTCTATAATTTTCTACACCGGCATTGACGACTTCAACCTAACGGGGAAAGATGTAATCTCCTTCGGTGTTGACAAATCCACCGGGCATGCCTACATGAAAGTGTACGGTACTTCCTATATCGGCGCCCGTGATGAGAGCACTTACATCAAGTACACACCGGAAGGTGGCGTAGAAATCAAGGGGCGATTCCTTACTATGGCCGGTGAGGACATCCTGACAATGTTCACTGTCATTGAAGGACTTATCAAGTCTGAAATCTCATCCGTGCGTGATGAAATCAATGCCCTGAACAATTACCTTAACAATGCGTCTTTTGCCGCTGATATGCAGTACTGGACCGGTAGCAGCAACATACGCATCTTCCGAGTTGACGGCCGGCTGCTGTATTTCAACAGTAACTTCTATGCGAACAAGGAATCTTTCGCTAATATAGTAAGCGAACGCGCAAAGAATGTGCTGCGCCTTAAGAACAGCTATATCGAGCAGGTCAATTCAGACTTTTACCGCCATCCGGATTTCGAGACCTTCGACGGGCTCAAGCGCCCCCGGCAGTTCACTATCTCTTTCAAGTATCTTGTGAAACGTCCCGGCACTCTTGCCTTCCATTTCAAGGACGAGAAGGAAGAAGGCTTCGAGGAATACACCCCGATTTCCTTTTCTAAGGACCTATATCCCGGTACCGAATTCAAACAGATGGAGATAACTGGCAAGTGGAACGGTACCGGTAATTTCTATATGTCTTTTACCGGTGACATGTACTTGTATGCACTGACACTAACCGATGATGCTCTTGCCGACCTGCGCGAGGAGTTCAACATGCGTTTCGAACTCACAGACAAGAAGATTCAGGCGAACCTTGATGAAATCAGAAATACGGCTGACAACTTTGAATATTATCACAGTGAATTCCTGCTGACTGCGCGTAATCTTGAAGTGAAGTTCACAGAAGACCTGCAGGATGCTGAGAGCCGCATAACGCAAGAATACGCCTCCGCTATCAACTTGTCCGCCCGTGGCCTGAAAGCAGAATTCACGTCCGGTCTTGCAGACCTTGAGACGGGAATCACCGAAGCATATAAGTCTGCCATCGGCATATCGGCCCGCGAGCTTCGTACAGACTTCAGTGCGTCCGTCTCTGACCTGGATGGCAGGATGTCCGCCCATGCAGGCGGCTTCCATGTGACGGCCGAGAAGATAGAAAGCATGGTGAGTGCCACAAACAGCCTGAAGGGTACCGTGGAACAGCATACCTCAGCCATTAGCCAGACGGCTAGCCGTATAGACCAGTTCGTGCAGAAGATAACCTTCGATTCCAAAGGTAACATTACCAATATCGACAAAGCCGGTTTAGTGACGGAGAGCAATATCGCCACCATGTTTGCGGAAAAGGTCGACCCCAACGGTGATATCGTCAGGCGTGCTCAAATCAGCGCGTTCATCACCGAAGGCGAAGCGGGCAGGCTGATATCCAATGCTACAATCGAGGCTGACCGGATAAACTTTACGGGAAAGACCATCATCAACGGCAGTTTCGTGGTCGATACAAACGGGCGTGTGACGATGAACGACATCACGGCAAACAACCTGACTCTAAAGGGCAGCATAACGGGCACGGATGCTACGCTGAACGGCATTACAGCTAATAATCTGACATTAAAAGGCAATATCTCAGGTATTGACGCCATCCTGAACGACATTACTGCCAATAACCTTACGTTGAAGGGCAACATTACCGGGGCGGGGGCTACACTGAATGATATCACCGCCAATAATCTTACCTTGAAAGGGAGTATAACGGGCAGGGATGCTGTCTTGAACGATATCACCGCGAATAACCTTACCCTGAAAGGTACCATATCCGGTGCCAATGCCACGCTTAACGATATCACAGCCAATAATCTTACGTTGAAAGGAAATATTTCCGGTGCCAACGCCATATTGAACGGCATCACCGTAAACGGAAAGATAAACGCCTCCAGCGGCCGGATAGGTGACTATCTGTATCTGCATGGTAACGGTATATCCACCAACTCGAGAGCGTTCGTGACCGACCTTACAGATAGCACTACGCAGTTCGAACTCAGCAAGAGCTACTATCTGCATGCGATAGCGTCGGACGGAGGAGCCAATAGCATCCTGATAAGGCCCTACCAGACTATGGAAGCGGGCACAGTCAAAGGGGTGGTAACCATCTCTGCAACCATTCCGGGGCGCAATAGGGCCATACACGTATCTTCCGGCGAGAGCTATTTCGGTGGTGATGTGATAGTGGGGAAGATGTATGCTCCGTCCTCCGGGACTCTGGAAATTGCCGGGCCGCTGAAGACGCAAGGTGTATACCGGAATACTGACGTGATACTCTCTTCGGTTACAAGGTACAGCATTAAGGCGACCGACCACACACTGCTTTTTTACGGCAACTGTACTATATCCCTTCCGTCCTCTTCTGACGGGCATGAGATATGGATAATGCCGAACGGGAATACCATCAGTTTTCCTTCCGGTACGTTCGCGAACTCTTCCAGGACGAATATCAACGGGCGTGAATGGCATGTGATAAAACGGGTTTTGGGGAATTGGTATCTGTCATGGATGAGTATATAGAATAATTAAAATAGAAAGTATGAAAATCAACTTTAAGAAAATCGAGGCCCAGACCTCATTCGAAGGCGCCAAGCAGACCTTCGACGTAGCCGAAACGGTCGGCAATGAAATGATGTACAACGGAAGTATCCTTCTGGATATAGGCTTTGAAGACTTGGCACGGGAAATCTACTACTCGAAAGATGCGGTGGAAATCCCGGAACAGTATTGCAAGGCTCTTGAACTTGTGGTGAAGAACTCACGGCTCATAGCTGCCGTGAAACGTGCGGTAATTAACCAACTGAACGTCATCCAGCCATCTTAAATCAATTCTGAAAATTATGGTATTGGAATCAAATCAGTTCAACCAGCTTGTAGAGGAGGTGAAGAAAGCCCTTCTTGTCGGCTCCCAAGGTGTGGGCGATGTGGAGATTGTCGATTCGCTGGCCGATATCGTGAGCCTGCCCGCCCTCCGTCTTGCCGGTATGGAAGAATCGGTGGTCGAGGCACCGCTTGAGTTGCTGTCTGCCCCTGCTGAGGAAGCTGCTGAGGAAGTGCGCAAAGCCGAAGCGGAGCGTGTCATAGTGGAGAACGCACGCAAGGAAGCTGAGAAATCCCGTGAAACGGCTGAGACAAAGCGTGCTTCATCTGAAAGTACCCGCGCATCTGCTGAAACTACGCGTATCAATGCCGAAAAGGAACGTGTGACAGCCGAAGGTCTCTGGAAAACGGCAGAGACAGAGCGAGGCAAAGCTGAAGCGGTCCGACAGACGTCTGAGACCGGACGGGCAACTGCCGAAACCGGCCGTGTTACTGCCGAAGGTAAACGTGTCAGCGCCGAGGAGGAACGTAAAAATGCTGAGACAGTGCGGGCCAACGCAGAGTCAACCCGACAGACAGCCGAAACGGGTCGTGTCAATGCTGAAACCGGTCGTGCTACAGCAGAAGGTAAGCGCGTTACTGCTGAGAATGCCCGAAGCACTGCTGAGGATACACGTAATAGTGCGGAAACTAACCGCCAAACAGCCGAAACCGGACGCGTAAATGCTGAAAGTGGCCGTGTAAATGCTGAAAGTACCCGTGTCACTGAATTTGCTGCCCTCAAGCAGGAATCGGAGACGGCTACTGCGAATGCTACTGATACGGCAGAACATCCTACCTACATCGGTGCAGACCACTATGTATACCAATGGGATAAGAGCGCTAAAGAATACGTTAAGACGGATATCTATGTGAAAGGCAAGCCGGGAGATACATTCACCCTTCTTGGACGTTACGATACGCTTGATGCCTTAAAGACTGCTGTACCTGACGGGTCAAACATCACTGGTTTCTATTCCGTTGGAACTGCATTGCCTTATACATATTATGCCTGGTATAACGGTGATTGGCAAAGTCAAGGACAATTACAAGGTCCAAAGGGCGATAAAGGCGAGAAGGGGGATACGGGAGCGCAAGGTCCTCAAGGCGTACAAGGTCCACAGGGCATGAAAGGTGATACCGGTGCCACAGGACCGCAAGGAGTAAAAGGTGATACTGGTGCTACCGGTCCTGCTGGTGCAAAAGGCGCCACTGGTGCACAAGGAATACAAGGTCCAAAGGGCGATAAAGGAGACAAAGGTGATACGGGTGCAAAAGGCGCTACCGGTGCTACTGGTGCCACGGGTGCAGCAGGTGCAAGTGCCAGTATTACCGGTGCTACTGCTACGGTTGACGCCAACATCGGTACGCCCTCCGTGACCGTTTCTCTCGGTGGTACCGCATTGGCCAGAACCTTTTCCTTTGCTTTCAAGAACCTGAAGGGTGCTACCGGAGCTACTGGACCTAAAGGGGCGACTGGTGCGCAAGGACCACAAGGGCCGCAAGGTGTCGGTGACCCGACAGTCACCGGTGCGAATACGGTCACGACACTGGCCTCCCTGCCAATTTCCAAGAGAAGTATCACTGCAAGGTTGGGTTCTGCCACGAACATCAGCCTTGCTTCCGGAATGTCAGTGGGCAATGACTTGTATATCCGCTGCGTCGCATCGGCGGCATTCACACAGCCGATACCCAATACCGGCGCGTTCACTTCGATGTCCGGTACTTCAATCAGTGTTTCCGCTGGAGATATCTTTGAGATTAGTATCTGGTGCTATGCCGCTGGCGCCTATTCAATATCCGTAAAAACAAGGGACTAAGGTTTATGAGTGTATTAAAAAGACGAAGCAATAATATAAAGGACGGTCAGTATGTGATTGCATTCTCCGACAGTAGAGCCTTAATAGATATTTCCAAGGATTGTGGAATGACATGGACCAGAAGACAACCTTCCGACCTTCCTAATGTAAACGAATACTTTTTCAGCAACGATAGAACGAGGATTGCCATGTCCGGAGACGGCAGGCATATCTATTGCTCGTGCTATATGGCAAATGTGGGATTATTGCGTTCTACGGATTTTCTGGAGACGGCAGAACCTTTCAAGCCTGATAATTGCTATTCCGTATACTCGATAGCCTGCAACGGCAGGGGGAATCTGGTCGCTGTTGTGTGTCAGAATAGCAATAACAAATATGATTTGATGCTTTCCGGGGATTATGGGAAGACATGGCGGGTCTCCAATGGATTAAAAGACAATACCGTGCCTCTCATGGGGGTGGAAATGTCCCATTCCGGCAGATACGTAGTGGCATATGCGTCAAATTCTCCCTATTATACTACCCATGAGCTGTTTATATCTTCCGATTATGGAGAAACTTTCAGCAGTGAAATATTCAGGGGGCCTATCACAAAGATTGCCATTTCCGGTGACGGCAAATACATGTTGTGTTGCTGCAACAGGGAGAGTTCATCAAAGTTATACTATGCCTATTATTCCGGGGATTATGGGAAGACGTGGACTAAAATTACCGATTCGAGTTTCTCTGCCCGTACATTGGCCATATCCTATGACGGGAAATATATGGTTATAGAGGGAGGGTACTCTTATTCCGGTGCACGTATATCCGCCGATTACGGAAAAACCTGGGCATTGAAGCATTCCGTTATTGGCAATAGCTTTGCTTTGGGGCTTTCGTCTGACGGAAAGTATGCGATAGCACAGGAAAGTTCTTCTCCGTATCGTATGTTCAAATCTTCGGATTATCTGGGCTCATTTACTGAAATAAATACGGCACCGCTTACATCAGGTATTAGAGCGAATTACCGATTTATCATAATGAATAAAAATAGGCTTTAACAATAATGCAATATATACATATTTATTCAGAGGAGAAAGTTGTCCGTCTTGATTTTGAACTGGACGGAAACTATGAAGTGGGTACAACCTATGAGGATTACCTGAATGGAGCCTGGGTACCGTTGAATGTGGAACAAAAAACATTTTATGAAACCCATCCGGCAGCGTCTGCAAAGGAAATTCTTGAATGTGAATTAATCCCTCCCTATGAGCCGACTTTGGAGGGTGTGAAGAGCGCGAAGGTCAATGAAATTGCTGTTTACGACGGGTCCGATGCCGTGAATTCCTTTACGCTTGGCGGCAAGCGGATGTGGCTTGACAAGGATACGCGGGTAGGACTGGCAAACTCAATCACTATCGAGCAGGCTGCGGGCAAGGAGACAACCGTGCTGTGGTATGATACCGTGAAGTATGTAATCCCCATTCCTCTTGCCTTGCAGATGCTGGCCGCACTGGAACTGTATGCCCTGGAATGCTATAATGCCACGCAGGAACATCTGGCCGCGGTTATGGGACTTGCTACGAAAGAGGAGGTCGGAGCGTATGATTACACTTCCGGTTATCCTGAAAAATTAGTGTTCAACCTTTAAATTGATGGCTTATGATTTACTTATATTTTATGTCGCTGTTTTTGCTCACTATGTACATAATGTATGCGGTGAGAGTGTGCGGAGTGCCTTGGAGCTTGTCTGATACCTACTATCAGTTGAAGAAGCGGAATCGTCCGGCATGGCTGTTCCAGATAGCTATGATTGTTCCTGCCATGCTGCTTATGCCGGTGTGGATTGAATGCTCATCGGAGAACCTGCAATGTTTGGCATTTCTTGCTTGCGGTGGGCTGATGTTCGTCGGGACAGCCCCGCTGTTCAAGGAGGAATTTCAGAGCAAAGTACATTATGCAGGGACAGTAATAGCCGGATTAGCTACAATTCTTTGGGTTTGTCTCTCCGGTATGTGGTACTTGCCTGCGGTTGCTTTCCCGATAGCCGTTGTTATCATGTTGAGATACCGGAAATGGCTGTTCTGGGCGGAGATGGCAGCGTTTGCTTGTGCTTATGTGGGGGTGCTTATAATTTGTATCGATTGTTAAACCGGGAGAAATGGAAATGAATGATTGGATTATGTTGGTGACCGCACTCGGTGGCATCGAGGGCATCAAGCAGCTTGTTAAGTGGTGGATGTCGCGCAAGACCAATGCGCGTATTGAGGATGCCCATGCGGATGTTGAGGAGTTCAAGGCTTTACGGGAGTACAACGAGTTCCTGCAGAAGCAGCTTTCGGAGAAGGAACAGCGGTTTGTGGAGCAGACTGACCGGCTCCGTAAGGTGCAGGATGAATTGTTTACACTGAAGGAGACTAATTCTGACCTGAAACTGGAACTGGCGCTTAAACGGTGTGAGAGGAAGAAATGCGGTGACAGAGAACCGCAAAACGGCTACTGATTCGCGGAAAGGAAGGTGTTTCACAACGACTCCCTTTCCCTTAATACTACACAACTTAAAGTTTAAACAAAGGCGTTTGCAAATATATTGTATTTTTATGTAAAACCAAAAATCAAGGAGGAAAATAAGAATGGTGAATGTGTATAAATTAGCGCCGTGGATTCTCAAATGGGAAGGCGGTTTCGTGAATGACCCGGCAGACCTTGGAGGTGCTACGAATATGGGTGTGACTATCGGTACGTGGAAGTCATGCGGCTATGACAAGGACGGTGACGGTGATATAGACGTGGATGACTTGCATCTGCTTACCCGTGAGGATGTCGTTAACCGGGTGCTCAAGCCACATTATTGGGACAGATGGAAAGCTGACGAGATTAAATCGCAATCAGTTGCTAATATATTGGTTGATTGGGTGTGGGCATCCGGTGCACACGGAATAAAGATACCTCAACGCTTGCTTGGTGTTACTGTGGATGGAATAGTAGGTCCTAAGACACTCGCTGCGGTGAATGCCAGGAACCCGCGTGAGTTGTTCGACATGATTAAGATTGCACGGTTCGATTTCATCGAGGATATATGCCGCTCTCGTCCGGCGAACAATAAATTCAAACGGGGGTGGATGAATCGGATTAACGATTTAAGGTTTGAGGAATGAAAAAGTTACTGTGGATATTGGTTGTATTGCTGGCAATTGCTTGTGTGGCGGCTTGGTTTCGTCCGCACGAGCCTTTGTCGGCAGAAATACGTACCGAGACGAAGATAAAGACGGTTGTCAAGGTAGATACGATGCTTATCTCTGCACCGATGGCTGTGTTCTGGCGTTTCGTGCCGGATGATACGACACGGATAGGTGATACCTTGCTTCATCGTAAGCAAGTGGTATATAGAGACAGCTCGTATCAGGCTGTGGTGAGCGGATATGTAGACCCTCGGCTGGATAGTTTACAGATATTTCCTAAGACGGTGTATCAGACGGTGACGAATGATATATACCATCCAGTCGCCATCAAGTCGAAGAAGAAGCGGTGGGGCTTTGGTTTGCAGGCTGGGTATGGCTATCCGAGTGGAATGTATGTAGGTGTAGGGGTAAGCTGCAACTTATTCATGTGGTAATTGGAATGTGGGAAAAACAAAAACAGAATGTTCTGTTAAGATATTTTTGGTGAATCTTTGTTTTCTGCACTAAAATACGTATTTTAGTGCCGCCAAATAAATATATCTTAAAAATGAATCCCTTTTCATTGTGTAATCCGTAAAATCGGATTAAAGGTTCGGATGTACCTTTTGGGCACGTAGTGATAGGGGTTCACCCTTTTGGAAATATGCCATACGAAGAAAAAAACGGTTATGGAGTCCTTCTCAATGACGGGGATACACTCCCTGTC
>OLVY01002170.1_pt1 | contig 11151 bp, 10 predicted proteins | sample 1674261 | NCBI WGS metagenome assembly OLVY01 (sample SAMEA103958155, study PRJEB25191) | human gut metagenome | biome: human-associated habitat [ENVO:00009003]; feature: intestine environment [ENVO:2100002]; material: feces | place: Germany | collected 2013/2015
CATCTAACATCCATTCATCAATGCTTTCCGCCGGATATAAAACATCATAGAATTCAAAGAATGGAACATTTACATATGCACATTGCCCGCAAACATTCTCTATCATATACTCTTTTCTGAGAACAAGGGCTTTGTCTCCTACTTTAGGGTAAAAAGGGGCACTATATGATAGCGTCGTCTTTGTATTACATTCCGAAAAATCAAGACACAAGTCAAGCATCGGAGGTTCATAGACAGAGCATCTAATTTCTTCAGAATAAAGGATATTGCCGTGCTTGTCTTTATAAATGATGTGACCAATCCTCTCTGTTTCAGTTCTATTTTGCTCCACAGAACTATTCATGGTGTAATATGGTCCGGCTACATGCTCTGGTGTTGAGACTGTAATCCAATCACAGTCAACCTCTACATAAAACGGCACTTGGGACAAAATATGAGTCTCATAAACGTCTGAAGAACCAGGAATCACAGGGTATGCCAATCCCCCATAAATCACGAAGTCCTTATTAAGTTCTCTGTTAAGGTAGCCATAAAATCGAGGGATGTCAGCATCCGGCATATTTTTGTCCGCATAAAATTTATCCAGATTCCTAATAACTCTAATTATATCTTATCATCCTTGCTGGAAACCACTTTCTGTCGACATTCAGCAGAAAGCCGTCCATCGTCCTCCAGATCTTACGCAATCTCCTGAACCAAGGCCGAAACTCCAACAGCATCCCGACCATTTTGGGCCATACAAGTAAAAGCAAGCAAGACTGCATCTGATTCGGAGCCCTTGGTTATATCCATATCATAGAAATTGCTTGTATCATCAGTAATATCGAAAGAAGCAAGCAATTCTTGCTGAGCCTGCTTATTGGACTCGGTGAAAGACTTCCCTTCAGCAATCAATCTTTTGACACGAGGCTTTATAACTGTCGTCAGAAGATTAAGATTGGCATTGTTTTCTGTGAATTCAACAAGTGCCTCCAACCATAACTGATTACCAGAAATATTTCCTGTTAACTCATTAAAATAATAACCATTAACCCTAATATCCAGAAATTGCGCAGCACTCTTGCCTGAAATCGAGAACGAGCCTTTGTCATCCGATACATTTGCAGGAAAACTTTCACCTGTGGCGATAAGGTCTGAATCTAACACAAATGCTGTTATTTGCGAACCTTTCACGAACTGGCCTTTTTGAGCATAGCCTGATAGGGAACAAACAGATGGTGATTTAACATCCTTATTTCCATTTTTCTTTTCGCAGGCCGTAAGGCAAAAAAAGAAAAAAATGATTGGTAATATATGTTTCATCATAAGTAATTGTTTAACAAACCATAGGACAGCCACATACAAAGCGGTCCATTTCGTCACTAACCATTTCTTATCTCCCAATAGCCTCCGGGACCGAAAAGGAAATCAATAAGTTCGGGAAGGAGGCCGAGACGCTGGATGAGGTCAATGGCGGTGATGCGGTCGCGCATGTAAGGGATATGCCGGAAGGCAGTGCGGAGGTCGGCACGTGAGACGGCTATCATTTCCGGTTCGTACGGGGCATGAACGGTTTTGAGAAGGCCACGAAGCTCGCTTGGGGTCATCAGCTCGGACTCAAGGCGGGCCTTCAGAGCAGGCCAGCCGTCACGGACGCGGTCAAGCTGCGAGCGGAGCTGTTCTTGAGAGGGATATTTAGCTCGGCAGTCCCTTACGGTAATTTCCGTCTGATCCTTAGGAATATCGACAAACACACGCCTTATTTCCGCCTCCATATTCTCCCACGACGGCCAGGCATTCACACAAGCATCAATGTCGATGGCGGACAGATCCTTCGAAAGAAGGAATTCGTAGCACGCGGCTGAGACGAGCGAGCCGATGCCGACGGCAAATCCGTGCGGAACACGCCTGCCCTCGGAAAGGAAAGATTTTCCAGTTTCAAACCCCGGAACTTCCTCCTCGCCGGTATAGCTCAGATCTGTCATTTCCCAATAGTGTCCGAAAAGATGCTCGGTGCCCGACGCCGGACGGCTGCTCTGGCAGGACTGCATGGCGAAACCGCTGAGTATCAGCTCCTGCGCAAGCGACTTTATTGCCGGTACTTCTCCGTTGTAGACCGCTTCCGGAGCCGAGAGAGAATCACGCAGCCCGTCATGCACGAGATGCCAGGCAAACTCGTCCAGATTCTCACAGCCCATCGCATCGGCGACAATCCAGTCAGCCCCTGCCGGAATCTTCGCAAGAAGGTCGGCATATCCGGAAACCGCAAGATATTTAGGAGCCTTCGCAGCCACCGCCGGATCCACAATGATTCCATAAGCGGCACGGCAGTCGAATGTCCGCTTGAACCCGTCCTTTATGACGGAAGCGCCGTAAGCAGAAAAACCGTCCATAGAGACGGTTGTAGCCACAATCATATATCTTCGCCCCAGATGTTCCGAGACAAGTTTCGTCAAGTCATTCACCACTCCGGCACCGACGGCGACAGGAATGGCGTCGCTCTGTCCCAAGGCAGCCTCAAGCTCCTCCACGAATGACCATTCCGCAAAGATGTTCCTATCCTGAAATATGAATGGCTCAACCATCGGAATCCCAGCCTGCTCCATAGAGCCGGCGACCTCTTCAGCAGCGATGTCCCAGGTGTTCTGGTCAGCCACAATCACAGCCGTTCTTCCGGGAAACAATTGGGAGAACATCTCCGGCGTCCGTTTCATTGCACCGACGCCGATGATGAGGGCCTTTGTGTCCGTCGTCCTTTCTAACGCGCTTTCTATGCTTTTTAAATTCTTCAAATCAGTCCAATTTATGTATCGCCAGCCCGGACCTTAGTTTAGGCTCGAACCAGGTTGTCTTCGGCGGCATTATGTTCCCGCTGTCAGCTATGTTCACAAGTTCGCGCATCGACACCGGGTAGAGAACGAAACCGACAGCCATTTCTCCACTGTCAACTCTACGGGCGATTTCTCCAAGTCCACGTATTCCGCCGACGAAATCGATACGTTTATCGCGACGCAAATCCTTGATTCCCAAAATCTTGTCAAGAACATGCTCGGAAAGAATCGTCACGTCCAGGCTGCCGATCGGATCTTGCTCATCGACAGAGCCCTGATAGTTGAGTTTCCACCAATACCCGTCAAGATACATTGAGAACTCGTGTCTGTGCATCGGAGCAAAGCTACGTAATCCCTGTCGCTCTGCCTTTTTACGATCTTCTTCAGTCCCCATTCCTTCGAAAGAGAAACATTTGAGAAGACACTGCTTGAACTCAGCTATGCCCATCCCGTTCAGGTCTTTCACCACACGGTTGTAGTCCATAATCTTCAGTTCGCTCTCTGGAAAGGCAACGGCCATGAACCAGTTGTATTCTTCCTCTCCCGTATGGTTCGGATTGTTTTCGCGCCTCTCCGCTCCCACGCGGGCCGCTGCCGCCGTACGATGATGGCCATCAGCGACATAGAAAGCCTTTACGGAGGAAAACTCCTTTGTAATCGCAGCAATGTCGTCATCGTCGTCAATCACCCAGAAGCGATGTCCGAAACCGTCTTCCGCGACAAAATCATATTCCGGAGTGCGTGAAATGTATTTCTTCACAATCGAGCCTATAAGATCATCGTCCGGGTAGGAAAAAAACACGGGCTCAATGTTGGCGTTCTGGATGCGGACATGAACCATGCGGTCGTCCTCTTTTTCCTTGCGCGTGAGTTCATGCTTCTTGATGGCCCCGTCGGCATAGTCGTCAGTATGGGCGCAGAGCACTATCCCGTACTGAGTGCGACCGTCCATCGTCTGGGCATAGATGTAGTAACATTCCTTGTCGTCCTGCCTGAGCCAGCCCTTCTTCTGCCAGCGAGCAAAGTTTTCGACAGCCTTGCCATAGGCAGCCTCAGAATGTTCATCAGCAATCGGCGTGAAGTCGATTTCAGGCCTGGTGATATGAAGCAGCGACTTCTCGCCCGCTTCCTCTTTGGCCTCTTCCGAGTTCATCACGTCGTACGGCCTTGCCGCAACTTCCTCGACTATGTCGCGCGGCGGACGCAGCGCCGCAAAAGGTTTCACTCTTACCATACTACTTGTTCAATCTGTATTTCTCGCACCCCGTGGCAAAATATGCCACAATCTGACGTGCTGCGGCAAGGCCTGCATTGACATTAGCCTCCGCTGTCTCCGCCCCCATCTTCTTCGGTGTCGCGAAATAGCGATTCCCGAGAGCCGCCGCAAACTCTTCCGCAGCCACGGGAGCCACATCTGCGACATATTTCAAATCGCCACGAGACTTGAGCAATTCAAGAAGCGACGCCTCGTCAATCACCTCCTTACGTGCGGTGTTCACAAGACATCCTCCCTTAGGCATGAGTCCGACAAGCGATGCTCTGATTGAACCGATTGTCTGAGGCGTAGCCGGGATGTGAATGGAAACAAAATCACAGGAAGAATAGAGTTGTTCGAGCGACTGAGCGGCCTCGACCCCCTCTGCAACCATCTTCTCCGCAGGGACAAACGGATCGAAAGCCATCACGGACATTCCGAGCGCCTTCGCCTTCGTCGCAACCAAACGTCCTACGTTGCCATAGGCCTGAAGCCCGAGCCTCTTTCCCAAAATTTCGGATCCCGTGCCCGGAGTGAACCGATTACGCGACATATATATCATCAGCGCAATCACAAGTTCAGCCACGGCATTGGCATTCTGTCCGGGTGTGTTCATCGCCACGACTCCATGCGCCGTGCAGGCTTCAAGGTCAAGGTTGTCGTATCCGGCCCCTGCCCTGACGACAATCTTCAGTTTAGGAGCCGCCTCTATGACCTCTGAGCTCACTTTATCCGAGCGCACAATCAGCGCATCAGCATCGTTGACAGCAGCCACAAGGGCGTCCTGTCCCTCGTATTTTTCAAGCAGACACAGCTGATGTCCCTGTGCCTCAACGATTTCCCTTATTCCGTCAACCGCAGCCTTCGCAAACGGTTTCTGAGTTGCAATCAGAATCTTCATAATCACAGCTTTTTACAAGTCAATCACAGTTTCTTACAAAAGAAGTCAGTCTTTTTCTTCAAGAACAAAAGTCTCGAAATCCCTCATCGCGTCAACAAGGGCCTGGACCGACTCCACAGGACAGGCGTTGTAAATCGACGCCCTGAAACCGCCGACGGAGCGATGTCCCTTGATGCCGACCATCCCGCGCTCCTTGGCGAATGCCATGAAATCATCCTGAAGGTGCTCAAACCCGGGAGCCATCACGAAGCAGACGTTCATGATTGACCTGTCCTCTGTTGCAGCCGTTCCGACAAAGAGAGAGTTGCGGTCAATCTCATCATACAACATGGCGGCCTTCTTTTTATTGATTTTATTGATGGCCTCGACACCCCCCTGCTCCTTGAGCCACTTGAGGGTTTCCTTCATCACAAATATAGGGAACACGGGCGGGGTGTTGTACATTGACTTTCCGTCGATGTGGGTCTGATAGTTCAGCATTGTCGGAATGTAGTGCGACACCTTTCCGAGAGCATCCTTACGAATAATGGCGAAGCTGACCCCAGCCGGGCCGACATTCTTCTGAGCACCTCCGTAGATAAGCGCATATTTTGAGACATCAACAGGCCGAGACAGTATGTCCGAAGACATGTCGGCAATCAGAGGCACCGGACAATCCATGTCGTATGCTATCTCGGTCCCGTAGATCGTGTTGTTTGTTGTGATGTGGAAATAGTCAAGATCCTTCGGAATCTCATATCCTTTAGGTATATACGAATATGTCTTATCGGCCGAAGAAGCCACCGCGAACGCCTCTGCACCCTTTGATTCCGCAAAGCCTTTCGCCTCTTTGAGAGCCTTCTTTGCCCATACGCCTGTCTCAAGATAGCCGGCCTTTTTCTCGAGGAAGTTCATTACGACATAGAGAAACTCCATACTTGCACCACCCCCAAGAAAGACAACTTCGTGAGTGTCAGGGATATGCAGCAGTTCTTTCCAAAGAGAGCGGCATTCGTCCATCACCGCCTCCCATTCTTTCGACCTGTGTGAAATCTCAATTACGGACAGTCCGGTTCCGGAAAAGTCCTTCAGAGCCTCGATTGCAGCCTCAACAGCCTGCCCCGGCAGGACGCACGGTCCCGCATAGAAATTATGAACTGTTTTCATACCCATTTAAGTTTCATATACTTGCCCCCGTTCACCACTGAACTGCGGCCTTCATATATTTTACAAATATAGTCATTTTATATTTTTGTAACCACACAATCGTCTATATCACCCATCCGCAAGAGGAAGTCCCTTTCGGCGGAAAGGCGGACTCGGACAACGGCCGAACAGCGCATGTCAAACTGTTGGTCACCAGCCTCCATCTTCAAGTCTTTCAACACCTTCATCACGAAATTCATAGCCATGTAGCCGAATTCGACCCTGTAGTTCACCGCAGCGATCTTCTCGACAACCGCGGCCTGCGACAGAGCATCTTCGGAGGATGTCTTGTAGGCGCGGATAAGCCCGGGAATGCCTAATTTTATGCCCCCGAAATAGCGCACGACCACGACAAGAACGTCGCTCAGTCCACGGGAATCTATCTGCCCCAATATTGGTCTCCCTGCCGAGCCGGAAGGCTCCCCGTCATCATTGGCACGGAACACATCTGCCTTGTATCCAAGTCGGTAGGCATAGCAGTGATGTCTGGCATCGTGATATTCCTTCTTCAACGAGGCCACGATTTCCTTAATCTGCGCTTCGGTCTCAACCGGATAGGCCAACGCGATAAAGCGGCTTCCGTTGTCCTTGAAAAGCCCTCTGGAAGGCGCCGCAATGCTGTTGTACGTATCCTTGATGTTTTCTTCTGCCATATCTACGTGTACCTGCACGGCCTCAAAAATAGACATATTTTCGATGTTATCAAAATTGTTGGGCAACAAAGGTATTTTTAGCATTTTTTGCAAAAAATTTAGGCTGCATAGCATATCATTTTGTACCTTTGAGGCCGTTTTCCGGGAATATGGTTTCCCGCATAATCATTATTTGTCGTATGATATTGAGATACAGAGTTTCCCTGCCCGGGCTGAAGGGCTTTGCGAGAGTTTATGAACTCAAGTCGACAAGTTCGCTCTATTCGTTCCACAAGAGAATGCACGCGGATATGGATTTTCCTATGGACCAGATTGTGCTTTTCAAGTCGGTGAATCCTGACGGAAGCGCGATTGCACGCTATAGTGTGAGCGATTTGGGAAAAGGAACGATTGACGAGGTGACTCTCGGGGACTGCCACAAAAGGGGCGAGGACAGTTTTGTCTATTTCTACGACACGACCAACAAGAAAAGCGTGCTCGTGAACTGCGAGGGCGAGGTTGAGGCAAGACCGGGCATCGTGTATCCGGCGCTTGTGGAGACGAAGGGGCCTAATCCCATCGAGTTCGAGAACGGGTATGTGGCCTACGAAGACCTGCCGGAGGACAAGAAGCGCAACATCATCCGTAAGGAAGAGGGAAACTGGGATGATGAGGATGATTTCGATGACGACGATGACGACGACGACGATGATGATAAGGATGAGGAGGATGTCGTCTATGATGAAAACGAGGGGGATGACGAATAGGCGGCGGATTGCGGCGTTGGACTTCGATAGCTTTTTTGTTAACAGAAACTCAAGGTATCGGGGGGAATCATTTTGATAAAGTTAGATTGAGAAAAGTTGAGATTATATTGGGTCCGACGGGAGTCGGGAAGACCGAATTCGCCATCAAGAAGGCTCTGGAATACGGTTCGCCGGTGATTTCGTGCGACTCAAGACAGATTTTCAAGGAAATGACCATTGGGACAGCTGTCCCGGATGCTTCACAGCTTGCCGCCGTGAAGCATTACTTTATACACTCTAATTCAGTCGGAGAGGACTACACCGCCGGGCGCTATGAGATTGAGGCACGCCGTCTTGTGAAGGAACTCTTTGAGATGGGGCACGAGAGGCTCGTGATGTGTGGCGGCTCGGGGTTTTACATCGATGCCTTTGTCAACGGTCTGGACGATTTCCCCCCTGCGGATCAGAAGCTGAGAGCTGAACTGACCGCCCGGCTTCGGGAGGAAGGTGTCGGAGTTTTGGCCGAGGAGCTGCGCGCACTCGACCCGGAAAGCTGCGAGGTGATTGACCTTTCCAACGGCCAGAGGGTTCTCAGAGCGCTCGAAGTCTGTCTGATGACAGGGCGCAAGTTTTCGTCTTTCAAGACTTCACCGAAGCGCAGTCACGATTTCAGGATCGAAAAAATCGGCCTGATGCGCCCAAAGGAAAAACTCTATTCACGCATTGACGCAAGGGTTTTGAAGATGATTGATGAAGGCCTGGTCGAAGAGGTCCGGGGCCTAATTCCCCTTCGCGACCGCCCTGCCCTCCAAACAGTAGGCTACAAAGAAATTTTTGCCTGGTTCGACTACCTCGACGGCAAGGTCAGCACCGAAGGCTGGGGTCCCACCTCCCCGGGAGACGGCCCAGTCACCACTCTGGAACGGGCCATAGAGCTAATCCAACGCAACTCCCGCCGCTACGCCAAACGCCAGCTGTCCTACTGGCGGCGCGACAAATCCATTGTCTGGGTGGAAAACATCTAAAAAGTGAATTGCTGCGTTGCACGTTTTGTCAAAATCCTCACAACCAACAGGTTGCTGCGGTTTTGGCTTCACCGTGCGCCTTGCACTTCATCTTTTTATATGCTTTCCACTCTCAGCTTTTCATATCAAATAAAAAAGGGAATGACAATCAAGCCATTCCCTTCATATACTATAGGTAAAATTGTATAAATGGTGCGGATGCAAGGCGGCCGATGGATTTTAACCGCAGCAACCTCATGGTTGTGAGGATTAAAATCAGGAAGCCCAACGCCGCAGACGTGCCGTTTAGGCAATTTTACATTTACAACTCCCAAGCGAGGGCTGAAGCGCCAAGGATGGCTGCATCAGACTCCTTGAGGGCTGAGTAGACGAGTTTCACCTTATCTTTCCAGATGTCTAGAACATTGCCGTTCATAGCCTCAAGGATTGGTTCGGTGAGGAATTCCTTGCTGCGGGCGAGACCGCCGAAGAGGACTATGGCCTCCGGGGCGCTGAAAGCTATGAAATCGGCGAATGCGTTGCCGAGCATATGGCCGGTGAAGTTGAAAACTCGAAGAGCGAGAGGGTCTCCTTCTTTTGCCGCATCGTAAACATCCTTTGAGCTGATGTTGTCGATACCGCGCAGAAGAGACGGTTCCTCAGACATTTCGAGCCACTCGCGTGCTGTTCTTGCGACACCGATTGCAGAGCAATATGCCTCAAGACAGCCTGTCCTGCCGCAACCGCAGAGACGTCCGTTATTGCGAATAACCCTCACGTGGCCGAGCTCGCCGGCAAAACCGTCGTGACCATAGACAACCTCGCCGTTGATGACGATACCGCTGCCGACTCCGGTGCCGAGAGTAATCATAATGAAGTTCTTCATTCCACGAGCCGCACCGTAGGTCATCTCACCCACTGCCGCAGCATTTGCATCGTTAGTAAGGGCGACAGGAATGCCGTTCAAACGAGTTGAAAGCATCTTTGCCACAGGAACCGCAGTAGTTCTTGCCCAAACGACATTAGGCGCCATCTCCACCATACCGGTGTAGTAGTTGCCGTTGGGAGCTCCGATACCGACTCCGCGAACTTTGCCGGAAACATTGGCTTCCTCAACGACCTTCTTCACAGCCGCTGCAACCTCGTCGAGATATGGCTCCGGTTCGTCATAATTGTCTGAACGGATGACTGTCTGCGCAAGCACCTGGCCACGAGCGTCAACAACTCCTATTTTTGTGGTCTGGCCTCCGACGTCGATGCCGACTACATACTGTTTCTCCAATGACTCTACCATAATTATTAATTATTTTGCTGTTTTCGGTTTTGAAAGGAAAAGGGCGAAGAGAAGCATATAAGCTACTCCTGCGATAATAACCCAGTATCCTGTCATTATTGAAGTCGCGTCAGCGACAGCTCCCTGAACGAGCGGAAGAATACCACCACCGCAAACGAGCATCATAAAGACTCCGGATGCAAGGGATGTGTATTTTCCAAGTCCTTCAACTGCAAGGTTGAAGATTGAACCCCACATAACTGATGTGCACAATCCGCAGAGGATGAAGAACACCACATTGAGAGGTACATCTGCGAGAGCGAACTTGAGTTCGGAAGTAACGGTCGGGAACTTGACGAGAGTTGCAGGAAGGAACATTCCAAGGAGAAGGAGCACAAGTGCAAGAGATGAGACTGAAATCATCATCACGCGGCTTGAAACCTTGCCTCCGATGGCTCCACCGATGAGACGGCCGCAAAGCATCAAAAGCCAGTAGATTCCGACGATTGTTCCGGCAACGGCAGCTGAAACGTGCTCGACTGTGCCCGGAAGCATATAGTCTGTAGTAAGATAGAGATTCACGAAATTCGGGATACCAACCTCAACACCGACATAGATAAAGATTGCGATGATACCGAAAACGAAGTGACGCTGAGAGAAAAGACGACCGAGAGAAACTCCCATCGGCTCATTCTCCTCATCATAGGCTGCCCTATTCTCAAGCTCAGGCTCAGGAATTGCCGAGAAGAAAATAATCAGGAATGCAAGTGCAAAGACGCCCATAGCGATGAAAAGCGCAGGGTTTGCGTTTGAAATGGTCGCCTTGGAAGCATCACCGATAAGATAACCCACGAGCACCGGAACGATGGTGGCGCAAAGAGAGTTGACTGAGCCTCCGAGCTGGATGAGCTGGTTGCCCTTGTTTCCGCCGCCGCCCAAAGTGTTGAGCATCGGGTTGACAACGGTGTTGAGCATACACATTGAGAAACCTGAGATGAATGCACCTGCGAGGTACACACCAAAGCTTTCAACAACTCCTGAAAGCCAGGAAATCGTCACGCCGATAAAACCGACAGCGACTGCTGCAAGAGCGGTGAACTTGTAGCCCTTCTTCTTCAGGATGATTCCCGCAGGAAGTCCGAGGAAGGCATAAGCGATGAAGTTCGCGGCATTACCGAGCTGCGACATGAAATTTGAGGCTCCGAACTGTGCCTTTACGATGACACCCATCGGATTCTGAAGTCCAGTGACGAAAGAAATCATTCCGAAGAGGAAAAACATGATTGCAATCGCCAGAACGTTACTGTTTTTTTTACTCATTAGATTATTAATTTTTAATTATTTA
>OLVY01002172.1_pt1 | contig 11146 bp, 10 predicted proteins | sample 1674261 | NCBI WGS metagenome assembly OLVY01 (sample SAMEA103958155, study PRJEB25191) | human gut metagenome | biome: human-associated habitat [ENVO:00009003]; feature: intestine environment [ENVO:2100002]; material: feces | place: Germany | collected 2013/2015
CGACGAGGATATTCCCTGCGAGGACATTCTGGCGCAGATCAACGCTGCCAAATCCGCGCTGAACGGCTGCGGCAAGGTCGTGCTGGAGGGACATATCCAGCACTGCGTCCGGGACGGAATCCAGCACGGCGACGCGGATAAGGCCATCGAGAGCTTCACCAAGGCGGTGGAGCGGTTTGCAAATATGCAGTGAATATACAGTTCCGAGCGGCCGGTCCGATGGACCGGTTGTTCTTTTTTCTGTCTTGACAACCAATACCCCCATATGTATAATGACCGCATACCCTGTACGGTATAGAAAAGCGGTCACGTATGTGGCGGTAGACGGCAGCTTTGCCGGTTTTCTCGCTCTGTCAGACACACTGCGGCAGGAAAGCGCGGAGACCATCGCCGCCTTGTCTAATCTCGGTGTGCAGCCGGTCCTGCTGACCGGCGACCACGAAAACGCAGCCCGGACCATCGCCGGGAAGCTGCAGATCCGCGAGGTGCGGGCAAACTGCCTGCCGGAGGATAAGCTGAACGCCATCGGGGACTATCAGGCGAAGGGCATGCCGGTCTGCATGATCGGCGACGGCGTGAACGATGCGCCGACACTCAAAAAGGCGGACGTCGGCATCGCCATGGGCGGCGTGGGCAGTGATATCGCCGTGGACGCCGCGGATATTGCGCTGGTGGACGACGAGGTGAAGGAGCAGCCGCATCTCGTGGCCCTCTCCAGGCGGATGATGACCACCATCAAGCTCAACTTGACCTTCTCCATGACGCTCAACTTCATCGCCATCGCGCTGGCCATCATCGGGACGCTGGATCCCGTCGTCGGCGGCGTGATCGCAGCCGTGTGCGCGGTGCTGCTGTTTGTCTGAAAAGTCCCGCAGAAACATCAAAGAACGCCCGGCATCCCGTCTTGGACGGAATGCTGGGCGTTTTCTGTAAGTCGGGTGCGTCCGGATCTTGTTTTGATTCAACCCGGCAGCGGCTCCGGTCCCCGCGACAGCAGGGCGACCGTCTCCACATGTGCGCAGCGGGGGAAGAGGTCGAAGGCTTCGGCGGTCTGGAGGGTATAGCCGGCGGCGGTGAGGAGCTTCAGGTCCCGGGCCAGCGTGGCCGGGTCGCAGGAGACGTAGACCACGCGCTGCGGCGCCATGGCAGAAATCGCCTCGATGACGTCGGCGCTGACGCCCTTGCGCGGCGGGTCGACGACGATGACGTCGGGCCGGGTGCGCCGGTCCGCCAGCATTTTCGCGGCCTGCCCGGCGTCCATGCAGAAAAATTCGGCGTTTTCCATGCCGTTCTGCGCAGCGTTGAATTTCGCATCCTCGATCGCCTGCGGGACGATCTCCACGCCGATGGCCTTTTTTGCATGCCGGGCCAGACAGAGCGTGATCGTGCCCGTGCCGCAGTACAGGTCGAGGACAGTCTCGTTCCCGGTCAGACCAGCCAGCTGCACGGCCTTTTCGTACAGCCGCTCCGCCTGCGCGTGGTTGACCTGATAAAACGCCGGGGCGGACAGGCGGAACTGCAGCCCGCAGAGCGTATCGGTGATGGTCCCATCGCCATAAAGCGGATGGAATTCCGTGCCGAGGACGGTATTGCCCTTTTTGGTGTTGGGCGAAAATACGATCGTCGTGATGCCGGGCTCGGCAGCAAGCAGGGCCGCGACGAGCTGCTTTTTCTTCGGCAGCTGCGCGCAGTTGGTGACGATGCAGACGAGGATCTGCCCGCTTTCCGCGCCGAAACGGATATAGATGTGGCGGATATAGCCGGTGTGCGTCTGCTCGTCATAGGCGCGGATGTGATACTGCTCCATCCAGGCGAGCACTGCGCCGCGGATCGCGTCCGCGCAGTCCGGCTGGATGCGGCAGTGCCGGACCGGGATGACCCGGTGCGTCTTGCCGGAGAAGAAGCCCGCGACGGGGCGGCCGTCCTGCTCCTGCACGGGGAACTGGACTTTGTTTCGATAGCCGTCCGTCTGCGCCGCGCCGGTGATGGGGAGCGCAGAAATCGTCTGCCCGCCGATGCGGGTCAGGCAGCTCTGGACGTGCGTCTGCTTGAGTGCAAGCTCCTGCTCGTAGTCCATATGCCGCAGGGCGCAGCCGCCGCAGCGGGGAAAATACGGGCAATCCGGCTCCACGCGGTGCGCGGACGGAGTCAGAACGGAAAGAAGCTGGGCAAACACGGCCGAACGGCCGACGTGGGCAATGCGGACGCTGCAGCGCTCACCCGGCAGCGCGCCGGGGACAAAGACGACCTGCCCGTCCACCCGCGCGACGCCGGAGCCGTCGATGGTGGCGGTCTCAATGGATACCTGCAGCGGATCGCCGCGGTGTAACTCACTCATAGTCCATGGGAATGTTTCACGTGAAACATTCACTCCTCCTTCAAAAGCTCGCCGGTGGAAAGATCGATGGTATAGATGTGCGTGAACTGCTGGTCCGAGGTCTCCGTGGAATAGGAGACGGACAGCGTATAGTCGACGACCAGCGTCCCGTCCACTTCGCTGATGCTGTAGCCGCCGTTGACGTAGCCGATGGCCTGCTTTTCCTGCGCGGTGGGATAGACGGTCTCCTGCGCGTAGGAGAGGACGGTCTGCGACAGCGTGTCAAAGACTGCGTTGGCCGCGTCGGAGGCCTCGTCCGTCTCCAGCGTCAGGTGCGGCAGCGTGTAGGTGCAGGTCACGATCTCCTCCAGATCGGTCTGGATGGTATCCGGTTCGTCGAGCCAGGCGGCGTCCGACGGTGTGGCGCTCCCCTGCTGGTTGGGCGTGATGCGGATGGGCTCGGCGGGCTCCTGTGCGGGCGCTTCCGGCTGTGCGGCCGGTTCCTGCGTGACGGGCTGGGCCGGTTCCGGGGTCTGCTGCGGCGAGGACTGCCGGGTGCAGGCTGCGGCGGTAAAGAGCAAAAAAGCAGCCAGCGAGGCTGCGAGAATTTTTTTCATGGCATGTTCCTCCTATATGTGATTTCAATTTTATCACAGATCGGAACTTGTGTAAAGTCCGCAAAGCCGCTATACTGGTGCTGATACCATCTGTTTGGAGAGAATGTTATGCTGGATTATCGTCATTGCACCCTCTGTCCGCGCCGCTGCGGCGTTGACCGCACGGCGGGGCAGCTCGGCTTCTGCCGGATGCCGGATCAGATCCATGCCGCGCGCGCCGCGCTGCATTACTGGGAGGAGCCGGTCATCTCCGGCAGCTACGGCAGCGGGGCAGTCTTCTTCTCCGGGTGTACGCTGCGCTGCGCATTCTGCCAGAATGGGGTGATCTCACAGGAGAATTTCGGGAAGCCGCTCTCCCCTGCCGAGCTGCGCGCCGCGTTTGAGCGGCTGATCGACGAGGGCTGCCAGAATATCAACCTCGTCACGCCGACGCATTTTCTGCCCTCCATCCTCCCGGCCCTGACGCCGAAGCTGCCCGTGCCGGTGGTCTATAACTGCGGCGGATATGAGTCGGTCGAGACGCTGCGGCAGCTCGAGGGGCTGGTCGATATCTACCTGCCGGACTTCAAATACAGCGATGACCGGCTGGCCGCGAAGCTCTCCGCCGCGCCGGACTATGCCGAGACGGCTGCCGCCGCCATCCGGGAGATGTACCGCCAGGTGGGCGGCGCGGTGATCGAGGACGAGCAGATGACGCGCGGCGTCATCATCCGCCATCTGGTCCTGCCTGGCTGCATCGATAACTCCCTCGGCGTGCTCGACTGGATCGCGGAGTCGTTCCCGAAAAAGGACGTGCTCGTCAGCCTCATGAGCCAGTATGTGCCCATGGGCCGGGCAAAGACCATGCCGCCGCTGGACCGCCGCATCACGCAGGAGGAATACGACGCCGTTCTCTCCTACCTGTATCTGCTGGAGCTCGACAACGGCTACACACAGGATTTTTCCGCGGCGACGGCAGAGTATATCCCGGATTTTGATCTGGAAGGTTTGTAAAACAAACGTTTGCTTTTTGCGGCGGGATGTGTTATACTGGTCCCAGCAATGAAAAAGGGGCGTTCAGCATGGGTCGTACAAGCAACAAACGCGAGGAGATTCTGCGGTTTCTGACGCAGTTCGTCGCAGAAAACGGATATGCGCCGTCCGTGCGGGAGATCTGCGCGGCCGTCGGTCTGCAGTCTACGGCGACGGTCCATTATCATCTCGGCGCGCTGCGCGAGGCCGGGCTCATCGAGATGGACGATATGAAAAAACGCGCCATTACCCTGCCGGACGCACACCGGGCCGACCGTATCCCGGTCGTCGGCGTCGTGACGGCCGGCGTGCCGATTTTGGCGGTCGAGAATATCGAGGGCTATATCCCGTGGGAGGGCGAGGCCGGATGCTTCGCGCTGCGCGTGCGCGGCGATTCGATGATCGGCGCGGGGATCCTTGACGGCGACAAGGTCGTCGTCCGCCCGCAGCAGACCGCGACCAACGGCGAGATCGTCGTCGCCCTGCTCGAGGATTCGGCCACGGTCAAGCGTTTTCAGAAGACCGGCAAACAGGTCTGGCTGCTGCCGGAGAATCCGGCGTATCAGCCGATCGACGGCAATGAGGCGCAGATTTTGGGCAAGGTCAAGGCCGTGATCCGGACGTATTGATATGATATGGAAAAGGGGCTGCCTCCGGCAGCCCCTTTTTTACCCCGCCGCAGCGGCCTCTTGGCTCCCCTTGCAGGGGAGCTGTCGCCAAAGGCGACTGAGAGGTTGCCACAAATTTGATACGACCTCTCCGTCACGGCTTGCGCCGTGCCACCTCCCCTGGAAGGGGGAGGCTTTGGACTTGCGCGCTCCCATGGCTTCCCCTATGAGGGGAAGCTGTCGCCGAAGGCGACTGATGAGGTGGACAGCGTCTTGTAGACGCAAGTGCCTCCACCTCATCCGTCACGGCTTGCGCCGTGCCACCTTCCCCTCATAGGGGAAGGTGAGGGGATGCGCCTCCGGCGGCCCTATCTTTTCTCTCGCAAGAGAAAAGATAGGGGAGAAAAGAGTGCTTGGGGACGCGTTTGGTGCATACTGCCTCTGAATTCAGGCGGGTATCAATGTTTTGGTCTGGCGTTCCACACGGGACTCACCTTACGGGCGTCCTGGTACGCGCCGCCTGATACGGGGGTATCGAATTTGCAACTAGTTTCCGTAGAATATCTGCCATCAATAGAAGGTGCGACTGAACTTTTGATGGGCGCTACCTTCTTGCGGGGACCTTGTAGTGGCGCGATCATTCGACAGCGATCCACGGCAAATTCGGGGTGGCGGTCCCTGTGTGGGGATCAGTCGTCCATATCCTCGAATGCGTCCAGCCCCTTTTTGGCTGCGGCTTTGACGTCGCCGTGGCGGACGAAGAGCATGGTGACGAAGCTCAGGGCGACGAACAGCGCGGCGTAGGGGAACAGCACGCGGTAGTCGATCTTCCGCATCAGCGTGCCGGCCACGACCGGCGTGACGACCTGTGCGGCCATGGAGGCCGTATAGTAGTAGCCGGTGAACTTGCCGATGTCCGAGCCCTTGCACATCTCGACGACCATGGGCAGAGAGTTGACGTTGATGGCCGCCCATGCGAGGCCGACGAGCGCGAAGACGATGAACATGATGGCGTTGATGGACGAGAAGGCCGTCGTCAGCACGTAGCCCAGCGCAAAGCAGATCGTCAGCAGCACGATGCCGCCCTGGATGGTGCGCCGCCGCCCGATCTTCGAGGCGATCTGGCCGATGGGGATGTAGGAGACGATGGCGCCCGCCGTGGCGATCAGCAGGCAGGTCGACGCGCCGCCGAGACCCTGGCCCATGACCACATCGACATAGGTCGAGAACCACGTCGTCACGCCGTTGTAGCCGATGAACCACAGCGCGATGGAGGCCAGCAGGAAGCCGAGGCTCTTTTTGACCGGCTTCGGAAGCGTCTCATGGCCGCTGCCGTCGTCCTGGGCGAGGTTCCATTCGGGGTGCTGCTTCTCGAGCGCCTGATTTTCCGCCGTGAGCTTCGGCTCTTTGACCGTGAGGAAGAGGACGGCGATGGCGATGAACATGATGGCCGAGACGACGATGAACAGCGGCTGGTAGTTGACGTGGTCCAGCCCGGCCGTCTTCGAATTGGGATAGAGGACCGCGGCCACGCCGAGGTAGAGGATGCCGCCGACCGCGCCCATCAGGTTGATGATGGCGTTCGCGCGCGAGCGCAGGGGCTTGGGCGTGACGTCAGGCATGAGGGCGACCGCCGGGGAGCGATAGGTGCCCATGGTGACGAGCAGCAGGCCCAGCACGATGACGAACGAGGCCGTCTTCAGCCCGGAGGGCTGGGCGGCGTAGCTGTTGTCGAGCAGGGGGAGGGTGTTCATGAGGATGACGGCGCAGCCCGTGCCGAAGAGGATGAACGGCATGCGCTTGCCGATCTTCGAATGGCTCCGGTCAGACAGCGAGCCGAAGAACGGCAGCAGGAACAGCGCGAGGATGTTGTCCGCCGCCATGATCGCGCCGGAGAAGGTCTCGTTCATGTGGAAGGTCTTGGTGAGGATCAGCGGCACGACGCTGTCGTACATCTGCCAGAACGCGCAGATGGACAAAAACGCGAGGCCGACGAGGATGGTGCGCTTGTTGTTGAGCTTCATTTCTCTTCTCCCTTTTGTAAAGTGTTGAGGACTTCACGGATATTCTGCATGCAGTAGGTGGGCTGCACGTGATATTTTTCGATATCGGCCATCACGCCTTCGCCCGAGAGAACGAAGATCGTGTCGATCCCGGCGTTCACGCCGCAGGCGATGTCGGTATAGACGCGGTCGCCGATGAGGCAGGTCTGCCGCGGGGAATAGCCCGTGCGCTCCATGGCGAGCAGGGCCATCTCCGGCTGCGGCTTGCCGATGACCTTCGGCCGCCGGCCGGTCGCCGTGTGCAGCATTTCGGCGACGCTGCCGCAGTCGGGCGCGCTGCCGTACCAGGTCGGGCAGACCAGATCCGGGTGCGTCGCCACGTAATCGGCGCCGCGGTTCAGCAGGATGCAGCAGGTCTCGAGCTTTTCGAACGTCAGCTCCGTGTCGTAGCCGAGCAGCACGACGCTGATCTCATCCCGCAGCTGCTCCGCCACATGAAGCCCTGCGAGCCGGAGCTGGTTTTTGAGCGATTCGGTGCCGCAGACGTAATAGACGGTGTCCGGCAGATACCGCCCTTGCAGGTAGCGGATCGTCGCATCCGAGCTGGTGAGGAAATCATCGGGGAAGGCCTCGATGCCGAGCCGGGCCATTTTTGCGATGTAGGCGTCCGTGCCGCGGGAGGAGTTGTTGGTCAGAAACAGGTATCTCCCGCCGCTTTCCCGCACGTACCGCAGGAAATCCTTCGTGCCGTCAAAGAGTGTTTCGCTCAGGTAGATCGTGCCGTCCATATCCAGCAGGAACAGCCGTTTTTCCGCAAGGGACATCAGGTACCTCCAGTGATCAAAATTCCCTACCATTATACCGTCTTCCCCGCGATTTGACAAGCGCGGGGAAAGCGCATACAATACATCCAAAAGATTTTGCCTGAAAGGAGGCCGCTGCGATGGCCCATTCGCTGCCGGAGACCTTTGCGCCCCTGCTGCTGCGCTGGTACGCGGCCGGCCACCGGGATCTGCCCTGGCGGCAGGACCGGGAGCCGTATCATATCTGGCTGTCGGAGATCATGCTTCAGCAGACACGCGTGGAGGCGGTGAAGGGCTATTACGCGCGGTTTTTATCGGAGTTGCCCGATATCGCTGCTCTTGCGGCCTGTGAGGAGAACCGTCTCACAAAACTGTGGGAGGGGTTGGGCTATTATTCCCGCGTGCGCAATCTGCAAAAGGCTGCCCGCGTGATCATGGTGCAGCATGGCGGCGCGTTTCCGCGGAAATACGCCGAGATCCGGGCGCTTCCAGGTGTGGGCGATTATACGGCTGGCGCGGTCGCGTCCATCTGCTTTGACGTGCCGGAGCCGGCGGTTGACGGGAACGTGCTGCGCGTACTCTCCCGCGTGACGCAGGATACGGCTCCGGTCACGCGGCCTGCCGTCAAAAAGGCGTATGAGACGGCGCTCCGCCCGGTTTACGCTGCAAATCCCGGAAAGCGGAGCGAGTTGACGCAGGCACTGATGGAACTGGGAGCCTGTGTATGCGTCCCAAACGGTGCGCCGAAGTGCGATGCCTGTCCGCTGCGGACAGTCTGCCTTGCAGAAAAGAGCGGCGCGTGGGCTTCGCTCCCCGTCAAGGAGGCAAAAAAGCCCCGCCGCATCGAAGAAAAGACGGTCTTCTTTCTTCAATGCGGCGGGCAGTACGCCGTGCGCAAGCGGCCCGAGACGGGTCTGCTTGCCGGGCTCTGGGAACTTCCGAATGTGGAAGGAACACTGGACGCGCAGCAGGCGCTTGCACTGCTTGACAGCTGGGGCCTTGTTCCGGAGGAGTTGACACGCACGCGCGAACGGACGCATATCTTCACGCATGTCGAGTGGCGCATGCGCTGCTATGATATCCGTGTATCGATGCCAGCAGACAGCTTCACATGGGTCAGCGGCACAAGGTTCCAACAGGATATCGCCCTCCCCACGGCCTTCCGCATCTTCTGGCAGCCGGAAGATGCAGAATAATACGCAGCCGCCCTCTGCCTCACAGACAGAGGGCGGCTGCGTATTTTATACCGTTTCAGAATAGCTGCCGAGGTAGCAGACGTGCTCACAGACGGATTCCAGTTCGCCGAGAAGCTTCGGCAGTTCCGGGGAGTAGACGGAGGCCTCGAGATCAAAGTAGAACCGGAACGTGTCGTCCGAGCCGGGAATGGGCCGGCTTTCCAGCTTTGTCAGGTTGATGCCGCGGCCATAAATGCGGGCCAGCACCTGATAGAGGCTGCCGGGCTCGTTGGAGAGCGTGACGAGCAGGCTCGTCCGGTCGGCACCGGGATAGACCTCGGGCTTGGCCGCAATGCAGATGAAGCGGGTATAATTGCCGTGCTCGTTCTGCACGCGCTCCTGAAGCGGATGCAGACCATAGATTTCCGCGCAGGCAGGCGAGGCGATGGCGGCAAGATCACGCCGGCCGGACTCGGCAACCATGCGGGCCGCTGCCGCCGTGTTTTCGCAGCGGGTCACAGTCACGTTCGGCAGCTGCTTCAGAAATTCGGAGCACTGCTCCAGTGCCTGACCATGCGAAACGATCTCGCGGATCTCGGACGGCTTCACGCCCGGCAGGGCAAGCAAACTGTGATCTACGCGCAGGCGGACGCTGCGAACAATAGAGAAGTTGTGCTTCTGCATGAGGTCGTACACCGCATTGACAGAACCTGCTGTGCTGTTTTCCAGCGGCAGAACGCCGTATTGGCACAGGCCCTGCTCGATGGCGGAGAAAACCTTGTCAAATGTTGCGCAGAAGAACACGCTCGGATGCTGGAAGAGTTTATCGCAGGCCTGCTGCGAATACGCGCCTTCGACGCCCTGGCAGGCGACAGCTGCTGTGGGCGGGAACAGCTGCGGCGTCTGCTCCAGCGCTGTTTTGAGAAGCGCAGGAAGCGTTGTTTTTTCGTCCAGCAAATCGCGCTGGTAGCTGCGGCTGAGAGAGAACAGCAGCCGGTAGAGGCTCACGGCCTCCTCTTGCAGATCCTCCGGCGCGGCCTTTACGATCTGCGCCAGCTTCTCGCGTTCCCGCCCAGCGTCCAGAACCGGCAGGCTGTGCGCTTTTTTATACGCTGCGATCCCCGCAGCTGTCTGCATCCGCTCGGCAAACAGCCGCAGAAGTTCCGTGTCAATTCGGTCGATCTGTGCTCTGTAATCAGAAAGCTCCATTCTATATTCCCATCCTTTCAGAAAATACAAACAAAAAACGCGGCACAGAGTAATCTGTGCCGCGTTGCGAACCTGACGTCGTTTCTGCGCATCACAAATTACCCTTACTGTAAGCCAGTAAAGGTAAAGAGAAACGCGAACAGAATGGAAACGTACATCGTAAAAACCTCATGTTGAAGATGGCATCATGGTAGCAGACTGAGGCTAAAAAGTCAAGCCCTTCTGTAGCCGCTGCGCAGTTTTTCCAGAAGCGCGGCAAAATAGTCCGGCAATTCACAGGAGACAGTCACGGGCTTTCCCGTGCGCGGGTGCACGAAGCGAAGTTCCTTCGCGTGCAGGCATTGGCTGTCCTGACCCAGTTCGGGCTTTTTGCGGCCGTAGACCATATCGCCTAAGATCGGGTGGCCGCGGTAGGCCATATGGACGCGGATCTGGTGCGTCCGGCCCGTTTCCAGCTTACACTCGACAAGCGTATAGCCGGAAAAGCGCTCCAACACGCGCCAGTGCGTCACGGCGCTGCGGCTGTTTTTCTCCGTGACGGCCATTTTCTTGCGGTCTGCCGGGTGGCGGCCGATGGGCGCATCGATGGTGCCGGAATCGTCCTTGATATTGCCGCAGACGATACACACATACGTCCGGGCCAGACTGTGATCCTTCAGCTGCGCGGCAAGCGCGGCGTGCGCGAAGTCGTTCTTGGCTGCGATGATGAGGCCGGATGTGTCTTTGTCGATGCGGTGGACGATGCCGGGCCGCTTTTCCCCACCGATGCCGGACAGAGAATTGCCGCAGTGTGCCAGCAGTGCGTTGACGAGCGTGCCGTCTGCATGACCGGGGGCTGGATGAACGACAAGCCCCTTGGGCTTGTTCACAACGATTACGTCCGCGTCCTCATAGCAGACCTCGAGCGGGATCTCCTGCGCCGCGATGGGCGTCTCACGCACTTCGGGAATTGCCAACTCCAGCGTCGTCCCGGCAGGCAGCTTTTCGTTCTTTTTGACGGGTCTTCCGTCCCGCGTGACCGCGCCCTGCTCGATCAGGCGCTGGGCCTGACTGCGGGTAAGTTCCGGCACGAGGCGGCTGAGCGCGCTGTCGAGCCGTCCGCCGTCTTTGTCAAGCGTCAGCGTCATGCGGTTTCTTCTGCTCCTTCGGCTTGTCGGCCAGCAGTTCCTTGTCCTTCGTCAGAATATAGACCACGAGAATCAGCGCGCCGAATGTGATGAACAGATCTGCCACATTGAACGTGGAGAACCACGGGATGCAGATCATGTCGATGACAAGGCCCGTGGAGATGCGGTCAATGAAATTGCCGATCGCGCCGCCGGTGATGGCCGCGATGCACCACAACTCCGGCGTTTTTTTGAACCATTTTTTCACGAGCACATAGATCACGACTGCGAGATACA
>OLVY01002175.1_pt1 | contig 11131 bp, 8 predicted proteins | sample 1674261 | NCBI WGS metagenome assembly OLVY01 (sample SAMEA103958155, study PRJEB25191) | human gut metagenome | biome: human-associated habitat [ENVO:00009003]; feature: intestine environment [ENVO:2100002]; material: feces | place: Germany | collected 2013/2015
CCTGCGCGCGGTGATGGAGGGCCTGCTCACCAAGGTGATGTATGACATTCCGTCTGACCGCACGATCGACCGCGTGACCATCACCCGTGACTGCGTGGACGGCAAGGAGCCGCCGCAGCTCGGACACAGAAAAGAAGCATTGCAGGAGGGAAAGCCCGCGGCGGAGCTGCCGCCGGTCGAGCCGGCCTCCTGACGTAAGGAGACCCTATGGAAACCATTACCAAAAACATCCCGGCCCTTGCGCTGCGCGGACTCACGGTCTTCCCCCGCATGACCGCGAGCTTTGACGTGGAGCGCGAGATCTCCGTGCGCGCGCTGGAGCGCGCGATGGAGACGGGGCAGGAGATCTTCCTTGTCACGCAGCGCGAGCTGGGCGTTGAGCTGCCGGAGGAAAAGGACCTCTACGAGGTCGGCACCGTCGCGCGCGTCATTCAGATCCTGCGCGCGTCGAACTCCATGATGCGCGTCGTCATGGAGGGCGGCAGCCGTGCGCGGCTGCGCCGCCTGTGGCAGCGCGAGCCGTTTTTGCAGGCGCAGGTCGAGCTGATCGGCGAGGAAAAGTCGCCGCGGCACGGCACGCGCACCGAGGCGATGCTGCGCCAGACCTACGCGCTCTTCGGCGAGTACAGCGAGCTGCTGCCCAAGCAGCCCGAGAGCATCTTCACCACGGTCATGGACGCGACCGACCCGGGCTTCCTCGCTGATTTCATCGCGCAGAACAGCAATCTGCGCTATCAGGATAAGCAGTCCGTGCTTGAGGAGCTGCGCCCGCTGATGCGTCTGCGCCGTGTGAACGAGATTCTCAAGCGCGAGATCAGCGTCATTGCGATGGAGCAGGACATTGAAAGCAAGGTGCGCGAGCGCGTCGGCCAGATCCAAAAGGATATGATCCTGCGCGAGCAGGTCAAGGTGCTGCAGAATGAGCTGGGCGAGGGAGACAGCGACGCGGAGTTCGACGAATACCGCACAAGGATCTGCGCCTGCCGTCTGCCGGAGGAAACGGAGAAAAAGCTCCTCAAGGACGTAGACCGCCTGTCGCGTCAGCCGTTCGGCAGCGCGGAGGCCAGCGTGCTGCGCAACTATCTCGACACCGTGCTCGATATGCCATGGGGCTTGGAGACAAAGGAGCGCGTGAGCGTGGAAACGGCGCGCCGTCGTCTTGACCGCGACCACTACGGCCTGGAGAAGGTCAAGGAGCGTATTCTGGAGTTCATTGCCGTGCGCAGGCTCAATCCCGACGCCAGAGGGCAGATCATCTGCCTTGTCGGCCCGCCGGGCGTGGGCAAGACGTCCATCGCGCTGAGCATCGCCAAGGCGATGAACCGCAAGGTCGCGCGGCTGTCGCTCGGCGGCGTGCGGGACGAGGCGGATATCCGCGGCCACCGCAAGACCTACATCGGCGCGATGCCCGGCCGCATCATCGAGGCTATCTCCCGCAGCGGCTCGATGAATCCGCTGCTCGTGCTCGACGAGGTCGACAAGATGGGAAGCGACGGGCGCGGCGACCCCGCGAGCGCACTTCTCGAAGTGCTCGACAGCGAGCAGAACTACGCCTTCCGCGACCACTATCTTGAAATTCCCGTCGATCTGAGCCGCGTCATGTTCATCATGACGGCCAACACGCTCGACACCATTCCGCGCCCGCTGCTCGACCGCATGGAAATTATTGAGATTCCCAGCTACACGGACGAGGAGAAGGTGCAGATCGCGCAGCGGCACCTGCTGCCCAAGGAGCGTCAGGCCCACGGGCTGACGGCCTCGAGCCTGCGCGTGGACGAGAGCGCCATCCGCGCGACCATCGCGCTCTACACGCGCGAGAGCGGCGTGCGCTCGCTTGAGCGGCAGCTCGGCAAGATCTGCCGCAAGGCGGCAATGCAGCTTGCCACAAGCGATGTAAAGCGAGTCACCGTGACAGAGAAGAACATCAAGGACTTCCTCGGTGCGCCGCGTGCTGCACAGGAGAAGATTCCCGAAAAGGACCTTGTCGGCGTGGTGAACGGCCTTGCGTGGACCGAGGTGGGCGGCGAAATTCTGCCCGTCGAGGTCGGCGTGATGGATGGCAGCGGCAAGGTCGAGCTCACGGGCAACCTGGGCGACGTGATGCAGGAGAGCTGCCGCGCGGCACTCTCGTGCCTGCGCCAGCGGGCGCAGGAGCTCGGCATCGCGCCGGACTTCTACAAGACGAAGGACATCCATATCCACTTCCCTGAGGGGGCCATCCCCAAGGACGGACCCAGCGCCGGTATCGCCATCGCGACAGCGGTGCTCTCCGCGCTGACGGGGCAGGCGGTACACCGCGATGTCGCCATGACGGGCGAGATCACGCTGCGCGGCCGTGTGCTCGCCATCGGGGGCTTGCGCGAAAAGACAATGGGCGCGCTGCGCGCGGGCGTACATACGGTCATTCTCCCGAAGGAGAATGAAAAGGACCTCGACGAGATCGACCCGCTGGTGCGCGAAAAGCTGCGCTTTGTACCGGTCGAGACGGTGGACGCCGTCTTTGCCGAAGCGCTGGTGCTGCCCGAAAAATGCACCGCTGCCGCGCACGAGAGCTATCTTCCTCCCGTGCAGGAGAGCGCGCACAGCACGCTGCGTGCGGGCGAAATGAGCTGAAAGGAAACGAAAACCATGGCGATCAACTTCAACAAGGTCGAATTCATCCTCTCGGCGGCGTCGGAAAAGCAGTTCGTGCGCGACGGGATGCCGCAGCTCGCGTTTGCGGGGCGGTCGAACGTCGGCAAATCGTCCGTCATCAACCGGCTCGTCAACCGCAAGAACTTTGCCCGCGTGGGTGCGTCCCCGGGCAAGACCTCGCAGATCAACTACTTTAAGATCGACGGCAAGCTCTACCTCGTCGACCTGCCGGGCTACGGCTACGCCAAGGTCTCCAAGACCGAGCGCGACCGCTGGGGCAAGCTGATGGAAAACTATTTCCAGTCTGCGGGGCTCATTCACCTCGGCGTGCAGATCGTCGACGCGCGGCACAAGCCGACGGCGGACGACGTGACGATGCACGACTACTTCGTGCAGACGGGCTGTCCCGTCGTGATCGTGGCGAACAAGCTCGACAAGCTCAAAGCGCGCGAGATCGAGCCGAATCTTGCCCAAATTCGCGAGACGCTGAGTTTGCGCGACGATGAGCTCGTCATTCCGTTCTCTGCCGAAAAGGGCACGGGCAAGGAGCAACTGATCGCGGCGATCCTCGACCATTTGAACGACTGAAAAGGAATAATGCTTCACAGAAAAGCCTCTGTATGGGTTGACCATACAGAGGCTTTTTATCATATTTCCAGGGAAACTATTTTCGCAGCGTCAAAAGTGCGGTGCAGTGGGAGAAGGATTCAAACGTCAGCGCGGGGAAGTGGGGGCGGAGCTCGTCGTAGACGAAGTAAATTTCATCTGAGTCCCAATCCTCGCCTGCCGCAGTTCGACACGCTTCGAGCTCTTCGCGCGTGCGGAAGGCGACGTCGCCGATGAAAAGACAGCCGTCCTGCTTCAAAAGCGGCAGAAGCGCGCGAAGAAAGCCGATTTTCTGCGCGTCCGTCAGGTGGTGGAGCGAGTAGGTCGCGACGATGGCGTCGTACTGCTGTGCGCAAAGCTCGGGCACAAGGCCTTTGGAAAAATCGCCCTGATAGAGCCGCGCGTCCGGCATTTTTGCCTGCGCCAGTTCGATCATGCGCGCGGAAAAGTCCTGCCCATAGATGCGGCAGCCCTGTTCGTAGAACCGCGAGGTCAGTATGCCCGTGCCGAAGCCGATATCCAGCACGTTATGCCCGCTTTGCGCGAGCACGCGCTGATAGAGCGCGTTCATCATGGCACAGTAACCCGCAAAGGGGTAGCGGTCGTTCTCGTCGGAGAGGCCGACGCTCTTGTCATAGCCGTCGGCCCAGAGGTCGAAGCCAGTATTGTTCAGCATGTCAGTCCTCCTTTTCGTTCAGCGGGGGAAGACCCAGCTCGTAGAACGCCACGGCGCTTGCCGCGGCGACGTTGAGCGAGTCGACACCGTGGTACATCGGAATTTTGACCGTGTAGTCGCAGCTTGCGATGGTCGAGGACGCGAGCCCGTCACCCTCCGTGCCCATGACGATGGCAAGCTTTTCTTCGGCGGCAAGGCGCGGATCGTCGAGCCGTACGGAGTCGTTGCGCAGTGCCATCGCGACGGTGCGGAAGCCGAGATCGCGCAGAAGCTGCGTCCAGTCTCCGCTTTCGGGCAGGTAGGTCCACGGGATGAGGAACACATTTCCCATGCTGACGCGCGAGGCGCGGCGATAGAGCGGATCGCTGCCCGCAGTCGTGAGCAGCACCGCGTCCATGCCGAGCGCGGCGGCGGAGCGGAAGATCGCGCCGATGTTCGTCGGATTCATCACGTTTTCGAGCACGACGACGCGCCGCGCATCGCGGCAGACGTCCTCGACGCTTTGGAGCTTCGGCCGCCGCATGGCGCAGAGCATGCCGCGCGTCAGGTGAAAGCCAGTGAGCTGTGTCAGCACGGATTCATCAGCGGTGTAAACCGGAATATCTTGACAGCAGCGGGCGAGAATTTCGCGCCCCTTGCCCTGAGTATGCTGCCGCTCCATCAGAAACGACACCGGCTCACAGCCCGCATCAAGCGCACGGCCGATGACGAGCGGACTTTCCGCGACGAAGAGCGCGTTGTCGGGGTCCGCGCGATTGAGCAGTTGGTTTTCGGTCAGGCGCGCGTAGACGTCGAGCGCGGGATCGGAAAAATCGTGGATTTCGATGATGTTTGCCATAGGTCTTCCTTTTTAAGATTCTAAGATGTTCAGCAGTGCGGCGACGTCCGGCAGAACGAACGTCGGCTGCGGGTCAGCGGTGGGGAGGTCTTCTTCCTTCGTCTCGCCAGAGAGGACGAGCAGCGTGTCGATGCCCGCGTTCGCGCCGCTGGCGATATCCGTGTAGATGCGGTCGCCCACGAGCAGTGTTTCCCGCGCGGAAACGCCCGCTTCGAGCATCGCGAGCTGCGGCATCAGCGGTTCGGGCTTGCCGATGACGATGGGGCGGCGGGAGGTCGCGCGCCAGAGCATTTCGCACACGCTCCCGCAGTCGGGCACGAAGCCGTAGGCCGTGGGGCAGACCCAGTCGGGATTGGTCGCAAGGTAGGGGATGCCTTGTCCGAGCAGGATGCAGGCGTCCTCCAGCTTTTGAAATGTCAGCTCGGTGTCGAAGCCCATCAGGAGCGCGTTCGCGTCCTCACGCCGTTCTGCGACGGTAAAGCCCGCCGCGCGGAGCTGCGATTTCATCGACTCCGTACCGCAGACGTAATAGCGTCGGTCTTCTCCGCCGTGCTCGCGGAGATAGTGAATCAGCGCGTCGACCGAGGTGAGAAAATCGCCCGCCTCCGTCGCGACGCCGAGGCGCGTGAACTTCTCGACGTAGGCCTCCACGCTGCGCGAGGAGTTGTTTGTCAGAAAGCGGTACTGCCCGCCGCGTGCGCGGATGGCGGAGAGCAGCTCGCGGACGCCTTCAAAGAGCCGGTTGCCCAAGTACAGCGTGCCGTCGAGGTCGAAAAGAAAGAGCTTTTTGCGCTGAAGAAGATTATGGTCAACCATCAGTCACGCCTTCTTTTTGCTGTCGATCGCAATGAAGAAGAATGAGCTCACCGCCAGAAGATAGGGGTAGAAGAGGTTTGGGATGATGTCGAACGCGGAGATGGCGTAGCCAAGCTCGTGCGCCGCGGAGATCGCGACGAGCATCTGCGCGCCGTAGGGGATGATGCCCTGGAAGATGCAGGAGAAGGTGTCGAGGATCGACGCGGCCTTGCGCGGGGTGATGCCGTACTCCTCGCTCATCTCCTTGGCGATGGGGTTCGCCATAACGATGGCGACGGTGTTGTTCGCGGTGGCAATGTCCATCGCGCCGACGAGAAGGCCCATGCCGATCTGGCCGCCGCGCTTGCCGCGAAACGCCTTTTTGATCCAGCCGAGCAGCGCTTCAAAGCCGCCGTACTCACGGATCAGCGCACAGATGGCGGAAACTAAGATCGCGACCATCGAGGTTTCAAACATCCCGGCCGAGCCGCTGCCCATGTTTTCGAGCAGGGCCTTGACTGCGAGGATGCCGGTCTGCCCCGTCGCGCCGGTCGCGAGCGCGATGACCGCGCCGGATACGATACCGATGAGCAGCACGACAAAGACGTTGATACCGATGATGCCGCCGATGAGCACGAGCACATAGGGGATGATCTGAATGAGGTTGTAGGGCGGAATCTCCGCGGGCGTCACGTCGGTGCGGAGCGTCAACACGAGGATGAGTGCGAGCGACGCGAGCGCGGCGGGGAAGGCGATGTGGAAATTTTCGCGGAATTTATCTTTCATCGCGCAGCCCTGCCCGTTGCAGGCAGCGATGGTCATATCGGAAATGAAGCTCAGATTGTCACCGAACATTGCCCCGCCCATGACGGACGCGACACACAGCGGCAGGGAATAGCCGCTCGCCGCGGCGATGGGGATGGCGATGGGCGTGATGAGCGTGATGGTGCCGACGCTCGTGCCCATCGCGGTGGAGACAAAGCAGCTTACGACGAACAGCACCGCCACGGCGAATTTCGACGGGATGATCGAGAGCATGAAGTACGCAACGCTCTCCGCACTCGAGCGGCCCACGACGCCGACGAACATACCCGCGGCTAAGAAGATGAGCAGCATCGTGATGATGTTCTTATCGCCCACACCATAGCCCATCAGCGTGAGCTTTTCGTCGAACGACAGCGCGCGGTTCTGGCAGCAGGCTACGAGCAGCGCGATGAGAAAGATGACGACGATGGGGATGGAATAAAATCCCATCGGGATCTTGAGCACGTACTCAAAGATCAGGCCGAGGCCCAGATATAAGACAAGGAACACTAAGATCGGCAGCAGCGCCGCGGGATTGGCTTTTTTCGACATGGGACGATTCTCTCTTTCTCCAAACATAAAAAAAGCTCCTGCGCGGAGCTTTTTGTGCGATATGAATTATTATAAGGAGCGTGGAGGACCTTGTCAAGTGAGATTTGCCCAAAATTGAGCGCAAAAGGGCTTGACAGAAGGACTCTAATCTGTTAGTGTACAAATATACTCTAACAGATTAGAGAGGGAACAAGATGGAAACGCCGAAAATTTTTGAGAGCGAATACCGCTTCTGTCAAATCCTGTGGGCACACGAGCCGGTCAAGAGCCGTGAATTGGTCGCGCTCTGCGCCGAGCACCTGGGCTGGAAACCGACGACGACCTACACGGTCATCAAACGGCTCTCTGAGCGCGGGGTGCTGAAAAACGAGAATACTGTCGTCACGTCGCTCATCTCACAAGACGAGGCGCAGACCGCCGAGATCGACGAGCTGCTCGACAAGCGCTTCGACGGCTCGCTGCCCGCGTTCGTCGCCGCGTTTACAAAGTCGAGCCACGTGAGCGACAAAGAGCTTGACGAGGTGCAGAAAATGATCGACCTTTATCGAAAGGAGAATCATCATGGATGACGTCTTTTTGAAGCTCGTGAACCTCAGCATCAGCGCAAGCTGGCTCATTCTGGCGGTGCTCGTGCTGCGGGTTGTCCTCAAAAAAGCGCCGAAGTGGGTCATGCCGCTTCTCTGGGGTGTGGTCGCACTGCGGCTTGTCTGCCTGTTTTCGATTGAAAGCGCGCTCTCGCTCATCCCGAGCGCCGAGACCATCCCAAGCGAGATCGTGACCGAAACGCGCGAGCCGGTGCTCTACGAGCAGGCGACGCTTGACATCGTCACGAATCCGACGCTGCCTTCGGCGGCGGAGGTCCCCGTCGGCGTGAGCCGCCAGCAGGCGCAGGTCGATTTCAACATCTACAGCGTCCTCTGGCTCGCCGGCATGGCGGCGCTGCTCGTCCACGCGCTCGTGAGTGCGGGAAAGCTGAAAAGAAAGCTCGCAACGGCGATTTTGCTGCGAGATAACATCTACGAGAGCGAATTTGTCGATTCGCCGTTCGTCTTCGGCGTGGTGAAGCCGAACATTTATCTTCCCATGCACATGGACGAGGGGACGGCGGCGTATGTCATCGCGCACGAGTGCGCGCACCTTGCCCGCCGCGACCACTGGTGGAAGGTGCTCGGCTACCTCGTGCTCGCGCTGCACTGGTTCAACCCGCTGGTGTGGGTCGCCTACCTCCTCTTCTGCCGCGACATCGAGCTCGCGTGCGATGAAAAAGTCGTCAGGGGGCTGGATGGCGCGGCACGCGCAGACTATTCACAGGCGCTATTATCCTGCGCCGCGCCGAAAAGAGCCGTCGCGGCCTGCCCGCTGGCATTCGGCGAGGGGAACATCAAAACGCGCGTGAAAAGCGCGCTGCACTACAAAAAGCCCGCGTTTTGGGTCGCCGCCGCGGCGGTGCTCGCGGTCGTGATCGTGGCCGTGTGCTTTTTGACGAATCCGAGGTCGGAGCGCGGCAGCCTTGTCTGGGCGCAGAAGCTGAATGCGGCGGACGTTGCGTCAATCGAGCTCTACGTTCCGGCGGAAGGGGAGGCGCGGCAGTATAAAAAACTCGATACGGAAGAAATGGCACAGGCAGTCGAACTGATCAACAGCAGCCGCGGCACATATATCGAAAAACCGGAGACGGTTTACGCCGGCTTGCCGGTGTGGTTCCTTCTCACGATGGACGACGGCACGGTGCATGCTGTCGGCAGCGTAGTGGGCCATTATCTGATCATCGACGGCGATACTTTTGATGCGGACGTCGAGAATCAGGCGGAATGGGAAAACTATGTGCTAAAGGGCGATTCGGCAAGTCCAATCGACATGGCAGACCGGCTGTCGTATGCACTCTATGGGATGACAACGGGGGTGTATACGCTCGGCGAGGCCGTTTTCGAGGATTCCGTCTGGGAAACCAGCTATGAGGAGACCTTTGCCAATACGAAGTCCACGCCCGAGCTGTGGCTTTCCTCCGCACTTGGCACGGACATGACCGGTATTCTGTACGGTACAGTGACGGCGGCGAGAGGATACAGCTACCGCTTTTCGGAGTGGGAGGAGATCGACCTGACCGTGAGCAACTTCGACTGGCTGTTCCGCAACGGAAGCGGCGAAGATTGGGACGGTACGAGCGCCGCGAAGCTGCGCCGCGAAAATGCCCATGCCTGGCGCGGCACGAGAACGGGCGAGGACGTCAATGCGACAGTGCCGATGGCGGAGATCAGGCGTCAGGACGAGCTCACGGCGATGGACCAGTGGCTCTTATTGCAGCAGAAGGACGGCAGTCTTTACCTCGTGATGGGCTATCGCAGCGGGGGACTTCCCTACAGCGGGGCACATCCCTACCGCTGGATCGTCCGTCTGAACGGCGGCGCGACCGAGCTGACCCGCGCTGACCTGAACGGCGACGGGATCGAGGAAGTGATCTCCTATACCGGCACTTCCACGCAGGAGCCGTACCGGCTGCGGGTGAGCAATCAGAGCGGCGAAGAGCTCTGGAGCGCGGAGCTGGGGCTGGCGCACGCGGGCTGGAGCAGCTATTTCCTCTATCGCGACAGCGTCAAGACGGCGCTATTGCGCTACGAGCCGACAATCTATCAGGGTGAGGCATCGTATTCCTATGAGCTCTTTATGCTCAGTGAAAACGGGACGACCACGCTGGCGGAGAATTCGGTGAGCTTCAGCGTAAATTCCGATTCCGCCGATTCATGGCCCGCCGAGGCGCGGAAATTCGCGGACGAGGTCAACAGGCTTTTAGACAAGAGCGAGCTGCTGTTCTCCACGCTGAACGCCGAGCTGCATTCCTACGGCGACGGCACGGTCATCCGCTGCACAGAGCCGTCGGAGAGCGACGGAAGCAGGGCGCTGGCGTCCGCCGACCTCGACAACGACGGCAGGGCAGAGCAGATCATCTGCGAGAAAGCGTTCGGCGGCTATGAGCTGTGCGTCGTCGACGACAACGGCGAGGAGCTGATGCGCGACCGCATGTGGAAGGGCGACGTCTACTTCCTCTGCCGCGAAAACGGACGCGACATGCTGCTGCAATACAGCTTGTTCGAGGGCAAAAATCAAGACGCGATCAGCTATTGTGACTACTACTACGGCCTTCACACCTTTGACGGCGGCAAACTGAACATCGTGGAAAACAACACGAGCATTTATCTGAACTGGGACGGAACGCAGAAGGGCGATTGGGGCGAATCGCAGCAGGCATTCGCAGCGCGCGTCAATGAGCTGATCGACCAGAGCGAATTTCTCATTGCCCAACAGGACGGAGAGCTCATTTTGACGAGCGAGGTGCAGCGCTGGTACTGCGTATCGCCGAAAACGATCAGAGTGGCAATGGATGACACAACGATCTATATCGACAGAAAAAGCTGGGACTTTGCCGAACAGTACCCGTCGCTCAAAGGGTTTGAGGACATTGGGACCGCAGGCAACTACTTTGTGGCACTCGGTAGCCTGGGGGAGAAAAACGACCTCTACGTGGTTTTCAATTTCGTGGCCGGCACGCTGCTCAAGACCTTCCCCGGCAACAACCTCATCTGGCAAGGAGATGACCTTTCCACCGCGGTCTACTCCGACCGGTCGGACGTCTACGCGCTCAACGGGACAAAGCTCGCCGCGCTCGAACTCGCGAGCGGCGAGGAGATCAGCGGCCTCGCCTTTGCGCCCGACGGCGTGTCGATCATTGCGACGGTCTCCGGTAAGAGCGGCGAGCGTAAGGTGACGGTCACGCGCGAGGGCAGCGCGTAGCAGACCTCGCTCACCGACTGGACGGAGGGCGACGGCGCGGAGCGCACGTACTTCGCCCCTGTCGGGATCGAGGGGAACGAGACATTTCTGGCGACGGTCGGCGTGAGCTACCGGCTGGAACAGCAGTCGGACGGCGCATCCCGCATCGCGGAGATCACAGGCGTGCAGGGGCTCACGCTGCCGCGCTACCGCCGCGGCTGGGTCAGCGTGGACGAAAAGGCAGACGTCCTGGACGCCGTGATCGCGGACGACGGCAAGAGCGCCGACGTGACGGTGCAGTATTACGCGAGCCTTGGGTCGGGGTATCAGACGTACACGGCGATGGTTCATATTGTCGCACCGTAGGGTGCGAGAGGTTCCCTGCGCCGCGCAGGGAGTGCGAATAAAGGGGGCCATTCTCTCACGTGAGAGAATGGCCCCCTTGAACCCCCAAGAGA
>OLVY01002181.1_pt1 | contig 11079 bp, 10 predicted proteins | sample 1674261 | NCBI WGS metagenome assembly OLVY01 (sample SAMEA103958155, study PRJEB25191) | human gut metagenome | biome: human-associated habitat [ENVO:00009003]; feature: intestine environment [ENVO:2100002]; material: feces | place: Germany | collected 2013/2015
ACAACCTATAACAGGATTTTTTTAATACACAGTCAACCAAAATCAGGACGAGACATGGTGAAGGCAAAATCCTGAGGTGAAGGCAGTCCGGATGTTTACCTTCACCCTTGTACCCCATAACAATCAAAAGATTTCAAAGACAGGTGAAGCCGAATCGGAAATCCGCATAATCCTTATTTATAAATAACATGGTGACCAATCATCATTTATGATCCATATCTGCCCAATTATAATGCGGCCTCCCACCCCACCCCCGCCACAAGACTATGACAATGATGTAAAACAAATTAATTATCTTTGCCGTTAAATATAATTACATACAACGAATCAGTCATGCGATTAACATTACGAATCCTTTCCCTGTTGTTGGTGCTGTCCGTTACCGGAACGGCACTCGGAGCCAGCCAACGGAAAGTGCCGGCATACGAAAAGTATATCAAACAATACAGCAGTTTAGCGATCCAGCATCAAAAAAAGTACCGTATCCCTGCAAGTATCACGCTTGCACAAGGGTTATTGGAGTCGGGAGCCGGGCGAAGCGAGCTGGCACGCAAATCGAACAACCACTTCGGCATCAAATGTCATTCCGACTGGAGGGGTGGGCGTGTCTATCACGACGATGACCTGCGCGGAGAATGTTTCCGCAAATATAAGAATCCGGAACAGTCTTACGAAGACCACGCCCGTTTTCTGGTCGGCCGTCCCCGTTATGCCTCTCTGTTCAAACTTAAAATAACCGACTATAAAGGTTGGGCAAGAGGTTTGCAAAAATGCGGATACGCAACAGACCGAGCCTACGCCAACCGGCTGATCAAGCTGATCGAAGATTATGACCTGTACCGGTATGACACGGCAAAAGGCCGTAAAAAGTCAGACAAGCAACCGGCACACATCTCCCGCTATACAGTCTACCGTACAAACGGCCTGCTGTATGTCTATTCCAACGGCAAAGACTGCTTCGACGACATAGCCGCCAGTCTCGGCTTCCGGGTAAAAGACCTGAAGAAATACAACGAGGTGCCGGAAGATTTTCCGTTACAGAAAAATGACATCGTTTACCTGGAAAAGAAAAAGAAGAAAGCAGACAAGCCGAATTATGACCATGTCGTACAGGTAGGCGAATCCATGCACAGCATCGCACAGAAATACGGAATACAGATCAAGAGCTTATATAAGATGAATAAAAAGCACAAAGATTATATTCCGGAAGAAGGAGATGTGCTAAAACTTAGATAAGTAAGACAAAAAATAGTATCTTTGCAGACAAATTCACAAAAACAATGAGTGACCAACGTTATAATCTACGCGGTGTATCCGCTTCGAAAGAAGATGTTCACAACGCAATAAAGAACATCGACAAGGGAATCTTTCCCCAAGCATTCTGTAAGATCATTCCCGACATTCTGGGAGGCGATCCTGAATATTGCAACATCATGCATGCCGACGGAGCCGGAACCAAGTCATCTTTGGCTTATATGTACTGGAAAGAAACCGGAGACTTGTCCGTATGGAAAGGTATCGCGCAAGATGCTTTGATAATGAATATCGACGACCTGCTGTGCGTGGGCGCCGTAGACAACATATTGGTTTCCTCCACCATCGGACGCAACAAGCTGCTGATTCCGGGTGAAGTGATCTCCGCCATCATCAACGGGACTGACGAACTGCTGGCCGAACTTCGCGAAATGGGAGTCGGATGCTATGCTACAGGCGGCGAGACGGCCGATGTAGGCGACCTGGTCCGTACCATCATCGTCGACAGCACGGTTACCTGCCGCATGAAACGTGCCGACGTGATCGACAATGCGAACATCCGTCCGGGCGACGTGATCGTCGGGCTGGCTTCTTTCGGACAGGCCACTTACGAGAAAGAATATAACGGAGGCATGGGAAGCAACGGGCTGACCAGTGCGCGCCACGACGTTTTTGCCAAATACCTGGCAGAAAAATACCCGGAAAGCTTCGACAAGGCTGTCCCCGACGAACTGGTTTACAGCGGTGGCTTGAAGCTGACCGACCCTGTAGAGGGATCGCCGCTGAACGCAGGCAAGCTGGTGCTTTCTCCCACGCGGACCTATGCGCCGGTAGTCAAAAAACTATTGGATGCCTTGCGCCCAAATATCCATGGTATGGTACACTGCTCAGGCGGCGCACAGACCAAGGTAATGCACTTCATCGGAAACAATTGCCGTGTGGTCAAGGACAATATGTTCCCCGTTCCCCCACTGTTCAAGACGATCAAGGAACAGAGCGGTACGGCCTGGGACGAGATGTACAAAGTGTTCAATATGGGACATCGCCTGGAAGTCTACCTTTCTCCTGAGCATGCGGAAGAAGTGATTGCCATCAGCAAATCATTCAATATCGACGCACAAGTTGTCGGCCGTGTAGAAGAAAGCGACAAGAAGGAACTGATTATTAAAAGCGAGTTCGGTGAGTTCATATATGGCTGAGAATAACACGCTATTAGAGAAACTGGACGGATTGGTATCGCGCTTCGAAGAGGTATCGACACTCATCACGGACCCGAACGTCATCGCTGACCAGAAAAGATACGTCAAGCTCACGAAAGAATATAAGGAGCTGAACGAAATCATAAAAGCCCGTAAGGAATATATGCAATGTCTCAACGGCTTGGAAGAGGCCCGCCTGATGATGGCCGAAACCGATCCGGAGATGAGAGAAATAGCCCGCGAAGAAGCGGCTGCCTGCGAAGCGCGCATTCCGGAACTGGAAGAGGAGATCAAGCTGCTCCTCGTACCGGCCGACCCGCAGGACGACAAAAACGCCATTGTCGAAATACGTGGCGGAACGGGCGGTGACGAAGCCGCACTCTTTGCCGGAGACCTGTATCGCATGTACGTGAAGTATTGCGAGATGAAAGGCTGGAAAGTGGCCTTGTCCAGTTGTAGCGAGGGAGCTGCCGGCGGTTTCAAAGAAATCATCTTTACCGTGAGCGGAGAAAAGGTGTACGGGACCCTTAAATACGAATCGGGGGTACATCGCGTACAACGCGTGCCGGCTACCGAAACACAAGGACGCGTGCATACATCGGCAGCAACCGTTGCCGTCCTCCCCGAAGCAGACGAATTTGACGTGGAAATCAACGAAGGCGAAATCAAATGGGACACGTTCCGTTCGGGTGGAGCCGGAGGGCAGAACGTAAACAAGGTCGAGTCAGGCGTCCGCCTGCGCTATGTCTGGAAGAACCCGAATACAGGCGTAAGCGAAGAAATCCTGATCGAATGTACCGAAACGCGCGACCAGCCGAAGAACAAGGAACGCGCCCTCACGCGCCTGCGTTCGTTTATATATGACAAGGAACACCAGAAATATCTGGATGACATTGCTAACAAACGTAAGACGATGGTTTCCACCGGCGACCGCTCGGCGAAGATCCGTACCTACAATTATCCGCAGGGACGCATCACCGACCATCGCATCAACTACACGATTTATAATCTTTCAGCCTTTATGGATGGGGATATACAAGGATGCCTCGATCAACTGATCGTGGCCGAGAACGCTGAACGACTGAAAGAGTCTGAACTATAACATCATTTTTAGACTAATTTTTTACACGTAACAACATGAACAAGCAGCAATTATTCGAAAACATCAAGAAGAAGCAGTCCTTCCTTTGCGTGGGGCTCGATACAGATATAAAGAAGATCCCGCAGCATCTATTGTCAGAAGAAGATCCGATCTTCGCATTCAACAAAGCGATTATCGACGCGACAGCCGATTACTGCGTGGCTTATAAACCGAACCTGGCCTTCTATGAAAGTTTAGGCGTAAAAGGGATGCTGTCGTTCGAAAAGACTGTCGCTTACTTGCGTGAAAACTATCCCGACCAGTTTATCATTGCAGATGCAAAGCGCGGTGACATCGGAAACACTTCCGAAATGTATGCACGTTCTTTCTTTGACCATATCAAGGTGGATGCCGTAACGGTCGCTCCGTATATGGGTGAAGACAGCGTGAAACCGTTCCTGATCTATCAGGAAGCCTGGGTGATCCTGCTGGCACTGACCTCCAACAAAGGCTCGCACGATTTCCAGTTGACGGAAGATGCCAACGGCGAACGGCTGTTCGAAAAGGTATTGAAAAAGTCGCAGGATTGGGCTACGGACGAACAGATGATGTATGTGGTAGGCGCTACCCAGGGAAAAATGTTCCTGGATATCCGCAAACACGCTCCCAACCACTTCCTGCTGGTTCCGGGCGTAGGTGCACAGGGCGGGAGCCTCGCCGAAGTGGCTCAGTACGGCATGAACGACCAGTGCGGATTGCTGGTAAACTCTTCCCGTGCTATCATATATACAGACAAAACGGAGAATTTTGCCAACGCAGCACGTGAAGCAGCCCAAGCCGTACAACGCGAAATGGCAGGATATCTGCATGATAAAGGAATTATTCCCTGTAAAGCATAGGCTATCCCAATAATTTTCACCATTTTTGCAAACTGCCTTGAAGCAAGTCCGGGCAGTTGCATTTGAAATACATATAATAAGATTAAGTAATGGAGTTTTCAGCCCAACAAATAGCGAGCGTTTTAGGTGGAACCGTCGAAGGCGATCCTGAAGTGAAAGTCAACAACTTCTCAAAGATAGAAGAAGGTAAACCGGGGACATTGACCTTTCTGGCAAACCCCAAATATGAACATTTTATCTACCAAACTAAAGCAAGCATTGTTTTAGTAAACAATGATTTCACTCCCGCCGAACCGGTAAAAGCCACATTGGTCAAGGTTGCCAATGCTTATGCTTCGCTCGCCATACTGTTGAATATGGCGGAACAGGCCAATGTCAAAAAAGCAGGTATAGACGCTACGGCGTTCATCGCCGGTTCGGCAACGGTCGGCGAAGGATGTTATGTCGGCAACTTCGCCTACATCGGCGAAGACGTGAAGATCGGCAAGAACAGCCGCATTTATCCGCACGCTTACATCGGCGACCATGTGACCATTGGCGATAACTGTACGGTCTATCCGCACGCGACCATCTACAACGGCTGCGTAATCGGCAACAACTGCATTCTGCATGCCGGAAGCGTGATCGGGTCGGACGGTTTCGGTTTCGCTCCCGAAGGCGATAACTACAAGAAGATCCCCCAGTTGGGTAATGTCGTACTGGAAGACGATGTCGAAATCGGGGCCAATACCACGATAGACCGCGCCGTTATGGACTCGACCATCATCCGTCGGGGTGTCAAACTGGACAATCTGGTACAAATTGCTCACAACGTGGAAGTCGGCGAAAACACGGTCATGGCAGCCCAGGTGGGCATTGCGGGTTCCGTAAAGATCGGCAGCCATTGCATGTTTGGAGGCCAGGCCGGACTATCCGGCCATATCCATGTGGCGGACCATGTGGTATTCGGTGCACAATGCGGCGTGATCAGCGATGTAAAAGAACCGGCAACCCTGTTAGGTGCTCCGGCTATCAACGCAAAGGCGTTTATGCGCTCCAGCGCGATCTTCAACCGCCTGCCGGATATGTACCGCCAGATGGGACAGATGCGACGTGAGATAGAACGACTTAAATTGGCTGTTGACAATGCGCGCAATGGCCAATGAACAAATCATAAATTATAAATCATAAATCATATAGATCGTATGCAGAAACAGAAGACGCTTGCCACGAGTTTCTCTATGCAAGGAAAAGGGTTGCATACAGGCTTGGATATCCAGATTACTTTCCACCCTGCACCCGAAAATCATGGATACAAAATCAAACGTGTTGACCTGGAAGGAGAACCTGTAATCGATGCCGTTGCTGAAAACGTAGCCGGGACCCAGAGAGGAACCGTACTTTCCAAAAACGGAATCCAAGTAAGCACCATTGAACATGCGATGGCAGCTTTATATGCCTACGAAATAGATAACTGCCTGATAGAGGTGAACGCACCCGAATTTCCAATTCTCGACGGCAGTTCCCGTTTTTTCAGTGAAGAGATTCAGAAAGCCGGTGTCGTAGAGCAAAACGCACCGAAGGATTACTATATCGTAAAGCACAAGATTGAAGTCAAGGATGAAGAAACAGGTTCATCCCTCATTATCTTGCCGGACGACAAGTTTAGCGTCAATGTTTTGATTTCCTTCAATTCGTCTGTGCTTTCCAACCAGTTCGCCACGCTGAACGACCTGAGTGAATTCCCGACAGAATTGGCTGCTTCCCGCACATTCGTGTTTGTCCGCGAAGTAGAGATGTTGTTGCAGAATAACCTGATCAAAGGTGGTGACCTCGACAATGCGATCGTCATCTATGACCAAAAAGTATCGCAGGAGGTGCTCGACAATCTTGCCGACAAGCTGTCTATCCCGCATAAGGACGTACAAGACCTGGGCTACATCAACAATAAACCGCTGGTATTCGACAACGAGCCGGCACGCCACAAGCTGATCGATGTGATCGGTGACCTGGCATTGATCGGCAAACCGATCCGGGGCCGCGTAATCGCTACCCGTCCGGGACATAAGATCAACAACCAGTTGGCACGCATGATCCGCAAGGACATCAAACAGAACGAAGTTCAGGCTCCCGTCTATGATCCGAACAGCACTCCGGTAATGGATATCAACCGTATCCGCGAACTGCTCCCGCATCGTTACCCGTTCCTGTTGGTTGACAAGATCATCGAAATCGGCGGTAACTATATCGTAGGTGTGAAAAACATCACGAGCAACGAACCTTTCTTTACAGGTCATTTTCCCCAGGAACCGGTTATGCCGGGTGTACTGCAAGTTGAAGCGATGGCCCAGACCGGTGGATTGCTCGTTCTGAATTCGGTAGACGAACCGGAGCGCTATTCCACTTATTTCATGAAGATCGACGGCGTTAAGTTCCGCCAGAAAGTCGTTCCGGGCGATACGCTGATCCTCCGTTTGGAATTGCTGGCTCCCATCCGCCGTGGTATTTCAACCATGAAAGGATATGTATTCGTAGGCGATAAGCTGGTCAGCGAAGCCGAATTTATGGCACAAATCGTAAAAAATAAATAAATCAATGATTTATGATTTCAGATGTATGACTTATGGTAACGACATGATACGATAAACCATACATCCGAAATCATAAATAATAAATCATAAATCATTATGAACATATCCCCTTTAGCAGTCGTTCATCCCGAAGCTAAAATCGGTCAGAATACAACAGTCGACCCTTTCGCCGTAATCGAAAAAGATGTCGTGATCGGTGACAACTGTCGTATCTATTCGCACGCGACTATTTTAGACGGTGCCCGGATCGGCAATAATTGCCAGGTATTTCCCGGAGCCGTTATTGCCGGTATCCCTCAAGACCTGAAATTTAAAGGAGAAATTACAACTGCCGAAATCGGAAACAACACCATTCTCCGCGAATGCGTGACCGTCAATCGCGGAACAGCCTCTAAAGGCAAAACCGTTGTCGGCAACAATTGCCTGATTATGGCCTATTCCCATATTGCCCATGATTGCTTGCTGAAAGATAATATCATTATCGGCAATGCTTCACAGATAGCCGGAGAAGTAGAGATCGACGACTTCGCCATCGTTAGCGGTGGTAGCCTGGTTCACCAGTTCTCCCGTATATCCAAGCACGTCATGATACAAGGCGGTTCCCGGATCGGCAAAGATATTCCTCCTTATACCCTGATCGGACGTGATCCGATCGTGTACTGTGGTATCAATATCGTAGGATTACGCCGTCGCGGATTTACCAACAGCCAGGTATTCTTGATCCAGGATATCTACCGTACGCTTTATACACGCGGCCTCAACAATACGGAAGCTTTGAAAAAGATTGAGAATGAAATGGAAATGACCCCAGAAATCAGCTATATTGTAAACTTTATACGCGAATCGGCTCGCGGCATTATTCCTGCAAGCAAATAAAAAGTTAATAATATGATATATAGATTTACCCTCATCTCCGATGAAGCGGACGACTTCATCAGAGAAATACAGATTGACCCAGAAGCCACGTTCTATGATTTTCACGAAGCCATCGTGAAATCAGTAGGTTATACCGACGACCAGATGACCTCTTTCTTTATCTGCGACGATGATTGGGAAAAGGAAAAAGAAGTTACCCTCGAAGAAATGGACGACAATCCGGAAATAGACAGTTGGGTGATGAAAGACACTCAGGTCAGCGAATTGGTAGAGGACGAAAAGCAGAAACTCCTGTACGTGTTCGACTACATGACAGAACGTTGTTTCTTCATCGAACTCTCCGAAATCATCACCGGCAAGAATATGACCGGAGCAAAATGCACTAAGAAAGCCGGAGAGGCTCCCAAGCAGACCGTTGACTTTGAAGAAATGGCTGCTGCCAGCGGCTCGCTCGACTTGGACGAAAGTTTCTACGGCGACCAGGACTTCGACATGGAAGACTTCGATAAAGAAGGATTCGGCGGTTTGGACGATGGAGCCGCAGGTATTGCTTACGAAGACGACAAATTCTGATAAACCGGTTCGGGCGAATAGCACCTGCTCCAATGACAACGAGACTTCCCTTGAGGATACATTCGTTTCAAAGGATGCAATTGTTTTTCGCCCGAATTATTTTGTTGCAATCTCATGAAAACATTGATAGTACTTATAGGCCCCACGGGAGTAGGAAAGACAGAACTCAGTCTCCGACTGGCGGAACACTTCGGAACATGTATCATTTCCGCCGATTCACGACAGCTTTATGCCGATTTGAAAATCGGTACGGCCGCCCCTACCCCGGAACAACTGCAACGGGTACGGCATTACTTTGTAGGCACACTGCAACTGACCGACTATTACAGTGCCGCCCAATATGAAGCCGAAGTACTGCAACTTCTTGAGCAACTCTATACCCGGCACGAGGTCGTACTCCTGACCGGCGGCTCCATGATGTACGTAGATGCCGTATGCAAAGGCATTGACGACATTCCTACCGTAGATGCCGAAACCCGCCGGCTTATGCTGCACAAATACGAAACGGAAGGTTTGGAGCACCTCTGTGCCGAACTGAAACTGCTGGACCCGGAATATTACAAAATCGTAGACCTGAAGAACCATAAGCGGGTAATCCACGCACTGGAAATCTGTTATATGACAGGCAAGACCTACACCTCTTTCCGCACACAGCAAAAAAAAGAACGGCCCTTCCGCATCATCAAAATAGGACTCACCCGTGACCGTGAAGAATTATATGCCCGTATCAACCAACGCGTAGAACAGATGATAACGGACGGACTGGTAGAGGAAGCCCGCAGTGTCTACCCTCACCGTGCACTCAATTCACTGAACACCGTAGGCTACAAGGAAATCTTCAACTATCTGGACGGTGAATGGACACTGCCTTTTGCCATTGAGAAAATCCAGCAGAATTCACGCATCTACTCCCGTAAGCAGATCAAAATTCCGACACCGAAATTTGTGGTATTTTACAATGGAGATGAGGAGCAGCCGGAGCGGAAAGAAATCCTCTTGTCAAAAGCTTTTTCTGCCAATACCGGCGAGACTAACATGGAATTGGTTGTGCTTCAGATCAATATCAACAAAGGACAAAATGAAGAATTGAAAGCAGCCTGCAAAACCCTGCAGGAATACGCGGAGTTTACGGAAAGAGCGCGTGAACATAGAAAAGAAATGGAACTGGAGGATGCGATACGGACAACGATAGACGAATGCATCCGGGATGGAATCTTAAAAGATTTTTTGTTAAAAAACAAGGCGGAGGTGTATCATATGTGCTTGTATGAATTTGATGTGGAACTGCATGAACGAGTACTTCGGGAAGAAGAAAGAGAGGAAGGCAGAATTGAAGGCAGGCGTGAAGGTAGACGCGAAGGAATTCGAGAGGGGCGATTAGAAGGACAACGAGAAGAAAGAATATTTGCCAAACAGGTTTTTAAGGCTTTCCTGAGCGGGAAAACTCCGGAAGCGATTGCGGAGGAGCTGAATGTTCCGGTGGAGGAAGTGAAGAATCTGGTAGATTGATAAAGCCAGGCGTTTTGGACCCAAGCAAATTTTTTCTTGACTTAGAGTTCACTCCAAGTGTTATACTGATACTGTAGTTGAGATTTGACATAGGAGGTGACAGCTTATGACGATCAAGGAAGTCAGCGAAAAGTATGATATCAGCGCAGATACATTGCGGTATTACGAGCGGATCGGAATGATTCCGGAAGTGACGCGAAACGCAAATGGCATTCGGAATTATCAGGAAAGTGATCTTGGATGGGTGGAATTGGCAATCTGTATGAGAAGCGCAGGACTGCCGGTGGAGGTTCTGATTGAATATGTAAAATTATTCCAGATAGGAGACTCTACATTTGAGGCGAGAAGACAGCTTCTAAAGGAACAGTATGACATTTTAGAGGAACAGAAACAGCAGATTGAGGCAACGATGGAACGCTTGAAATATAAAGTGTCCAGGTATGAAGAGGCTGTGAAGACAGGGGTTTTAACCTGGGAAGAAAAGGAGTGTAAGTAAAGATGTATATTGAAAAGATAAATGGACCAGAGGATGTGAAGAAGATAGAAGTAGCAGAACTTCCAAAGCTTGCAGAGGAAATGCGCCATGCACTTTTGATTCGTGCAAGTAAACATGGCGGACATTTCGGACCGAATTTCGGTATGGTGGAGGCAATGATCGCGCTTCATTATGTGTTTGATTCACCGAAAGATAAAATTGTATTTGATGTGTCTCATCAGAGCTATCCACATAAGATGCTGACCGGAAGAAAGGACGCATATCTCTATGAAGAGCACTATGATGATGTGTCCGGTTACACAAATCCGCATGAAAGTGCGCATGATTTTTTCACAGTCGGACATACATCTACATCTGTGAGTCTGGCGTGCGGTCTTGCAAAAGCCCGTGATCTCAATGGGGAAGATGGCAATGTAATCGCGGTGATCGGAGATGGTTCTTTAAGTGGCGGTGAGGCATTAGAAGGACTGGATTACGCAGCAGAGCTTGGCGGCAATCTGATTATTGTAGTCAATGACAATGATATGTCGATTGCTGAGAACCATGGCGGTATCTATAAGAATCTGAAGCTGCTTCGTGAGACGAATGGACAGGCCGAGTGTAATCTGTTCTGTGCCATGGG
>OLVY01002185.1_pt1 | contig 11069 bp, 6 predicted proteins | sample 1674261 | NCBI WGS metagenome assembly OLVY01 (sample SAMEA103958155, study PRJEB25191) | human gut metagenome | biome: human-associated habitat [ENVO:00009003]; feature: intestine environment [ENVO:2100002]; material: feces | place: Germany | collected 2013/2015
AACAGTTGCTGTTAGAATATTGTTAGAAAACGCATCGTTCAGACAGGCTTTGAAGTCTGTCAGGACATCAAAATTGACGTTCCATCGTGTGATATGGAGACATCCGGCGAAGCATCCACTTGGATTTCGAGTCACGCCTCTTCGACCACTTGAGTACTACTCCACGTTATGTTTTTGCCGGAAATTCCGGACTGTGTAGGGGCTTTGTCCTGCCTTGGGAGGCAGCCCCGGTCCAGAATAAACCTTATATAGTATAGCAAAAAAGTCTCCTTCCGTCAACACTTTTCTCCCCGGTGCCGGGCCCGGTCTGCAGCGCAGGCCGGGCCTTTTTGAGGGTATTTTTTGCGAGGTACAGAGGATTTTGCAAAAAAGGGCTGGCTTTTTTACGGTTTTTGAGTATAATATAGAGGATATAGTTCAAATTTGAAGCAAAAGGAGTTTTTGTTCCATGGCACAGGCAAAACAGGACATGGGGTCCGGCAGCGTGAAAAAGCTGATGCTGCAGCTGATGATCCCTGCCGTGGTGGCGCAGGTGGTGAACCTGCTGTACAACATCGTAGACCGCATTTACATCGGGCACATTGAGGGCATCGGCGCAGCCGCGCTCACCGGCGTGGGACTGTTCACCCCCATCCTCATGCTGCTGAACGCGTTCGCCATGCTGGTGGGTGCGGGCGGCGCACCACGCACCGCCATTGCACTGGGGCAGGGAGACCGGCAGCAGGCCGAAAAGATCATCTCCAACAGCTTTACGGTGCTGATGCTCTTTGCAGTGGTGCTGACCATCGGCTTTTATGCGGGTGCGCCCGCGCTGCTGCGGCTGTTCGGTGCCAGTGACGCCACCCTGCCGTATGCGTTGAGCTACAGCCGCCTCTACATTCTCGGCTCGGTGTTCGTGCTGCTGGTGCTGGGCATGAATCCCTTCATCACCACCCAAGGCTTTGCCAAGACCAGCATGCTCACCACCGTGATCGGTGCCGTGATCAACATCATTCTGGACCCCATCCTCATCTTCGGGTTCGGGCTGGGCGTGCAGGGCGCGGCCATTGCCACCGTGCTCAGTCAGGCCGTGGGCGCGGCGTGGATCCTGCAATTCCTCACCGGCAAAAAGACGATCCTGCGCCTGCGCAAGGACTATCTGCGCCCGGAAAAGCAGGTCATCCTGCCGGTGCTGGCACTGGGCATCTCCACCTTTGTGATGCTTTCCACCGAGAGTCTGCTCTCCATCAGCTTCAGCTCCAGTCTGGCCCGCTACGGCGGTGACGTGGCGGTGGGTGCCATGACCGTGATCACCAGCGCCTCCCAGCTGTGCACACTGCCCATTCAGGGCGTGTGCCAGGGCGGCCAGCCGGTGATGAGCTTCAACTTCGGGGCCGGCAAAAAGCCCCGCGTAAAGGAGGCTTTCCGGTTCCAGCTGACCCTGTGCGGCGCATACACCTGCCTGTTCTGGCTGGCTATGATGCTGGCACCCGGGGCCGTGGCAGGCATCTTCACCTCCGATTCCGCACTCATTTCCTACACCACCTGGGCCATGCGCATTTACATGGCCGGCATTTTTGCCATGGGCTTCCAGATCGCCTGCCAGCAGAGCTTTATGGCGCTGGGGCAGGCCAAGGTGAGCCTGCTGCTGGCCTGCCTGCGCAAGATCATCCTGCTGATCCCGCTCATCTTTATTCTGCCGCATCTCGTGGCAGCCCCGGTGTTCGGCGTGTTCCTGGCGGAGCCGGTCAGCGACATTCTGGCGGCCACCATTACTACCATCACCTTCTTTGCCCGGTTCGATAAAATTCTGGATCAGGGTGCGGCGCGGGTGTAACCGCTGCTTCCAGAGCCTGCAAACGTGCTGCGTGCGTTTGCAGGCTCTTTTGTTTTGCCGGGAGATGCTCCCTCCTCCGCTTGCCTGCATTCCGCAGGGCGGTGCCCTCGCCCGCTCCGCCCGAACCCCTGCCCGAAACCTTTTGAAACTGCTGTAAAGTCGTTCTTTTTTGTGTACAGGTTTGACCTATTTTCCGTCTGCTTCCGGATTTTTGTGCAGGTTTGCCCTGTCATTCTGTCGCAAATTTTCAGCTTATTTTGTGCTCGTTCCACAAAATTGCCTACCCCCCCCCCCGAAAATTCAGCATTTTGCCTTGACATTCTCCACGGCACAGCACTATACTTGTGCTGCAAAGAGACGCCGGGCATGAAAATGCACGGCTATGTGTTTTTCTGCCCTGAAATCCGGTTTTTGGTATCGTTCCCGGTAACGTTCACGGTAACGTTCACGTCTCTGCAAGTTTTTTGTTTGGAGGGTTTTGCAATGCGGAAAAATGTGAAAAAACAGCTTGCCTTGCGGGTGCTGTCCACAGCGGCTCTGGTGGCCATGGTCTCGTCCATCGCCACAGCAGCGTTTGCGGACACTTACGATCTGAACACGGGCAGTGTGACGGTGGAGACCAGAGCTAACGGCATCACCTATGTGACGCAGAAGGACGATAACCAGGCGGACGGCTACGCCCGAAATGAGAATGATGATATCCTGCACGACTATCAGGACAAGACCGGCGTTACCATTACCAGCGGCGGCAGGCAGACTTCAAATACCATCACGGTGGAGACGGCAAAAGATCAGACTACCGATGTGACCCTGGAGGATGTGTTTATCAACCGGGAGGGCGCAAAGAACAGCGATTCCGAGGCTGCGCTGACCGTGAAGGGCGATGGCGACACCAACATTGAGCTGAACGGGAACAACACGCTGTCCAGCACCGGTGCCCACGCCGGTCTGGAAAAGACTGATGCTGAATGCTCCGGCACGCTGACCATCACGGACGATAAGAATGATGGCAAGAATGGTGGCTCTGACAAAAAGAAAGACGAGTACGGCTATTCTACCGGCGGCGATACCGGTACGCTGGCTGTAATAGGCGGTGGTGAATGCGGTGCCAGCATCGGCGGACAAGGCACACTGGATCGTTGGAAAGAGCCCTCTGTCACCGACACTGCAGAAAGACACAGTACTTCCAACATCACCATCACCGGCGGAAATATCAGTGCAGGCTATACTCCCGAGGGATGCAATCATAATTATCATGGGCAGCCCGGTGCTGGTATTGGCGGCGGCGGTGCCAATAGCGATGCTGCCGGTAATGGCACCAACATCACCATCACCGGCAATGCCGAGGTAGATGCCGAAGGTAGCTATCGTGCCGCCGGAATCGGTGGTGGTGAGTACGGAAATGGCAACAACATCACCATCTCCGGTAATGCCAAAGTTACCGCTTGGGGTTATGATGCTACCGGAATCGGCGGTGGCGATTTCGGAGCCGGAAAGAACATCCAGATCAAAGACCACGCCGATGTACATGCCTACGGATCTACAGGCGGAGCCGGTATTGGCGGTGGCGCTAACTGCGGTGGTGAAGTGAGCATTTCCGGCAATGCCACCGTCTTTGCGAAAGGGGGTGACAGTGCTGCCGGCATCGGTTCCGGCCGTTATGGTGGTAGTCCTGTTTACTCAGACCGTATAGATACTACCGTCACGATCTCGGACAACGCCAATGTGACCGCCATTGGCGATACTGGTTCTGCAGCTATCGGAAATGGCTACAAGTATAATAATATTGGCAAGACCGACATCACCATCACCGGCGGCACGATCACTGCCATTTCCGATAGCACTTACAAGTTTGACGATTGGCTTCCTTCTGCCATTGGCGGCAGTAAACAGGGTGAATACGGCAACCCTGTGCAGAATGTCACCGTTACCATCAACGGCACCACAGGCAACACCACCATCAATGCTTCCTGTGTGAACGATATAGAAAGTGCTATTTCCAAGGGCAACGGCACTGCGGACATCATCGGCTATGATGCGAACGGTGTTTCTCCTTTTGGTGAGGACCACAGTGTTGTGGTCCGGATGTATAAAAAGGGCACCTGCACGCTCGAATACGAAGACTACGACCACAACACCCACCGTTATAACAGAATCCATTATAACCCCGGTGAGCTTTACCAGACCGTCCACAACCGCAAGTACATGGACGAAAACCTTGACATCACCAAGCTGAAGGACGAGGACCTGCACGACTGGCAGCTGGTGGGCAAGGTCGTGGAGCCTACGCTGGAAAAGGACGGCTATGCAGACTACATCTGCAGCATTGACAAGTGCGGCCAGACCAAGCATGTGGTGCTGCCCAAGCTGACCCCGGAACCCAGTGAACCGGACTTGCCGGGCGACAATACCCCGGACACGCCCAACAAACCGGACACCCCCAAACAGCCGGACGGCACCACCCCGGCCCCTGTGACCCCGGATGCCCCTGTGCAGGACGTCACTGCACCGGCTGACACGCTCACCACAGACACCACCGCTGACGCTGCTGTCGTACCGGCAGACGCACAGAACGTGGTGCAGGATGCAAAGCCGGAAGCTGCTGCCGCTGCTCCCGCTGCTGCCGCCGTTCTGCCCCAGACCGGTGCAAACTGGCTGGCGGTGGTGGGCAGTGCCCTCAGCGGCATGTTCCTGCTGGCCGCAGGCTTTGTGCTGGACCGCAAGAACCGCCGCATGAACTAAAGCCACCCCCGCCTGCCGTGTGGTTCCGCAAGCAGCACGGCAGTTCGATACCCTTTCATAACAGAACCCCCTCGGGCCTGATGACCCAAGGGGGTTCTGCTTTTTTTCAGGGTTTCACTTGCCCGCCAGCAGAATGGCCAGCACGGCTTTCTGCACATGCAGGCGGTTCTCGGCTTCGTCGAAGATCTCGTCGGCGTGCTGCTCGAACACGGCGGTGGAGATCTCCTCGCCCCGGTGGGCGGGCAGGCAGTGCAGCACCATGGCGTCGGGCTTGGCGGCTTCCAGCAGCTTGCCGGTGAGCTGGAAGCCCACAAAATCCCGCAGGCGCTGCTCGCTCTCGGCGGTGCCGGGGGCGGCGGTGTTCCACACGGCAGTGGCCACCACATCCGCGTCCCGCACGCCCTCGACGGGGTCGGAGGTGAAGTGGAAAGCGCTGCCGTACTTGTGGGCAAGCATCAGTACGTCGGCGGCGGGGCGGTAAGCCTCCGGGCAGACGCAGGTGACCTGCATCCCGGCCAGCAGGCCGCCCACGATGAGGCTGTTGGCCATGCTGCCGCCGTCGCCCACAAAGCAGAGCTTCCGCCCGGCCAGGGTGCCGCGGCGCTCCCGGATGGTCATCAGGTCGGCCAGCACCTGGCAGGGGTGTGCGTAGTCGGTCAGGCCGTTGATCACCGGCACACCGGCCAGCTCGGCAAGCTCTTCCAGATCCCGCTGGCGGTAGGTGCGCCAGACCACGCAGTCGTAGTAGCGGCCCAGCACGCGGGCGGTGTCCTTGATCGACTCTTTATGGCCAATCTGGCTGCCGCTGGGCCCCAGATAGGTCACGCGGGCACCCTGATCGTATGCGGCAACTTCGAAAGAGCATCGTGTACGGGTTGAGTCTTTTTCGAAGATGAGCGCGATGTTTTTTCCTGCCAGTTTCTGGACTTCGATACCGTTTTTCTTATCGGCTTTCAGCTTTGCCGCCAGCTCGAGCAGGGCGGTGATTTCTGCAGGCGTAAAATCGAGTAACTTTAAAAAATGCTTCTGGTAAAACGCAGACATGGTTCCCTCACCTGGTATAGGCCACTAATTGAATTAAAATTCAATTTATATGTATGAATATTCATTTGCAAGTCTGTGATCGAAATCTTTCACTGAGAAGTGGAGGCAATGACGGCGGTATGTGACAATAGGGATAACTGCCGCACATTATGAGGAACGAGCCATGGCAAACCCGGAACACCTGGAAGAACAGCGTGAAGAGACGCGTCTGATTATCGAAGAGCTGCTGGAAGATGGCAGCGATCCGGACGCACTGTACACGATTGAGCATCACCTCTCTGCAGACGATTTCGAAACCCTGGAGAAAGTGGCGGTTGAAGCGTTCAAGCTGGGCTACGAAGTGACCGAGCCCGAAGAGCTGGAAGTGGAAGAGGGTGACATGGTCATCTGCTGCGATATTCTGAGCGAATGCGCGCTGAACGCAGACCTGATCGATGCCCAGGTGGAACAGCTGATGACGCTGGCAGAAAAATATGACGTCGAGTATGACGGTTGGGGCACCTATTATGAGGACCCGAACGGTGAAGACGGCGACGACGATGACGAAGAGTATGTCGATGAAGACGACGATGGTGTTCGCCACTAAGTCGCAAATGTCGTAGATGGATACGGCGGCGCCTGCCGCCGTATAGCAAGGAACTTTCATGGATTACCCGCAGATTCTTTCCCCGATTATCAACTTCCTGCACTGCCCGACGCCGCAGGCGTGGATTGACGAAGCCCGCAAGCCGGAAAACCTGCCGCTGCTGCTGACCGACCATATGGTGTGCGAGCTGAAAGCGGCGCAGAACGCCATGCTGCTGGTGCGTCGCTACGTCGCGGATAAAGCTGACGCCGACGAACTGTTGGCCTGCCTGAAGCCGTACGAAGACTTCACCTACCGCCGGGGGCCGGAGCCGGATTTTGTCGCCCTGCATAAACGGATCAACAAAAGCGCCATGCCGCAGACCGACGACCCGTGGGGCCGCCAGCTGCTGGACAGCATGATTTTATTGATTAAAGAGGAACTGCATCACTTCACGCAGGTGCGGGAGATGATGCTGGCGCGCGATATCCCCTACGTCAAAATCACCGCCAGCAACTATGCCCGCGGCCTGCGGCGCGAAGTGCGCTCGCATGAGCCGGTGATGCTGATCGATAAGCTGATCTGCGGCGCCTATATCGAGGCCCGCTCTTGCGAACGCTTTGCCGCCCTGGCGCCGTGGCTGGACGACGATCTGCAGAAGTTCTACCTGTCGCTGCTGCGCTCCGAGGCGCGTCACTATCAGGACTATCTGGATCTGGCGCAGAAGATTGCCGGAGAAGATATCAGCGAGCGGGTGCGCCAGCTCGGCGAGGCGGTTAGAGTTGGAGGAGTTTTTCGACCCGACCACAAGCACTACGTCAGCCTGCTCCGCCAGCGCGCGCACGGCTTCCTGACGGTTAGTGGTGGCATAGCAAATGTCGTCTTTGCGCGGGCCGACGATTTTCGGAAAACGCGCGCGCAGGGCGTCAATCACATCCGAGGTATCGTCGACGGAGAGCGTGGTCTGGGTCATAAACGACAGCCGGGCGTCATTTTTCACTTCCAGCTTCAGCACGTCTTCCGGCGACTCGACCAGGTACATCCCCCCTTGCGGGTTGTTGTACTGTCCCATGGTACCTTCGACTTCCGGGTGGCCGGCATGGCCAATCAGAATCGACTCTTCGCCGCGGCGGCTGGCGCGGGCGACTTCCATATGGACTTTGGTCACCAGCGGACAGGTAGCATCGAACACCGTCAGGTCGCGGCTCTTCGCTTCGTTGCGTACCGCCTGCGACACGCCGTGGGCGGAGAAAATCAGGATCGCGCCGTCCGGCACTTCGCTGATCTGTTCGATAAAAATGGCGCCACGCTTGCGCAGGCTATCCACCACATAGCGGTTGTGCACCACTTCATGACGAACATAGATCGGTGCGCCATACAGCGTCAGCGCGTTTTCTACAATGCTGATAGCGCGGTCAACGCCAGCGCAAAAACCGCGCGGGTTAGCCAACAGGATCTGCATGTTACTCCTCCAGCGCCGGATCGATCTCCAGCACTTCAATATCAAAATGAACAGTGCGCCCGGCCAGCGGATGGTTGAAGTCAACGGTGATGGAATCGCCGTTCACTTCGCGGATCACGCCAGGCATTTCGCTGCCATCCATTGCGGTAAAGAGCATAATCGCGCCGATCTCCGGCTCGCCAGCGTCGATAAACTCGCGGCGAGAGAAATACTGAATCAGGTCCGGGCTGGGTACGCCAAAGGCGGCGTCAGGCTCCAGCGAAAAGGCCTTTTTCTCCCCCTCTTTCAAACCGAGAAGCTGTTGCTCCAGCCCTTCAGACAAAGAGGTGTCGCCGAGGCGAAACAGCGCCGGTTTGCCGTTGCTGCGGGTGGACTCGGCAGTGGAGCCATCGTCCAGTTTCAGAGTGAAGTGCACCAGTACCGCGCTGTTGCTCTGTACGGATTTAGACATGCAAATTGCTCGCTTGTTTAGGTCACCCGGTGCCCGGCGGCATTACGCTTACCGGGCCTACGGGAGCCAAAAATTCTGTAGGCCGGGTAAGCGTCACGTCACCCGGCATTGAGATTTACGCCTGCTCTTTCACAGTCGGTTTCGGCAGGAAGCCTTCCAGCACAATCAGCGCTGCGCCGATGCAGATCGCGCTATCGGCGAGGTTGAAGGTGGCAAAATGCCAGTCGCCGACGTAGAAGTCGATCATATCGACCACAAAGCCATGCCACAGGCGATCGAACAAGTTGCCCAGCGCGCCGCCGATAATCAGCGCATAGGCAATATTGTTCAGCTTTTGCGTCGCCTTCGAACGGTACATCAGCACCGTCAGCACCACGCAAATGCCGATCGCGATCCCGGAAAAGAACCAGCGCTGCCAGCCCCCGCTGTCGGCGAGGAAGCTAAAGGCCGCGCCATAGTTGCGGGCATAATGCAGATTAAGCGACGGGAACAGCGGAACCGTCTCCCCCAGAGCGAAGTTCTGGAGGATCAAGAATTTGCTGCCCAGATCGATAATCAGCACGGCTACGACCACCCACAGCCAGCGTAGCCCCGTTGAACAGATCGATTTACTCATCAGGCGAATTTACGTTGCTCGCCGTCACCGGCGACGTTGCTCACACAGCGTCCGCAGATTTCCGCGTGTTCCGCCACCTTGCCGATATCGGTGGTGTAATGCCAGCAGCGCGGGCATTTCTCACCTTCAGCTTTACTCAATGCGACTTTCAACCCTTTGAGCAGTTCGCTTTGCTGCGCATCAGCGGACGCGCTCGCATAGTCTGCGACGTTCGCCCCGGAGGTCAACAGGACAAATCGCAATTCATCGCCCAGCGCATTGAGCTTAGCCGCCAGATCGGCATCAGCATACAGCGTGACTGCCGCTTCCAGCGAGCCGCCGACTTTCTTATCCGCACGCGCCTGCTCGATCACCTTGTTGACTTCGCCACGCACCTTCAGCAGCTCGTCCCAGAAATCGTCGTTCATCGCTTCGTCGTCGGCCAGGCCGAACAGACCTTCATACCACTCGCCGGTGAAGACATATTTCTCACGCTCGCCCGGCAGATAGCCCCAGATTTCATCTGCGGTGAAGGACATGATCGGCGCCATCCAGCGCACCAGCGCTTCCACGATATGGAACAGCGCGGTCTGGCAGCTGCGACGCGCCACGCTGTCCGCCTTGGCGGTGTACTGGCGGTCTTTGATGATGTCGAGGTAGAACGAGCCCATCTCGATGGAGCAGAAGCGCATCAGGCGCTGCACCACTTCATGGAAGTCGTAGGATTCGTAGGCTTTCAGGATATCTTCCTGTGCCGCCTGCGCGCAGCCGACCGCCCAGCGGTCCAGCACCACCATCTCTTCCGGTTTAACCATGTCTTTCGCCGGATCGAAACCGTTAAGGTTCGCCAGCAGGAAGCGCGCGGTATTACGGATACGACGATAGCTGTCCGCAGCGCGTTTGAGGATCTCGTCAGAGACCGCCATTTCGCCGGTGTAGTCGGTGGAAGCCACCCACAGGCGCAGGATATCGGCGCCGAGCTTGTTCATCACGTCCTGCGGGCTAACGGTGTTGCCGATAGACTTGGACATTTTGCGGCCCTGACCGTCGACGGTGAAGCCGTGGGTCAGTACCTGGCGATATGGCGCTTTGCCTTTCATCGCCGTGGAAATCATCAGCGAGGACATGAACCAGCCGCGATGCTGGTCAGAACCTTCCAGATACATATCGGCGGCGTGACCGGCGAATTCCGGACGCACGTCAACCACGGAAGAGTGGGTCGACCCGGAGTCAAACCAGACGTCGAGGGTATCCGGCACTTTCTCATAGCTGTCGGCGTCATCGCCAAGAATGTCGCGGGAATCGAGATCCCACCAAGCCTGGATGCCGTCAACTTCAACGCGTTTTGCCACTTCTTCCATCAGCTCAAGGGTACGCGGGTGCAGTTCATGGGTTTCTTTATGCACGAACAGCGACATCGGCACGCCCCAGGTGCGCTGACGGGAGATACACCAGTCAGGGCGGTTAGCGACCATCGATTCGATACGCGCCTGGCCCCAGTCCGGGATCCACTGCACGCCTTTGATCTCTTTCAGCGACTGCGCGCGCAGGCCTTTCTGATCCATGCTCACGAACCACTGCGGAGTGGCGCGGAAGATGATCGGCGACTTGTGGCGCCAGCAGCATGGATAGCTGTGCTGCAGTTTCTCAACGTGTAACAGCGCGCCACGCTCACGCAGCATCTCAACGATGATGTCATTGGCTTTGAAAACATTAATGCCGTCCAGGGACGGCCAGGTACCTGGCAGGTAAGCGCCGTCCGGGCCAACCGGGTTGGCGATTTCCAGACCATATTTCTGGCTGATGGTGTAATCGTCCGGACCGTGGCCGCCAGCGGTATGCACCGCACCGGTACCGGCATCCAGCGTCACGTGGTCGCCAAGGATCGCCGGCACGTCGAAATCGAGGAACGGATGCTTAAAGCGCATCAGCTCAAGCTCAGAACCTTGTACCGCCGCCAGAATAGTGTAGTCCGTCGCGCCAACGCGCTTCATTACGCTCTCAACCAGGTCTTTCGCCAGGATCAGCGCCTGGCCGTCAACCTGCACCAGCGCATAGTCGAACTCAGGAGACAGAGAGATAGCGCGGTTGGCCGGCAGGGTCCACGGCGTGGTGGTCCAAATGAGCACGTACGCATCGCCGGTGGCGCCGGCAGCCTCGAAGATGCCGGGCATGGCGTCAAGCTTGAACTTCACGTAAACGGACGGGGAAACCTCGTCGGAGTATTCGATTTCAGCCTCGGCAAGAGCCGTATGGCACTTCTTGCACCAGTGGATGGGCTTGCGGCCGCGATACACCTGGCCCTTGAGGTACATATCGCGGAAGATCTCCACGTTGCCGGCCTCGAAGTTCGGGATATAGGTCAGATACGGATGATCCCAGTCGGCGTTGACG